>Ga0065711_1039649_pt1 | contig 17635 bp, 16 predicted proteins | sample Hoacrofraction12_FD_59098 | JGI IMG/M metagenome (GOLD analysis project Ga0065711, IMG submission 59098) | Hoatzin crop microbial communities from Cojedes, Venezuela - Epithelial fraction 12 v2 (version 2) | ecosystem: Host-associated > Birds > Digestive system > Esophagus > Crop | place...
TGCAGCTGCCTGTAGAAGGCCTCATCAACCTCCTCCTCCTGGTCAAGTGGCCTGTAGTACACACCCACCGTAATGTCACCCTTATGAGCCTGTCCCTTAATTCTAACCCACAAGCTTTCAACTTATTCCTCATTTGCCCCCAGGCCAAGCTCAATGCATTCCAGTTGCTCCTTCACATATAGAGCAACTCCCCCACCTCTCCTTGTTGGCCTGTCTTTCCTAAAGGGTCTGTAGCCATCCATGACAGCATGCCAGTCATGCAAGTTGTCCCACCACGTTTCTGTGATGGCAACCAAGTCGTAGCCGTCCTGCTGTATAATGGCTTCCAGCTCCTCCTGTTTATTGCCCATGCTACGTACATTGGTATTGACACACTTGAGCTGGGCTGTCAGTCTCCCCCCAGGAGAGGCACGCCAAGTCTGGGCTCGTCCCTAATGAGCAGGGCGATGTCCCCTTCCCACTTTGAGCCTAGTTTAAAACCCTCTCAATGAGCCCAGCCAGCTCATGGCCAAGAATTCTTTTTCCCCTTTGAGATAGCTGTGATCCGCCTGTTGCCAGCAGGCCCGGTGCTGTGTACACCTCCCCGTGATCAAAGAAGCCAAAATTTGACTGATGGCACCAGTCCCTGAGCCATTTGTTAATCAGGTGAGTTTTCCTGTCCCTTTCAGTGCTGTTCCCTGCCACTGATGGGATTGAGGAAAATACCACCTGCGCCTCTGATCCCTCAACCAGTCGCCCCAGTGCCCTGAAGTCCCTTTTAATGGCCTTGGGACTTCTCTCTGTGACCTCATCCCTGCCAACCTGCATTACCAAGAGGGAGTAATAATCAGAAGGCTACACCAGACCAGGGTGTTTCTTAGCAACATCCCTAACCCAGGCCCCATGGAGGCAGCAGACTTCCCTGTGGGATGGGTCCGGTCAGCTTCTTGCTTCCCTCTCCATCTGCATCTTCTGAGAAACCTGTGTTCCTACTTATTTCTCAGATTACCATGCATAAGACTGACTCATCTATAGATCATATATCAGGCTAAATTTTGTACCTACTGCATTTTAAACTATTCTTGCAACTGGCACTCAGCCTGGATGCATATTTCTGGTGAGCTATATTGCAGAGATAGAACAGAAAGTCTGTTCGTAAATAGTGAAGGGCAAAAGGCAAAGGATGAGGCCTCTTACTTGCTGTTTCTTCCTGTTCCATCTTATTTATCTTATGTGAAACTGGTATAAGGCACTTCCCAACATCTCAGTCTGCTAGTGGGAAGATTCTCTTAGTGTATATGCTACAGAAAATAAATATGAGATGATCTTCATTAGAACATCTTCAGAAATCTCAGTAAGTGACAAGATGAGGGAGTGATGAGCCCATTTTGGTAGTTTACTGCAGTGATGCTTGGATGGACTGTTCTTAGAAAGGCCAGCTAATTTGTAACTGCCTGCAGGAGGCCCTATGAAGAGGGAGCACAACAATGGCTTAAAACCATGATGGGATCTCTCTGTCTTCCTGACAGGTTCAGAAGAAACATCCTGAAATGTCTCACATTTGTGGAAATAGACAAACAGTGTAGGTGTGCTCATTCCTTCTCCATTTTAACACAAGGTACAACAGGTTAGCTTAAACCACATATGCACAACTTCCAGTTGCCAAAAGAAGTAGAGGGAAAACAGTGGAAGGTGAAAACTTGTGTGGAAAGTTGATGATATTCATAGAATCATAGAATTTTATGATGATATCACAGTAGAAGATGCCGTGAGGTAAGCCATCCACAGAGTAGGCTTTGCATCACTAGTCTAAAGGACTTTCTGTCACGGGGCTATTACAGAATCCATACACTAAATGATGTATAAATAGTTCTTGTGTCTTTTTGGATAAAACCCATCCCTACAGGGACTATGATATTTTGTGCATCTCTATGGTAGGATGCCTGAAAAAAAACCTTTTAAAAATAAAAATATCTCTTCATGGGGTGTTATTTAAGGAATTTTTCTGGCTGTAGAGAACAAAAACATGGGATTTTTAAAAGACTTGTTTGTCTACTTGTAGAATAGGTGCTAGCAGTTGGACTGAACAAGTTCAAAGTTAACCAGCCTAAACAAAAATGGCTTTTCTTCTGATTTGATCACTCTTTTGGTAGGTGCAAAGTAAATCATCCATAGCTCGTCCTCTTATCCATAGATACCTCCAACCATCATACCTTTCCAACCAGGACATTCATGACTACATGGATACATCCCAGAAACAGCTCTGAGGCACAGTGACAGGGTGCTACAATTTTGGATGTACAGTTTAAAAACCACCCTGAAATGTCTGCCTCTAATCATTTTTTGAAGGTTGTGTTCTGTGAGAATAACAGCTGTTTGTAAAGGAATAGAAAGTGGCACACAGATCAAAAGCTTGGCCGGTATAAATATTCTGTTTTAGTAGGTCTAGCCTATTTAATTTGTTGGAAAAAAGTATCCTGCTAGCAGTGATAGGAGTTGTACATTGTGTTATGCCTGCATGCAATAAGCATAGATAGCTATGTGTATCTCACAATACGTACAGTACCTCTTGACCCAGAATGTAGGTCCTGCTCGCTTTCAGAGATGCACGTTACAGATGCTTGAGAGTATAAAGTAGACATTGGAGTAAAAGACTGTCTATGGGTGAAAGCATTGTTGGCACACTCTGTTCCTCCATTGCAATCTTCAGCTTTTAGTTCCTGTTGCATTGCAAAGGATGAAATGTCGAGACTGGATGTTGAAGGACGGACCAGAACTCAGTCACTCAGGACATATTTTGATAAGTTACTTTTCTGTATTCCTTTCTAATTGCATTGGACTCTTTCTAGTCTATAAAGCACCGATGTATGTTGCATACACATCACGCCCCCAGTCCCATGAAAACTTCTATTTATTCTGACACATTTCAAGTATCTGTATTCACAGGCACATCTCTGTGCTCATTCCAAGAGTAGTTTATCTGGCTGAGCTGCCCAGCACCTGTTCAGGGTGGGCTCTCTGCTCAGTTGGATGATGTGCCTCAGAGTTGCATTTCAATGGGAGGGTAGATTAAGGACCACTGACTCAGCTGACTTGATCGTGTGCAGCTGACCCTTTCATTCAGGGGTTGTCCAAAGTAGCAGCTGGTGAGTGCCAGAGTGATGCTAATGACTGTGCATTCAGGCAGCAGCTCCTTAGGAAATGCACAAAATATCTGCTCAGACTTCTTTAGTGCACAGTTCACTGAGCTGCTGGAGACCAGAGTTTGTGAGACACTGCTGTTAATTTTCACTGGTTTTGGGGTCTTACAAATAGAACATCAGACATTTCGCGCATCGTAGGATGGCAGTCGAGAAACTTAGCCTAGCAATAGCTGTAACCAGAGACAGGTTAATAGCACATTGAGACAGGATGGATCAAAAGCTGAAGAATTACTGTGGAATTTAGGAAGCAGCTATCTGATTCTTGTTACACCATATTTTCTGTGAGACCCTGAGCAAACCTCATAACGCTGATTTAAGCTGATGGTCAGGGCAGATCTAGAGACATTTTTACTCAGCTTGGCTCTGTCTGCCTCTGCAATGACTGCTATGAACTGCAAGTCACCTTGCTTCTGGTGTTCTTGTTTGTTGATAAGAATAAAAATATTAGGAATACATCAGATCTGCCCCAAGAGTATCTTCATCTATGGGCAATGTGATAAGAAGTGAAGGACCGATAAGGGAGGCTGAGAAATGTATGCTGGTTTTGAGCACTTATGTATCTATCATGAAAGCAAAGTCTTCACAATTGCAGAAAGGATAGAACGGGCAGTCTTGACCATGAACACTTATTTTCACCAGTCTCTGGTCATAGGCCAGGCCCTCTCCAGTTCCCTGGGTAAAGCTGAGAAGTTTTGTAGTTGATGGCAGTGGTACAGTATTATAGTATCTAATGATTTCAAGATAGTAAGTGGCAGTGGCTGCAGAGAGTTCCCCATCACCTGGACAAGACTGTACTTGGCAGATTATCACTTAGTAAGAGAAGGCTGCAGTCTCCTTCAACCTGTTCCTCTCCAGCGTGTAGTAAATCTGCTTCTTTCACAGGAGTAAAATGCTGGTTATAAAGGATTCTCTGATATTCCAGAGAAAGATGCACCTGCAGTTCATGGCTGAAAATCAAAGATGGGATACTTTAGAAAGGAAACAGAATGACAGGATGAATAGCCATTGGGTATGGATCCCAAGGGAAAAACTTCTTGTGTCTCCAAATTAAGACAAAGTTCCGAATTGACTTTGCTTTTCTGTAGTGATTTATCTGAGATGGCCGAATTTGGAGCTTGTCATGCTAGGTCTCTTCTGGGAGCAATCCAGATTTTCCCTTTGGAGGATCACCCTTTGGAGGAAGTTCAGTCTTTTCCACTGACTGTAGATGAAACTCACAAGGACTGTGCTCCTAACTTAGACACCAGTTAGAACTGGGTTTGACTGATTTTCTTGGTGATTTTTGCCACTTATGGATTGCCGGGATAATTGCAAGAATAAATGGATGAAAACTAACATCCTATGACAAAAAGGAGGGCAATCTGGGTGATCCAACACACTTTTCCGACTTTAAATTACATACATTAAGAATCTTTTACAGTATTAATGCAGCACTGTGTAGTTCAGGTTTCTCTGTGCAGGGGGAGGACTACAGACAGCTCCCTTATCAGCCTTCATCTCTGTTTTACTGGTATGACAGACACAGTCCTTTATCACTAGCTGATGTGACAGACACATGGCTGCAGTTACCTCTTCTTCATCTTCCTCCAGAATATGGCTGTCTCCAACCCTGTCACTGCAAGTGGAGGTCCTGATGTGGTGGTTGGAGGGGAAAGTTCATGTCAGCCCAGTCAGGCAGCCAGCCAAACACTGAGCTCATGTTAACACTTCCACCCAGGCGTAAGAAGAGCACACTGCAAACACACAGATTCATATCAGCATTTGGTGGGAACAGATCCAAGAGCTGGATGTCAGTGGTTTTTGTGATGCAAAAGCAAAAAAGAGATTAGAAAAAAGAATTGAAAAAAAAGATCATGAAATCATACATAGTGTTCAGGCTCCAGGTTGCTAAATTGGAGAGGGTTCAGAGAAGAACCACTGAAGTGATTAAAGGATTAAAAACATAGCTTACAGAAAAACTCAGGAACTCAGTATGTTTATTTTAATCAAAGAAAACATTGAAGGGTGACTTGATTACAGGCTGTTAGTACCTACTTGTGGAAACTTCAATAATTACCTCTTTTGTCCAGCAGGAAAAATTTAACAAGATCTGAAGGCTGAAAGCAAAGCAAATAAACCCACCCCATTTAAAAATGCTGAGTATTTTAAAGAGTTCCCTGAACAGGTAAATTGCAAAACAAAATTATATACAAAAAATATTATGCTATGTGCCTTGATATGGCCTATATGTTTTACCAGTCCCCCCAAAGTGCCTTAATTTGACTAAATTTATTAATTTTATCCAGTATGGATATTCACTTTGAAGACATCTAAACTAGCCTTATTGTTTTGTTTCTTGAAAGCTCAGAAGAGAGAAACAGGCACTTTTAACTATATAGTTCACCTTACATTCAAGCTAATTTTCAGTTGTGTGAATGGGTGTCCTCAACAATAAGCCACGTGTGGTGAAGGCAAGTTTAGAGGGCTTAGGTACAGGAGGAAGCATTTGAGATTTACATGTAGAGTTGCAGAGACAGATGCATTAACCCAAACAAGCGTTAGTTCAAAGGAGCTTGTAGCATGTATTAGAGAGATGATGCAACCAGATAGAACATTGTAAGATTTTCTTAGAATCATGGAATCATAGAATGCTTTGTGTTGGAAGGGTCATCTTTGTGTTTTAAGGGTCATCTAGCCCAACCCCCCTGCAGTGAGCAAGGACATCTTCAACCAGACTAGGTTGCTCAGAACCCCGTCCAACCTGACCTTGAATGCTTCCAAGGATGGGGCATCTACCACCTCCCTGGGCAACCTGTTCCAGTGTTTCACCACCGTCATTATAAAAAATTCTTCCTTATATCTAGTCTAAATCTACCCTCCCTTAGTTTGAAACCATTATTCCTTGTCCTGTCACAATAGGCCTTGCTAAAAAGATTGTCCCCCTCTTTCCTATGGGCACCCTTTAAGTACTGATAGGCCTCAAGAAGGTCTCCTCGCAGCCTTCTCTTCTCCAGGCTGAACAGCCCCAACTCTTTCAGCTTTTCCTCATAGTAGAGAGGGCTCCAGAACTGGACTCAGGACGCCAGGTGAGGTCTCACCAGAATGGTGTAGAGGGACAGAATCACCTCCCTCGACCTGCTGGCCATACTTCTCTTGATGCAGCCCAGGATATGGTTGGCCTTCTGGGCTGTGAGCTCACATTGTTGGCACGTGTCCAGCTTTTCTTTCACCAGTACCCTCAAGTCCTTCTCAGCATGGCTGCTCTCAATCCCTTCATCCTCCAGCCTGTATTGATAGTGGGGATTACCCCGACCCAGGTGTAGGACCTTGCACTTGGCCTTGTTGAACCTCATAGGTTTCACACAGGCCCACTTCTCAAGCTTGTCCAGATGGCATCCTAACCCTCAGGTGTGTCAACTGCACCACTCAGCTTGGCGTTACCTGCAAACTTGCTGAGGGTACATTTGATCCCTCTGTCTGTGTCATTGATGAAGTTATTAAACAATACCGGTCTCAATAAGAACTCCTGAGGGTCACTGATATCCATCTGGCCATTGAGACATTGATCACTATGGTCATACATTAGTTGAGTGGCTTCCTCAAGTCAAATTCCTTATGTTGCACACCCAATACAAGCCCTCCTGGAAGAGAGACTGGGTTAACAACGCATCAGACCAGATGTCATACAGCCACATCAGGACTACAGCAGAACAGTTTTGCTGCATAAAGCTTCATAGTGGAGGCCTTCAGTTATGGGTTGAAATCCTCTCTGACGCTGAACTGAGAAAACAAATTCAATGATTGCCTTAATGGGCACATCCAGGATATGCCGGTGTGATATGCTGTGGGCTGATGCCTGCTTACACTCTGAAGCAACCAGAAGTTGCATCCTTGTGTTGGCACAGTAATGATTCCAGGCTAAAAGTCATGCTGAATGGCAGGCTGTGTTTGCTTTGACATAGCATTCAGACAGCAGGATTACACAGCTTTTGGATTAGGGCTGACTGATAACTGCCGTTTTGGAAAGAGCTCGTACCTGTGCAGATGCACCTGTCCACCCTCACTAAGTGCAAGGCTCTCCTGTCACCCAGAGTTATATATCATAGCTGCAAGCTGCACACATGATTTTTCCTAAAAAGATTGTTCTATTTGTGCCATTTTTGCTCTTTATTCTCTTGATGGGCTATGAATTGGAAAGAAACAACCAGCAAAATGACCCCAGTCTTTACATACTCTCCTACCACGGTCTCTATGCCAAGCAATATTCAGGATACTGAGCATACAGAAGACATTAGACCATATGCATAATGAAAAAGAGAGACCTTTGCAGATTCAGAATGTCTGATTCGATATCCTGTCTCGGTTCCTCTACGGGAGCAAGGAAATACCATGCATTCCAGTTCACAATTGTTATCGTGTACAGAGAAGTGATAGTGCGCTTCTGAAATGTCAAAGAAACCCACAGGATAAGAATTTTTTGAAGACAGGATTTCCAGTGTGGGCAAGAAAGAAACAGGGAAAGGGAAATTAACATATTCTACCTACATCTTCAAAGTTGTGTACTCACAGCTTTCAGACTACTGTTTGTAAGGAACAAGGAGAAACAAGTACCTTTGACTTCTTTTATTTCTGCTGAAGAAGCTCAGAATCTTTCAGGATTGGACAGAAAGCCTTCTAGTTTTTCAAAGTGCTCAAAAAATTTTAGTTGGTTGACCTGTGTTTTTTTAAACACATTGTTCAGTATGTGAAGGAAGGGTTTCTCTTTGGCTAACTCTCCCATGCGGTAAAGGAAATGTACATTTTCTGCAAGCAAAGGGCAGAAGGTATTCTAGAAGCCACATATACCTTCTTCCACTCTCCTTTCTCCATCCACACAAAAGAATGAGGAAACTGAGAATGAACTACCCATTCACTTCTTGACCCATAGGAGACTTTACTGAGACTCTAAATGGACTGCTTTCTTCGGACATAAAACAGAGACAATAATGTGATGTGACATTATTAAATCACTTCCAAAAAGTCCAACACTTGCTCAGAAGTGATCTTGGAATCACTTAATAGCTTTGGCGATTCCAATTTTTTCCCCATTCAGGAGAAGGTGCTAGTCCTCAAGGACAGTTACCTCTAGACCAAACAAAAAATCTCAGCCATTTTGGCTGCTTGCCTAGTCAAAACTGTGGTATGAGTTTGTTCCAAATACACACATCACCTTCAGGCAGAAACCAAACATGGAGAATTGCCAGAAAGACTAGTGCATAAGGAAGTCATTAACATGTGAGAACAGGAAGTTATAAATGAAAGCTATATTGCAACCTTTGTTTTGGAGGGTGTTACGAGGCTCCTCCCAGCTTGGTAAATATTTGTGTAGCTATCTAGGAACCTGATCCTTCTTCCATAAGAATCAAGACAGTGCTTTCTATTGCTTTCACTGGTACAAGAGGCAGGCCATCAAGTATTTTAAATAAGCATTGCATTTTTTTCTTTCTCGAGGAAATGAATTTTGAAAAGCAAGTACAGTTGAGTTTACAGAGACTATCTTTCTGAAGTCCTTATGGCAAGAAATCTGTGGTTTTCTAAGGAAACAGAACTTGTTGTTATTTGGAAAGAGGTTTTCAAAAGTACGCATTAGAACACGAAATGAACTGATGCTGAAATTTTCATTTTTCTATTTTATATCCATCCAATTCTGTCCCCACAACAAGGCGTGATGTGGGAGCACATGTTCAAGTCCTACCTATTAATAGACACACAAACCCTCAAGAAGATGTGTCGCACAGTTTGAAATGCCGTTCTCCAGCCAATGTATTTTAAAATTTTTGGGAGGGGGGGGGGAAGAAGGATAAATGGAGATAAAGATAATTTCCCACTTATGAAGACCTCATGTGGATCTGGCCAAGGGCATCCAGCCCAGACATTCCGAGAGACTGCTGCTGTAAAACAAAATTACTCTTTTTAAAGCATTTACTTGAAATATCAAATCTAAATGTTCTAAAGATGAAAGAGCTTCTTTAGTTAATTTTAGACAAGGCTCTCCTATTTTGGTTGTGGACTGGAAAGAGAAAAGTAAAATGTTTACTCTGAGAACAACAGTGCTGGGCACTGAGCCCAAATACAGCTATCTCCCATAATTCTCTTACCATATAAGATATAGTTCCTTCTAGAAGTATTTACATCAGTCTGAACTACTGCAAAAAGGAACATACAGCTCAATGTTGGATAACAGATCAGTAAAATATGCTGCATTTTTATACACCGTAGTCTTGCTACTTTATTCAGCCACTATCCAGAAGAGTCATTGACAAGCTATATGAATGTATAATGAAGAAAGCAAAAGGAGACTGGACCTGAGATGCGGATGAGGCCTTCAGCTTTCAAGATTGTGAAAACATGGGCAAAGGCACTAAATCTGACAAGCTAAACTTATGGCCTAGGGGATGTGTGAAATAGACAGGGGAGTGTGAACACAGGTGAAAGGCGCCTGGCTCCAGCCATTGCCCACAGATGATGATTGAGAACAATTAATTTTGGAAAGAATGAGAAAGGCACTTGTTCATATTGTAGACCAGGTACAAGGGCCTCTGGCTGTCAGAATGGGAGATGAGTAAGAAATACTGAGAAGGAAATGATTCATTCTACAGATGACCAAATTCTGCCAATAGCAGGTCTAGGTTGTGTTTTTTGGTCTGTTTTCTTTCTGTGAAACACATAAAATAATACATTCTCTAAAACAGGCTTGTTGTAATGAGTCACTAGATAGTTCTTGTAAATGGCATTGATCATGAACACCACCGTGAAAATGTAAGCTGCATTTGGACAATAAGTTACAGGTCTTCTACAATGGAGTGACTGCATCAGTAGACAAAGGAAGAGCTACTTGATGTCAGCTACCTGGACTTCTGTTATGCTTTTGATATGGACCCCCCACAACAATTTTGCCTCTAAATTGGAGAGATAATGATTTGACAGATGGACTGTTAGAAGGATAAAAATGGTTAATCCAAAGAGTTACAGTCAACTGCTCACCATCCAGGTGAAAACCAGTAATGACTAGTGTCCCTCAAGGGTCTGTAATGAGACAAATACTATTTAATATCTTCATTAATTACATAGACAGTGGGATTAAGTGCACTGTCAGCAAGTTTGCAGATGACATCGAGCTGAGTGTCGCAGTCGATTCACTTAGGAAAGGAATGCCTTCCAGAGGCACCTTGGCAGGCTTGAGGAGTGGGACTGTGTGAACCGCATGAAGTTTAACAAGGCCAAGTGTAAGGTCCTGCACCTGGGTCAGGGCAATCTCTAATATCAGTACAGACTAGGGGATGAATTGATTGAGACCAGCCCTGCAGAGAAGGGCTTGGGGATACTGGTCAATGAAAAATTAGATGTGAGCCAGCAATGTGCACTTGCAGCCCAGAAAGCCAATTGTGTCCTGGGCTACATAAAAAGAAGCATTGCCAGGAGACCCAGGGAGGAGGTACTCCCCTTCTGTTCTGCTGTTGTGGTTTAACCTAGCATGCAGCTAAACACCGCATAGCTGTTCTCTCACTCGCTGCCGAGTGGGATGGGGGAGAGAATTGGAAAAAAGACGAAACTCGTGGGTTGAGATAAAGACAGATTATTAGGACAGAAAATGAAAGGAAAATAATAATCAAAATAAAAGAATAAACAAGAGAAGTGATGCACAATTGAATTGCTCAGCACCCACTGACCAATGCCCAGCCAGTCTCCGAGCAGCAGCCCCCACCCCCTGGCCAACTCCCCCCAGTTTTATTGTTCAGCATAACATTATATGGTATGGAATAACACTTTGGCCAGTTTGGGTCAGCTGTCCTGGCTCTGTCCCCTCCCAGCTTCTTGTGCACCCCCAGCCTCCTTGCTGACAGGGTGGTAACGAGAAGCTGAAAAGCCCTTGACTTAGAGTCAGAACTGTTCAGCAACGATTAAAACATTAGTGTATTATCAACATCATTCTCATCCTAAATCCAAAACACAGCACTATACCAGCTACTTGGAAGCAAATTAACTCTATCCCAGCTGAAACCAGGACATCTGCTCTGGTAGCACCCCACCTGCAGTACTGTATCCAGCACTGGGGTCCCCAGTACAAGAAACACATGGACCTGTTACAGGGGGTGCAGAAGAGGGCCATGAAAATGATCAGAGGGCTGTAACACCTTTGCTGTGAAGAAAGGCTGGGGCTGTTCAGCCTGCAGAAGAGAAGGCTCCAGGGAGACCTTAACTGAATCTTTTCAGTAATTAAAGGGGGCTTATAAGAAAGATGGAGAGCACCTTTTTACCAGGGCCTGTAGTGACAGGACAAGGGGCAAAGCTTTTAAACAGACAGGGTAGATTTAGATTGTATATAAGGAACAAATTTTTTACAATGAGGGTGGTGAGAACTGGACTAGATTACCCAGAGAATCTTTGGATGCGTTGTTGTTGGTAGTGTTCAAGGTCAGGTTGGATGGGGCTTTGAGTAACCTGATCTAATGAAAGATGTCCCTACCCATGGAAAGGGGGTTGGACTAGATGATTTTTAAAGGTCCCTCCTGACCCAAACTATTCTATTATTCAGTGAGATATGCATGTTGACTCCCTCACAATAAAAAAAAATATATCAAAAATTTCAAAGAAGGAAAGCAAATTCAAAATGCTGGTCATTGTAAGGCAGTAGTCAAACAACTCTGCCAAACAATATGTTAATTTTAAATAGTATCAAAGCTCGGGGAGGGGCCAAAGGGACATGGGTTTTTTTGTTTATCTTTTTAACTGTTTCTTTGCTTTTATTTCACTCAAGTATTTTTTTCTGCTTTTCAAAACTTTTTCCTTATTTAGGCCTTTACAAAAGCAAAAAAGAAAAGTCAAAGGACAGTAATAAAACACTTAATAAAACAAACTAAAATGGTAAAAGAGAAATAAAAGTCTTGATTCACAAGAAAAACTATCGTTTTGTTTCCAAGTTGTCTGCAGAAAACCTGAACCACAAATGCAATTTTTCCATGTAAACACTACTGCTATTTTTATTGCCATTTTGGCTTGAAGGGCCACTTGAACATTAGGATAGACCTGGGACTTTGTAATTTTAAATATACAAAATGTGTCCATTAAAAATGAACCAAAAGTATTCAATTAAGGAAACAGCACCTGAGTCCAAAAGAGATCAATGTACTTTAATTGCCAATGCACTTTGTTGTCATTTTAAACTATATCTCCATGAAGTCCATCAAACAAATCTATGATCAATTATCAAAGTAAGCAAAGTTTCCTAGCAGCCAGAGGATCAAAGAATAATAGGCTTTTAGTCTGCAGACTGCATCAGTCTTTAAAGGCAAATAGAATTCTATGTCCATGACTGCAGAGCACTTTGAGATCCTTTGGGATGTCAGATAGTGCATTTCAAAGCACACCAAGAAGTGTGAAAGTTAAAATTGTGGAAGAGTGCTCTGTCTTCTGGGAAGAAGATTTTAAAATTAACTAGGGACAGACTCTTCATCATCTGTGTGAACTCGCAGAAAAGTTTGATTTGATATTTCCAGAAAAGGCCACTTGTAAGTCCTGACGAAATGAGATTTCTGATCTTAGTAAGCATCTTAGTCCATCTTAGTGGAAGGACCATATCTTCTCCTGTTTTCCTGGTGCAGATCACAATATTAGGCATCCCACTCTGCCCAACACAAAGAAGCTGGCTCTTCTTATTAGGGACTTAGACCTAGTACAATGAGAGATAGATGCTATTTTGAATGCTGCACAAATATTTTGTCCCCAGTACAGAAGCAAGACATAAAGAAAGGGCATTCCTAAGGCAACAAAAATGCTTTCCTCTTCAGAACTTTTGAACTGAGGGAAAATGCCATCAAGCTGCATCCTTGGTAAAGCAGCATAGTTCCTCTGAGAAGAAAGGAATTGAGAAGAGGGCTTTAAACTGGGCATCTAGCAGAAATTTGGCTACATGAGCAGGTAAAAGCTGAAGATCACCTAGCTATCTTTCTAAAACTTCACACTCCCAAAGAGCTCTGCTGACTAGATTGATGTGAAAGCATTCAGGATGACGTCTTTTAACAAGATCATGCACTAAGTAGCTTACAGTGCTTTCTACAATCTTTCCTCTACCACTTTCCTCACTGAAAGATCGCAGAAGTTCTACTGATCCTGTAACTTTTCTTTTTTTTTAATAACTCCTTAGCTCTCCCAACATTTGAGAAAGACTTGAAAAGTCCTTACCTTGGTCTGTAGGTGAGGCACAAGAAGGTGGGTTAGCTTGCTAACATTATAGTGTATCTACCGTACTGCTTGTGCTTAGGGACACGATGACATTCCTCAGTTATCCTGACTGCCTTAAGCACCACATGCCACACTGAGGACAGAAATTAGTAGGTATTTCACCAGCGGGAAGTCCCATTCCCCTAAGCAGCAGACCTGCAATTCAATCACTAAGCTACCATTTCCTTTTTGCAAACTGTTCCTGATTCAATATGTAGCGGTGTTTTCAGATGAAGGTCTTGTCTACTTATCTGTGAAATACTGGAGTATATAAGGAGATTTTCAGAATCACACAATCACAGAATGGTAGGCTTCGGAAAGGACCTCTGGCGATGTTCTAGTCCAACCCCCCTGCCAAAGCAGGGTTACCTAGAGCAGGCTGCACAGGACCACTCTCAGGTGGGTTTTGAATATCTCCAGAGAAGGAGACTCCACAACCCCTTTGGGCATCCTGTTCCAGTGTTCTGTCACCCTCAACTATTTTTTGTGCAAGAAAGAATTCCTGAGTGTTAAAATCCAATGTTCCTTCCTGGTCAACTGTCATGAGTTGATGATCCCTTTAGATCCTTCCATACACACAGCTGGAGCCCTCTATTGTGGCAGTGCTTTTTATGGCCAGGTGTGACAAACTGCACTTCCTTGCATGCAGCATGTTAATAAACTCCATCCATGGAGGATAAACAAGAAAATGGTGAGTGAACGAGTCTGTGAAGTCTAGATACAGAAACTGAAGACAGTGGAGAAAAGTAGAATTTCTTCTTCTTGCACTGAGTTCTTGACACTTTTAGCCCGTGAACAGTTTAATCCCTTAAACTCACATAGTGCACAGTTCCCTGTTTTCTTGGCTCTTGAAAAATTGTTTGTTGTTCAAGACACATTGTTCTAGTATAGCCTAAAGAGAAGATCGGTTTACAGCTTCCTCCAGGATTACTGCTTCTTTATAAATTCTTCTGATCTGAGATTGATGGCAGGGCATTTCATAAAAGTTGTAAAACAAAGAAACTGTTTTATAATCTCAACTCTCCCCTCTCCCTTCATTTCCCCAAATGAAATCATGTATGAGATAATCTGAACGATGTTCTTTCTCAGTGAGAAACTGGCTGTTCTTACCTCCAGCTGATCAGATTGTGGCTGACAATATGTGGGCCTTCATCGCTGTTTGAAGTTTCTGCCTCTTCCAGGAGGAGACTTCCTGCACTGCAAGGCAAATCAAAGTGAGCTACACCAGGCACTTGCATGAAACATGCTGTTTCCTGCCAGAAGCATAGACATGCCGGAACATAGACATGCACATATCTAGCAAGGGCAAGAAGGTGTGGTAAGATTGCAGAAATTATCTTCATAATCAGTTCCTTCCCTCTCTAATCTTATTTGCCAGGAATACCTAATCAATGAAGTATTGTAAATAACAATAGTCACAGAAAATAATCTGTTATGTTTTAAATACCAGCAATAGGGAAGCTAGAGTCTTCACGTGCTTGAATGCTTTTCTGAATGACAGGTGTAAAGTTCACCCAACTGAAGTGATAATGAAGTAAAAACACTTCTGAGAGCTTTCAAAAAGCTGAACATCAAAGTCCCATTTTTAGGATTTCACAATATGTGAGCTGTGTTGCTGTTCGAAATTTCTGCCTGTTCCCAGGGGAGACTGTCTGCACTGTGAATGAAGACCAGTAACCTGAAGGCCAACCTCTGTGAAGTTAAATAAGCGGGTTTTTAATGCAAGGACATGCAACAAGCCTGCAGAGAAGGGGACACATGCAGGATCTCCACTGCAATCAGTGTGACTAAACACAAACAGCATCTGCCCCACTGATATACTCCATCGAGAGAGTTAATTATAGCACATTTATTCTATAATAATTTATGCTATCACATAGCTCATCAATCTAGTAATAATTACCTGCAATAGGCTGACATATCTCATGTAAGAGATAAGATTTTAGTATTTATTTTCTGTCAGGTAAGGTAACTATGTATGTACAATAACAGCAGGCAATGTTATCTTGATGAAAAACCACTTATCTCAGTTTAAAAACAAAAAAAAACCATAGAAGAAAAGACTCAATACAGTCCTGCTGGGGTCTACCTGAATGCTTGTTTTTACTAAAAGAATCACTCCAGAATATACTTCTGTAAGACAAGGCTTGTTTCACAAGTGGCTGTTCACTCATCATGCTGGGTTACTTTGTGAAGAAAATTTGATTTTGCTCTCATGCCTCTGGGAAACTCCAGATGTCCATGTAGGAGTGTACACAGATATGTGCATACATGCAGCACCAAAATGAATATCCCGTATTTCATCCTTGTCCCTTTCTTAAGTGAAGTCTGACTGTGCCTGAGTCTTCTCCAATACACAAGCAACAGTGCATTTTGTTCCACCTCAAAAGAACTGACAATGGAAAGCAAGATGTAAAAATGGGGAAGGAGAATGGGAGTGGATGAATGATCATTTCTCCTAGAAGAACAGAGCTGAATATGGAAAGGCTTGAGAAAATTAATGCAAAAGTTTCAAAAGCCAGAGAGTAAATGAGTTTTCCAGTTGTTAAAGCTCTCACATGACAGAGTACAGTAAGGCTTTGGGGGCTTGTCCTATGACTTTGAATTTCTTGGTGGTACTTACATTAAATTACTAAAGCTCTGATTGTATAAATTACTGTGGGGAGAGATAAAGACGGCTGTTTGTTGTGTACAAAGTCCTAATGGCAGAGCTTTAATTTCAGGATGAAGACAGCGGTGTATTTAAAAATAAAAAAGAAACAATACAACATTCATGGTATAAAAGGATTGTACAAGAAGCTGTTTCATGAAACAAGATGCTGTAGGTCAGTAAGTAAACACTAGCCAGTGCTCATTTCATGAGGTATATTTTACACAAACACTGTCAAAACAGGAGAGAAAACCCAACCACATCTGCATAACTATCATACAGATTCTGCAAAGAACATGGAAAGCAAAGGTTTCATTTATGGAGTCTCCCACCCATCATCGAACTTTAAAAATGAGTGTGGTTCTCCCTGAGGAGGAGGACAAAGGTTTTGTCCCATCACGAATTCATCAGTCTCTTGGTGGTTCTGTCAGTGGTGTTAGCCAAAGGGCTCAGGCAGCGACAGTATTTCTGATATTTCAACCCTCTGTCATCCCTCCACTGTCCTCCTTCCCACTGTCTTCTCACTTGAGAGCTCCATAATACCCTGACGACAGCAATTTATGCCTCAGGCTTCTCTGCCTACTACTTTCTTTTCACACTGCCTTGACTTGGACCACTTTGCAAAGGAAGCAGCATGACTTGCTTGTCGATTTCCAAAATATGAGGCCACAGAAAGCAGCCATCCTTTCTGGTCTTTCTCATCCTTTCTGGTCTTTCTCATCCCCAGGGCTCTCAAAAACAAGGGATCGTGCCACAGATGGCTGTTTTCTCCTTTCTTTATTTTTTGACTAGCATCCAGGAGCACAGAATTTGCACAAGAAAGCTGAAGTGGTCAAATTAATTGACATTACACTCCAATTTTATCTCTTTTTAACTACACCATTTGGAAATTTTGGACTTCATGTGCACCATATTGACTTCAGTCATATTATGGTGGCAAGTGCTAAAGAATAAATAGCCTTACAGAAGTACTTTTGCACAAGATTTGAGGGAGGTGACACAAATCTGGTTATAAATATGGACAGGTTAACCATGAGCCAGCAGTATGCCCTGGCTGCCAAGAAAGCCAATGGAATCCTGGGATGCATCAAGAGGAGTGTGGCCAGCAGGACGAGGGAGGTTCTCCTTACCCTCTACACTGCCCTAGTGAGGCCCCATCTGGAGTACTGTGTCCAGTTCTGGGCTCCCCAGTTCAAGAAAGATGCAGAGCTACTGGAGAGAGTCCAGCGGAGGGCTACAAGGATGGTGAGGGGACTCGAACATCTATGAGGAGAGGCTGAGGGAGCTGGGCTTGTTCAACCTGAAGAAGAGAAGGCTGCGAGGGGACCTAATAAATGCTTACAAATATCTGAAGGGTGGGTGTCAGGAGGATGGGGCCAAGCTCTTTTCATTGGTGCCCAGTGACAGGACAAGGGGTAATGGGCACAAAGTGAAGCACAGGAAGTTCCTTCTGAACATGAGGAAGAACTTCTTCCCTCTGAGGGTGACGGAGCACTGGAACAGGCTGCCCAGGGAGGTTGTGGATTCTCCTTCTCTGGAGATATTCAAGACCCGCCTGGACAAA
>Ga0065711_1039650_pt1 | contig 17633 bp, 6 predicted proteins | sample Hoacrofraction12_FD_59098 | JGI IMG/M metagenome (GOLD analysis project Ga0065711, IMG submission 59098) | Hoatzin crop microbial communities from Cojedes, Venezuela - Epithelial fraction 12 v2 (version 2) | ecosystem: Host-associated > Birds > Digestive system > Esophagus > Crop | place...
AAAGGAAAGGAAAGGAAAGGAAAGGAAAGGAAAGGAAAGGAAAGGAAAGGAAAGGAAAGGAAAGGAAAGGAAAGGAAAGGAAAGGAAAGGAAAGGAAAGGAGGAAGCTCCTAGTTGTTATCAAAGACCCACCACTATCAGGTGATGGCACGTGGGTGGCACAGCCAAGGGGCTGCTTCCTTATGGGGAGGCAAGTTCCACATCTCAGGAAGAAACTTGGACAGGGAAGGGATGAGCAGACATTTCTGTTACCTTGGAGAACAAGGGTTTACGCTGCTCTATGCTGGCAGCAGGTGCACTGCTGCCTCCACACCATCTTCTGAAAGCAAAGGCCATGTGCTACTCCTGCTCACTGCATCAGCCTGCGCTGGTCCCACTCATCCATGGGCAGAGACCAGGGCATTGGCTGAGTTATTTATGCACTGCCACAAACTTGTGCTATGCTCTGCGAATGCGTAGGTCCCATCTGCTGCTCGGATGAGTTTGCCATGCAAATTAATTACATAGTGAAGTAAGATGCTCTCTTGGCAGGGGGCACAGGGTGTTGCTTTGGTTACTAGTGATTTCATTGCTCTGCATTTAGACGCAGTGGGCAGGAACTGCTCCCCCCTCCAAATGGTAACTGAGGTGCCTGCTAGCTGATGCATCTTGTTTCTGTATCTGCTATGAATACATCCAGGAAAGCCCAAGCTATGGAACATATCAGCCACAACACTTACTTCCCTGGAGCAGGAGAAGTATGTAGCTGGAATTGCAGCCAGACTTGGTAGGACCAAGTGGAAGAAGCGAGGGACATAGTTTTCAATGTCTGGCTGTCCAGTGTAACAGAGGTTGGGACTAAGGCCCAACACAGGTAATGTCACAGAACAGCCAGTTTCATGTAAATGTATTGAAGAAAGTAACAATTACCCAAAGTGTTAAAAAACTGATTGGTCTCAATAAAAGTAGTGAACGCCCTTTGCTAACATGGAGCCTCTTCTAACCTCCTAAGAATTTTCCTGAAGGCCTCATCGGATACTTATTGCACATTCAATGGTTGCACCTCCTTTTTCTCTCTTCAGTCCAGTTAGGACCTCAGCGTGAACTGCCTCTGTTTGGCGGGCATTGCAGGGGGCCGTTCACAGATTTGAGAACTGAACTAGGTGTCGGCCAATCTCTGAGATGCTGGCACAGCCTGAAATAGAGAAGTGAGACATGTTGGTTAGAGAGAAAGATCTGTGGATGAAACTTGGAAGGCCCCCTCTATGAATCATGGTCTAGTCCTGTATGAGCTATGTGGGGATAGGTTGGTGCTTCAACAGCTCATTCACAGGAGCCCTACTCCTCAACGGCATCTTCAGCCTTGAGGTTAGGCACTGGGCTTCATGCACAAGAAGAGTTAGACAAAATGAAAAAAAGGATCTTTAAAACAAGATGAGCAGGGAGCCATCTGATCCAGCCGGAAGGGAAAGGTAGACAGAAAAGACACAGGGATTGCCATGTGTCAAGTGGCTGGAGGTGGAGATTTGCATTGCCATTTCATTTGGTCAAATCTGGGTGGAATGTCATAGCCCTGCTGATCCCAACCTGCTACTCTTGCCGAGTTCAGTGCCCTTTTGCATGTAAAGGAGAGTGAGAGCCTCCTGGGAAAAAAACCTTGTAGGAATCTTTGCTAGGTGAAAAAGTAACCCCAAACCCCAGCCTATTAAGAAATGCCCAGTGGGATTTCAGTTCCAGTCTCCCAGTCAGCGTTGCTATCCACTTGAGTCCACGGTCACTAGAGCATGAAAATCTTTAAAACGTGATTTGAAGTGGGATAAGACCCTTTGCTGATGTCTGAATGCTTCTGCCCTGGATCTGCATGTCTTACTTGCTCATGTGTGAAACTGGAGCTTGCACTGGGCTGTGCGAATTTGCTGTTCAGTGAGGGGGTCAAACATGGCAGCTACAGGGAGGAGCAGAAGTGAGAAACACAGAATGAGGAGCAACAGTAAAAGCTTGGAGGAGACACAGAGGCTTTTAAAGCTTGTGGGATGCAGAGACTTGAACCTGCACCAACAGATTGTATTCTTTAATACACAGAGAAAAATTCTGCATCCATTTTCTCAGAACTTTTCATGCAGAAAAAAAATTGGTTGCTTTTACCCTGGTAAATATTAAATTAAATATTGAAAAACATATGCTGCCGTTCCCAGCAGGATAGAAATTCCAGGTTTTGCTCAGCTCTGCTTAGCAGTTTTGCATCTCTTTAATTGGATCATAAAGCTGCTTTAACCTACTTCCTCCTTGCAAGTTTCATTGCTATGGCACCTGAAATGCCAAGTGGTTTCACAGGAAGCAAAGAATCACCTTAAATGTAGCAACTAGAACTAGCACAGCTCACATGGATTCCCTTTTTGTGACCCATCCATCAGACCTCTGATTTTAGATGGCTTGCGTGCAGAAACCTCTGTATCGCCAATTGCAAACAACCTGCAAAATGCTTACCAGCTAAGGCCATCGACAAACGAAACTCATCCTGCAAAATTCTCAAAACTTCTTGAAGACCTTCTTCACCCTGCTCCAACAGAGAAAGCAGTCAGGGTGAAAGGAGCACTAGCACAGAGCAACGCTGCAGGATGCTTGCACTGTGAGAGTTGGGACAGTCCCGTAAGTCCCTGCCAATTCCAGTCTCTCATACAGATGAACAATTAAAATTATATGATGGATGTGCTCAGTGCATCACAGATTAATTTAGATGCTTTTCCTTTTGTGATACATCTGAGCAGGGAAGGAAAACAAAGCTGTTTTTCACTTCTGACATTTTCTAGCTGGTTTTTTTCGTAGCTTTCAGTCAACCTCCACCAACAGGCTTGTTTTAAAATGTCAGGCCTTACAATGCTGACAGTATTTTATGACGTAATAAGAGGTTTATATATGGTACAGCTTTAAAAACTTTAGTTGACTCAGATACTAGACTGAATCTTTAAAATAGTACACTCTGTGTTTTCCTTCGAGCAAGTGACACTAAGAAGCTCAAAATCTAGCAAAATATATGTATGATTTTGATCTTCATGTAAAATATTGGAGGATTTTTTTCTTTTTTCTCTTAAATTTTATTTTTATTTCTTGCAATAAAGAATGCTTTGGGTGCAGACAATGTCAGTGCTTGTTCATACCCTTCCTCTCTTATATGCTAGGGTAATGCCACTCAGATACATTTTTAGGAATACTCTATGGAATAGAATATGAAAGCACTATTGAACTAAAAAAAAATCCTGTCTCCTTTCTGTTTGCATTGTGGAAAAAATGCAGGTAACTTACAGCGATGCCTTTTTTATACTAGACCCTTTTTCTCTGTTTACTGGCAACAGAAAGAGTGCTGCTGACTCTTCCAGGATTCGCAGAAGATTGAGGTGTTTTCTCGCTTAAAGCCTAGCTGCTAGAATCCACAGCAATCACACTGCTGGACAGGAGTCTTGCTTAAGAGATAGGAAGTTTTTCCAGACCATAAAAATAATAATTTTTTTCTTCTAGAGCAAAGCTTGAAAGCTCCAACCCAAAAGCTAAAAAGCACAAATTTAGCAAAGCAAACAACTGGTATAATTACATTTTAACTTTAGTTATATTATGTTAACCTTCTGCAGCAGAGGCTTAATTCATGACTCTGGTTCATAGAAATATGCTAATAGTTAAGAAGCAGCGAAGCTGGAACTGAGATAGTAGCAGCACAAGACTGTTCTCAGTCTTGTCCAAAATGTTTCAGACATCAGTGGGATGGAGCTCTATATGTGTTTCTGAAGAAATCAGAACACTGCTATGAAACTGCTGTATCAAAACTATATATTGTTTCCAAATAAGCTGACAGCAAATAAAATTGTCAGACTCATCTTTGTGACAAATAAGCCTGCCTCCAATTTTGAAAAGCACTGATGGTTCTGAGTCCTACATTATTTTAGCACCAAACTGCAACACTAAGAAATCAGGTCCCACAACACAATGTTATCCACTTCAAAATCATACTTGAAATTATAAAATTAATTGGTATTTTTAAATCAGAGAAAATGTCTGGTTTTGATTCAATTTGGGGTGTTTCCACTTAAAATTTAAGCAAAACCAAAAAGAAACAGGTTAATATTCTTCACTGGTGAAAACTGTCTCTATGACTTTTAAATAACAAAAACAGAGTGTTGGAGAGTAGGAGAAGCAGACATACAAATTCAAAGCTCCTTACTCACCTTGTAAGCCAGACCCCATAAAGCTGGTCTTCCAATAAAGACGCATTTTGCTCCCAGTGCCAGTGCTTTCAATACGTCACTTCCTTTTCGTATTCCACCATCTAAATAAACTTCGAGTCTGCCTTGTACCGCCTCCACAACCTCAACCAGAGCCTCAATCTGCAAAGAAGCAGCCACTCTCACCTTGAGCTCAGAGTTTGATTCCAAGAGAAAGAGGAGATATTCCAAAGAGACAGGCAGCGATGCAATGCTTTAATAGATTATCTTCTCGAAATGAAATGTGACAACGCATCACAAATAGCTTGGCACCAAAAGCTGCACAATAAAGCACAGCTCCCTGTTCTGTTTGCTGGACAGTTCAGTCCATTTCCCAGTGCTTTGCTTATACAAATATTCTTTGCTAGCATGTCTGATAAGTAACATTTTCACTTGCTTTCTGAAAGATTTAAAAAATAAACTTTAATGGAAATAGTTGTCATCAATATCTTACTTTCATTTGAGGCAATGATGAATGATGTGAATATTTTTTAAAAAGGCTGATGTCAAATTTCTCCCTGCTACTGTCCAAATTGCCTAAACTTACATTTCAACCTAATCCCAGTGACCACCTGTCGAAAACCTCCTCAAAATCCCTAAAGCATCTATGAAGGATTTCATTTGCTATGTAGTCCAGTCAACATCCTCCGGGCTGACTGGATGCCCTAAGGTCTCTTCTGTGGAGCACAGCGCAGTGCCGGGCTGGTAGAGGACAGGACCATGCAGAGATGCTGGCTCCCGTTCCAAAGGCACTAACCAGCGGCGGCATGTTGCACTAGCCCTAACCAACTCTCCTTCGCAGCAAACCCAAAGGCCCCTTTTCTGCAGTCTCCTTTGCCTTCTTTTCATCTTTTTTAAGTAGAGCAGCTATAACTAAGATTACTACATAGATTTTTCCAATTTGTCATGATTTTTTTCAGAATTTCAGACTGAAAACTTTCAGGCTGAAATTTTCCAGGAGTACTTCAACAAGAGCAGGGACAATAGCTTCTACTGCCAGGCTTGGTACCAGAGGAGTAGCAGAGCTGAACTAGTTATCTGCTGGTTTGTCTGTGTAAGTAAAGAAACTTTTAAGGTAGAAGAGCAGTTTAATGTTTATGCCATTTCTATTATTATGTTCTTAGCATTTAGTTTCATTTTTTTTTTATTCATTATTGTCAGCCTTGACATAGATTGGAAGAGAATTCCCTGGTACCTATTTTTATTTTACAGAGGAAAACAGAGAAAAGAAAGTCCATAAGATACTATGCAATACTGAACTCTAAAATAAGAACAACTGGAAAAACTGACAGAAGCCAAATTAAACCAGTGAAATACGCATACATCCAAACAACCCACGATTTCTTTGTACAGATTAAAAAGCAGGGAAATTTTTCTCTGGATAAGTCATCCTTTTTCTGGCTCGTGAATGTCAATAAATTCCCATTTAGACTTGAGTCTAACTATGCAAGCAGACCTCTCCCTAAAACTAGCTGCATTTTTTTTGCATGTTTTGGCAGATGTGAACAATGAGAACACATTATGCTCTCATTTGTACATTTTTGGTTCCAGAGCTTCATTTTATTTTCGCTGCAGTGCGCAAAGAGTACGTATGCACTGCATCAGCTAATGAAGCCATAGGCAGAAAACTTTCACTGACTTAGTAGTTTATCTGCAGTCGTATGGGTTCAGTACTGCTTACAAAACCCTCCCAAGAAGCTGAGAAAATACTGAGTAGCCCATTGCATCTTACCAGTTTAAAGCTAATGTACACCTGCACACATCCACAGCCACGCAACAAACACAGATGTCCACGAGAAGAATATATACAAAGATGAACACAGAGATACCCAGGCTAGTGCAAATGTGTGTACAATAAACATTCCTGGGACTTTTGTTTTCTCACTTACAGTGGCAGGTCCTCCATCCAGTTGCCTTCCGCCATGATTGGACACAATAATTCCTTGAACTCCATGTCTCACTGCCAGCTCTGCATCTTCTTTGGTCAAGATGCCTTTGATGATGATGGGCAGGTGGGTCAGGCTCCGCAGCCAGTAAATATCATTCCAGGTGACCGAAGGATCCAAGCTGTTGGGTGGCAGTCCGTACTCAGAACGATCATCTCCCTACAGCCATAGGACAGAAGGAAACCTCATCTGAGCAGTAACAATACAGAGGCCCCTTGAAGTCTTAACCTGCCCTAGAACAGACTAATTAAACTTGCTAACAGACATGTTCATCAGCTCTGGAATGCACATGTATCTCCAGAGGAGAATAATTGCAATGGGGATGGAGAACAGCGTCTCTAAGGAACCAGGCTGGCAGGAGGTCAAACCAGGACGCTGCAGATCCGGAAAGGGAGAAGATACACCCTGGGTACAACAGATGCCAAAGCAGCAGTGATGCGGTGGTTTTTGTCTCATGTGGTACACGCCAGCCCAGTGAATGAAAGGACAGGCTCATCTGACAAACCTCAAAGGCTCCTTCCAAGTTCTTCAGTTTCATGTGGGGAGGAAGGCAGAAACCATTGCGGACATCGTCACGTCTTTTGCCTGTGTAGGGCAGATCCGCAGTGAGGACGAGGCCCTGGAAACCCAAGGCCTCCGCCCGTTGGACCAGCTGCTGGGAAACCATCCTGTTGCGGTGGATGTAGAGCTGGAACCACCGGAGTCCGCCAGGAGCAGCGGCAGAGATCTCCTCCAGCGTGCAGGTCGAGTACGTGCTGGCAATGTAACAGGTGTTCATCGCTTTGGCCGCTTCAGAAGGTATCGGAAAATAATCAGAATCAAGGTCATTTGAACAGACCTGCCAGACATCAGGTGCAATAGTTTTTTACAAACAGTTTGCAGGGAACACCTGAACTACTGTTTTACTTTTATCCTATCAAACACAGTGCTCTACCAATTGGCAAATGTACCCTCGAGGTTAAAAAATTGCTGTATTTACCATGCACTGTTGCAGGATCATGGTTAAGAAAGCAGGAAAGGGAGAGGCAATGTACCAAGTAGTGCTTTCATTTTGCAATGGTTTTATTTAAAAAGCAGGAATTTTATTGTTATGACTATGTCCTCACAGGAATGTGCTGTCAAATGCACTCAGTGTACACAGAAACACAGACAGAAAAAAAGATATTTCCACAGGTCAGCTTCCCAAACCCACCACACGATTTGGGAAGAGATGGTATGTTTTTCTCCAAGTAAGATGGTGTTCTTATCAGTAACAAAGAATTTGCAGGCTGAGTCCCATCCACCACTTTTATGCCCTATCTAAAGCCCACAGCACTGAGGACCTGTGTGGTCCTTGGTGTACACCAGACGTGTCCACAGTCTCTGTCTTAAATTTGCAGCAGCCTCCACAGTGCTGACCCGGTAACAGTGGTAGCTGGAGAACTAGTGTAATGTCTATACAGCTTCCCACGCACTCCGTGTCAGCAGGACCAAGTTGGTCATCCACAAAAGGGGTGTCAGAAACTGGAAAGCAGAAGAGTACCTCTGGCTGTGCTTTTCTCTCCATCAGGCCATGCTAGCTGGTGGAAGCCCGTAGGGGCAATTCCTACAGGAAAGCTGATTTCAGTCCCCAGGAGCTTAGTCCTAATGTCCATCATGGATACATCCCGCAGCATACGTGGCCGGAAACGAATTCTGTAAGGCAAAAAAAAACCCTTCAGGTTGGTACCTGTTCAGTAGCTTTTCTGAAGTTTCATGGAAACCAGGTCTTCATCTACCTATTGCAATGCAGGAGTCTGAGCCAACAAAGTAAATAGCATCTAACAAAGGATCTTTGTCCTTTCTGTTTCCTTTTAGAGGTCAATTCAGCCAGCAGTTCAACCACTTCCATTTTTCACTAATCCCACACTCCTGCTTACTGGCCACAGAACATCATTTCTGCATTTCCTACTTCATCTCACCGGCTTTTGATCTCCCACCGTCCATCCCACAGATTCCTTCTATTTGCAGGCCAGTCCCGGGTCGCTGCCTTCCTCTCCACCATTCATACGTCTGTCCTCGCTGTACACAGTGCCTGCCCTCACTGTCTGCAGCATGTTCCCCAAATCCCATGCTACTCACACGTAGGCTTCCTGCTGTTCACCACATGCTCCCCATTGCATCGAATTCTTTTACAGCCACTCAGACCCTTTCCTGTCATACCGTACCATACCCTACTATTTGCCTGGACATGCAGCATCCCTTATGCCTCATACAATCTGTGTCACATTCAGGCTAGCATCAGGACATATAGCGTATGTCCTTCAGGTAAGTGTATTTTGCCTGGGGACCACTTTGAAAGGGCAAGGTGTAAGGAATCTTTGCTTGTGAGGTCCAAACACTTGCACAAAAACGTAGTTTAAAAGCTTCCAGTACAACACCCCTGATTTCCTCCTCACATTACCTTTTATATGCCAGGATGTTTTCATCTCGAGTGCTACAGTCATCTGCTCCAGCTGCAAAAAAATCCCAAGCTATCTTGGGTAAATACTTTTTAGCATAAACTTCGAAGTCTGAAAGACACACCATAGCCATTGCTGAGAGGGGCTCTGGGAACCTTGAAGAAAAGAACAACGTGGAGCAGAAGTTAGATACCTGAACTGTCATTCTCTTTTCCAGGGACTCTAATGTCACTTAATGCAAACCTTGGACCCATTTGTCTTGCAGAAGAGTTGCTGACAGGTTGTCTCAGTTTATCTTGCCATTCATCCTATCATCTACTATGAGGAAAACTTGCAGATGCAGCCATAAGAGTAGGAAGAAGTTTGCAACTCTGTGCTTCTCTTTATTCTGTCTTAAACAGAAGCCTGAAGCGGTCATTTTAGGTCCTGTGCTATTTTAAGACACAGCAATTGTGTAATTCTGACATAAATTCCATCTCAAAACCAGCTGGGTTATTTGTTCCACTAATTCTCCTCAAAGGTTGTCTTGGAACATCATTTTCTGGATTATCCCTCAGGATGGCTCCCTGACTGAACAGCTAGTTACGGAGCGCAGTGACTAAATTCAGACTCATGAAATCTGGAAGCAAGTAAATGCAGAGTCTACATCTGACCTGCTCCAGCATGAATACATTGTAAAACTATGTCCAGACTCCGAGTGCAAGTCACTGTCAAGGCCAGCACTGCAGAAAAACAAAGCATTTTCTACAGATCTTAATTTCTTTTTCATAGCAAGTTTCTTCTGGGTGTTTGCATTACATCCTGGAGCACTGATACATGTTAAAAAAGGAGCATACAAAATTTGGACAAACTCCGAGAAAACACTGGCAAAAAACAAATTCCACAATATGAAACATGATTCTAAGAACTACCGTCCATCTTTCAGGGAACAGATGTGACGTTGTGTGACACAGATGTCTAATCAAACCAACATAAATGCTGCCTACCAAATGCCTGCACTTACATACTTTCCAACCAGCCAGGACTAAAAACTATGCAAATTAATGTTTTAGAAAACCATGCCTGTGTGCAAGGAAACTTGCAAAACACAGACAAAATCAATTTGCTAAATTGTTTGTTGCAGTTACTTCCGCAACTCTGATAAAAATAGGCATTTTGCAAGGTATATGAAAACATGAAGTTTTACGAGAGCTGTGGTTTGGTCTAATTTTTCTAAAAATGTACAAGAAGAAGTAAACATCCTAGTTTTCAGAATTAGACTCCCACCACAGATTAGCAGGGGTTGCAGGCTTCACCAGAACCAGCCCCATGTGCCCAATATTGTACACTTCTGGCACAGATAAACACAACAGTTATGTGCACAGATCCAACCTGTCAAACTGGAGACGTGGATATGTCTCACTGGCTGAGGTGCCTGTGTATACACTTGAAAATTAGGACTCATAATTCTCTGCTAGGGAAGAGCCAAAGATGGGGGACTCATTGGAAGATGAAGAAGAAATGTGACTGTTTTCTTCAGTATCGTTCTGTCTCCTCCAACAAGCATTAGGTAGCAGGTGGTAAAAGTATCCCAAGCCCTCTCTGTACGCCTTCAAGACATCACGCGCTGCTGATAGCACAAGTCTTGATATATCATACATAGCGCTATAACATAAACCACATATCACAACTTCTGCTTTTCGAACTGTTAGAAAAGTCAAGGCCAGCAAGAACAACAAGATAAACCAAGTCCTCCCGTGGCAAAATAAATGGGAATTATAAACAACCCAGGCCCAGTCATCATCGTCTCCCAATTCAGACACCAGTTCCAACTTACTCTGGGCTTTGGGGAGAGCTGCGGGAGGTGAGATTCTCTCCTTCAAGTTCGCCTGCAAACAGGATATAGAGGACTTCTTTTCACTGAGTAGCTGCTGGTTTTTCTGGAGTCAATAAGCAACTACCAGAGATTAAAGCTCAATCCTGCAGTAAACTTTGTACTGTTTGTCTAACACTAACTTTGTTTTGCTATCAGGTGATTAAAAGCTCCTTCCAAAAACACGCATCACTGTGCCAAGCAGCGCAATTGCCTGGGACACAGCACTGGAGCTGTGCTCTTCTGCAGTGTCTGAAGGGAAGGAATGGTATTTCATGGGTTTTGATTGAATGTTTAAACTGTTGGTAACTTGCTGCTGAATGTGCTACAAATCCCACCAAAATGATGATCCACAGATTTGTTGCAGCCCACAGCTACAGAGCCTTGAATCTTTGTCACCAAATGTGGGGGATGTTTTTCTCTTCCTACCATATACAAACAAGTAAAATACCTTCTGTCTTCTGCCTTTTTTAAAGGGCTGTGAGTGCTCTAGTGAACTGGCTGCTCTCCCACTGTGCTTGCAGATTCCCTCCTTTGGCTCCCCACCCAGCCATCTCCCAGGAGGACCATGGGTCCTCTCCCTTTCCTGTGCTTGGAGCTGGTGAGACTTTGCTGTGCTTCCCTCTGTCTCCCCTGCTAAGCATTACAAACTGGGACTGAGGTGCCAACAGATTTATGATATTGACTTAAATTTGTGAGATATGAAAAGTAAACAGTAGAAAATTTTATTTGTTTTTTTTTTAATCCTTTAGGGTTCATGTTTACAATTTTTCCATGCAAGCAAGAGAGCTTGAAACTTTGATTTTTACTAACTGAAAATTGAAATATCGTTCCAATAAACATGTGATACCGGGTGCAGAGGGTAAGGAAGAAACTTGTGAAAACATACCTAAAGTTTTACCAGTATTGTTGCCTGAGCAGCCCAAGCAGACCAGCCAGGGCCGTCGGTGATCCAAAGGGCCAGGGAAGACCTGGAATCTGAACAAAGCTGCAACCTCGGGACCTAGTGTCCAAGAGGCTGATCTGATCCAGGACTGCAGATCTGACGTTCCTGACAGCAGAAATCCTAGGTCGCTGGCGTTGTCTGAGCAGCTGTAGTGAGCATCTTTTCTTCTGCTAGGTGTATTCACGAGACCCTGTCCAAACTCTGCCAGGCGTGATCATCTACGCCATCGTCTTTTGGAACATTTTAAATTCAGCCTTCAGAGCTGATTATTCACTGACAGCACTGTGAAGCTAGCTGCTGGCATCTGGCTGCAGACACACGTGCCACAAACAAGACAAGGTATGTGTGCACGCTTAGCTGGAGTGCCCATGAGCTCCTTGGTTTGCTTTCCATCCCAGGATGCGCTGTGCAGCAGACAGCCTTCAGGTCACTTCTGAAGAGAAGAGCAAAGTGCCATCTATCTGCACACAACAGTGGATCCCTGGGAAGGAAAGCAAAACTCCTCCCCTCATTCTCCCTCCGCTAGATGTCAGCTTTGGGTCACATATATCAATCTATGTTGGTAATAACAACCTAAAAAAAAATCAGTCCTTGATGGCCTTCCGGGCACTACGGCCTTAAAACTGATATGATCACATCACAAGAGTGCCTGCTAATATGTTTGGAAATCTTCATTCCCTGTGTTTTATTCTTAACATTTTCTGGTGTACAGCATAGCAATAAACGTAGCTACATCTGGTCTGGCCCGATCTTTGTTTCAGCCTATGAGTTATCTGCAGAGTCCTCTGTCATATTTCTCATTATGCTCATCCCAGTACACCTCTGCTTTAGCGATGCACATCACAGCCAGCTCATCGAACCATAAAGTTTATGGTTTCGTGGTTATCATAATCGTACATGAATTAAAAGTAGTCTGTGACTACAGTATTTTGGATCAGGAGAGAGGAAAAATTTCTGCTTTTGTGATGTGCCTTTTAAGAGACTATATTTGCATCTAGATATATTCTCTTTCTTCAACAATGGACTCAATTCAAAGTATCAGTGACTTCTTGCTCCATAAGTAATATTTTCTCTGATACCAGTTTGACTTCTGATTTAGCTGGGAAGCTTTAAAGTTCTAAGGAAATAAAAATTTGCCACAGATGTAATGCCTTTTATTAAAGCCCCTGCCATACACTTGAAAAAAGTGTACAAGCTTTAAAGTTCTGGAGCTCCTCCATTGGACTACAATAAAAGACTTGAAAAGACTCTCTAAAAACTTTGCAGGAAACCTTGCTGCCTTCTTTTAAGAAGTGAAGAAAATAATATGGAAAATACATATCTGGTGCAGCCTTGCAGGTAGAGTATCAAGCAGTCGACATCCAAAGCTCCATTTTTGCACACATCTGCACAGCGGGAGTTTTGCAGTTGCTTATTTATCAATACTAATATAGTCAAAGGCTCATGAGTCCAAACACAAAGATCCAGTGTAAATCTGCCCCAGTTCCTATTACAATCACAATGCTCATTAGTCTAGGTGGTTATATTTTTTTGCTTTTTACAGATGTCAAGTCACTGTGGGTCAAGCTGACATCTATCTCACTGATGCATCCACTAGTGGTGGGTTCAGTCTGGGACTTTACAACACTTTGGTGAAGAATCTGGTGAACCCTAAGCAATGTAAATAACTCAGATCACATAACAGTTTGCATGCAATCACCACTGGTTTTCCTTATCAGATGTCTGTCTTGGACGTACGCCCCATGTTTGGAAGGAAAATTCTTTTTCCTTCTATGCGAGTCATGCAAGAAAGTTTTCCCAAAATTTAATATTTTAATAGCCATTCCTCTATTATAGGTGGAGATGGCAACAAATCTTGTATTTAACATTGCCTAACACTTTCAATTATAAGATCCAGTTTTCAGTTGCTTTTAATTTTGTCATATTTTCATCATTCTAGGCTGAAATTTTCCATCCTTTGTCTCTGTGTTGGGCTGGGGTTTTTTGGGAACATTTCACTGAAAGCCAGTCAGCAACTTCCAAGAATGAGGTTAGTGAAAAATATGGTGGTTGGCCCATGCTGAAAATGTCTTACAGTGGTTTCACTGCAGTTCAGTGCTTCATGCAGGGGCTGAAATCAGCGGGGGCTGATCGCTGGGAGCATCAGCCTGTACTTGCTGGCCACATGAAAATCCAGCCAGATCTGACCTAGCTGTAAATCACTGCTCTGTGCTTGCACATGCTCAGCAGAGCTGGTCTGAAATCCAGATGTTATCTCTACTGAAGACTTGCCTAGTGCAGAGCATGCTTCTGCCCATGGCCAAGAGAACTTGGAAAGTCCCAAATACGAGCAGACGGCAGAGAGCCAATGGCCCCCCAACCTCTTGCTCCCCATGGCCCTTGTACTTGGATTCAGCCTTAAACAGCACCAGAGGGGAGAAGGAAGAGAAAAATAGTGGCTCAAATGAGGAGCTGCAGGTCAGCACCTAGGGATAGGTGGGGTGGGATTGCAGAGACAACAATGTCAGAGATGGAGCAGATGGGATTAAAACAGGACAGGGATGTGCAAGCGTGACAGGATTTTAGGGGGATAGAAGAATCAAGAGAAGGTGACAAATTTGGGGAAGAACCCTGTGAGACACTGGGCAGAAAGAATTCTAGGAGACTACCAAATATTTGGCTGTTCTTTCTGTAACCACTTCTGTCTCCAAAACCCAAAATAGAGCTTGATTTGTTCTTAGCATTACTCTGCAGAACAGCAAACAGCAACAAAGCCCTTTGGAAAACATGTCTCATCTGCCCCCAGTGTTATATTCTCAAAAAGGAAAAGCGTTTCCCACTAGCAGACGACTCCGCTAGCTCATGCAGCAGGGCTCTGTTCTGTGTTTCTGGAGGTCCAACCGTATAAAGTCTCACATCTCCTGTGTACTGTCACATGTGGTAAAACATAATTTCTGAGCCTTTCTTTCTGGTTTACCTAATGTGCCAATATGTCACCTAACTATGAGTCTTCCCATAAGGCAGCTGCATCTCACTTTGACATCTGCATCAGCATGAGAGAAAGGGTCTGAAGCAGATGAGGTTTAACTAGCAGGCATTAGGGAGCACCAAGGAAAGATCTGCTAAACCAGTGACAACAGGGCATAGTAAGTTCACAGGACACAAAGGCAGATTGGGTCTAGAAAGAAACACTGAGGCTGGTAATCCACAGCCAGTTAATTGCTAGTAACAGCGTGTTGGCACAGCCTCCCTGCTTCCAGTCCGTGAGCATTCAGAGCTGTTCTTAAGATTACCACCACAATGGTCCTAACCTCTTTGCTCTATGGCTGTAAAATACAGATGACTTTGTTACTACTTACGGTACCGGTTCAGGATGATTATTTTTTGGCTGGGCTCTGAAAGAGCTAGTGAACTTAGATTGCCTGAAATAAGACAATCTAAATCCATGAACACGTTGGGTCATATCCCAGTTGCCTCATGCTGCCACTATGGCCGTGTACATGGAATCTCTTCTTTTTCCTCTAGAGGGTTCAGGTCAGAAAAACAGCGATCCTTTTCCCTTACAATTTGCAGGGATCCCTTCTGTCCTCTCACAAGGGGAAGAGAATCAAGCACAATGGACTTTCCAGATCACAGGCTGGATTTCCAATTTCATACTAAACCAAGCCGCAGCAGGACCTTTCAGCTGACAACTTCTTTGTCCTAGGGGAGTCCTTCTCTCTCCTGCACCACATCTGTCTTGGCCTTCTTGGACATAGCTGCTCATATGTGGAACACAATGTATCCTGCTGTCCATATCTGAACATTCCTACTTCTTTAGATTCTCTCAGTAACTTGAATTTTTGTTGTATCCTTACTTTAAACTCATCCTTACCTTTTTTCTTCATTCCTTCTTTCCAAAAACTGGAGAAATTAGGAGCATGCTTCTGGGTCCTACTGTGTAAGTCTGTTCCCTTGCATCTCTTCAAGTGAGGAAGGTCTGAAGTGCTTTGCACCACTGAAGAGAGATGATGCAGTCTATCAACAGGTTACCCCTCTTCATAAAGATACGGGAGCCACAGACTCTGACAAGTCCTTTCACCAGCAATGCCGGAATCAAGCCAAAAGGGCATTTGGGTGGGAGGAAAGATCACATCAGGGTTTGATGTAGAGAAGACCTACTCACTGTTGTGTGTGGAGTCATAGGCTGCAGGTATGAGGGCAGGAGTGCACAAGCAGGGTCATCACAGACTGAGCACACAACCATAAAAAAGAGATTTCAGAGAGCAGTTTCAGAGTCATTTAATTATTGCTTGGAAATGCTGAAGGAGGGAGCACAAAGACTGTCCATTCTCAGGACGACAACATATAGCGTTGCTCATCTCAGACATGTATCTAAGACTACTGTAAAGCAAATAGCTGCACAAAGAAGTATAACCTGCAGTATGTATGCAAAGTAGGGGTAAGGGTGTGAAGTGGCAAGAAAAGAGTTAGGGCAGAAGGGCTGCAGATGTTGTGTTTCCCAGAACACTTTTTGGTCTTCATTAGCTGCTGCCAAAGCTGCCTCCAAAGACACCGACCTCACACAAGGTGGAGCAGCAGAGGAGCTCAGGCATGACTCAGCTTTGCTTCTTGCCTTTGACTTCCACGGGCGGCTGTCCCTCTTAAAGCTAGGAAGTCAGAGGCAGATGGATATTACATTAATCATGATACACTCTTATGTAGAGTTGGCTACAGATTATACTGTCCATAACTTTATCTGGCCTAATAGCCTAGCTAGGCTTGTGTAGACGTCCAGCCTTTCTCTTCCTCCTTGTTTTTTAAAGTACTGTGGTACTGGTAGTGAAAGAAGTAGCTGACTCAAATCCAAAGAGCACAAGAAAAACAGAAACAAGAGTTACCCAGGAGCTGCACCCACCTGAGATGAAGAGCACTCTTGGCTTGATGTCCCACTCCCATTTTAAAAGCTGGCAAAGTCCTGACAATTTTTACCTGCAGTGGGAGTAACGCTGCTATCTAACCACCACTGAGAATCAGTGAGGACCAAGCCTTTATCTGCCATTGCATAACCACCCTAGACAAATACAAAAGTAAGGCTGAGAGGAGGCCAGAGAAGCCATCTAGTCCACTCCTCTTCCTGAAATCAGAATCAGCTACACCTGTGCCCTCCTCCACTCACGGAGATTCCACATCGTTCAAAGAAGACCAGTTTCATTGATTTACTGCCCTCAACAAAAGGAAAATTTACAGGTGTTTCACCTGGATCTCTCTTCCCACAATTTAAGCTGTTATCCACCCATAGTGGACAAGGAAAAAGATTCACTCACTTTAAAATATTGAAAGATCATTTTTGGGCCACCTCCTCTATTGTCTCTTTTGTAAATCAAGCTATGCAAATTTCTTTGGCCTTTCCTCTTGAGTCATGTTTTATAGACTTCTGATCATACCCTGTTCTCTTCTCTGACTCTTCACCAGTTCCACACTCTCCCTTAATTAAAGCACCAGAAACTGGACACGATCCTCCAACTGAGTCCTCTCCTGCCCTCATCTGGAACAAAGTAGAAAGAATATGCCAATACTCCTGTTTATTCAGCTGTGATGACAGAAGAGTATTTTTGTGTTCATTACTCAGCAGTATGTTCCTTACTCATTTCTTCAGACGTGCCATTCTATCCTGAGATAATCAAAGGAGCCAAACACATTTGTTCATCTCTTCCAGACAGAGAAGTAGTCTCTTCTCTTTTCCAACTAGGACAAGTGTCAGGCTAGGGATAACAGAAGTCTCAAACCCCAGAGATCAACAACCTAGCAAAGAAATCTCACTTTTGCTAAAAAAGTTGAGAGGAAATAGATGTCATAAAAAGACTCCATCCCAAATACACAACAGAAACACCCCAATACATCCAGGATGTCTCCTTGGAGAAACAGAGACAACCTGATATGATATATGATATAAAGGAGGCCTTTGAACAACAGTGTCAAGAACAGTCTGCATTCCAAAAGATATACCTCAGCCTTCAGATTTCGTAGTGATGGAAGCACAGAAAATAAAGGAGATTTTCATGACTCTCAGTCTGAATGAGAATGTGGAGTCAAAATCACAGCTGAGGGCCTCCTTTTAGCCTTGAGATGAAATTAGTGTTTAAGCCGAGCCTAGGACTCTAGAATCACAGAACTGATCACAGAATCACAGAATCACAGAATAGTAGGGGTTGGAAGGGACCTCTGTGGGTCATCTAGTCCAACCCCCCTGCCGAAGCAGGGTCACCTACAGCAGGCC
>Ga0065711_1039651_pt1 | contig 17633 bp, 11 predicted proteins | sample Hoacrofraction12_FD_59098 | JGI IMG/M metagenome (GOLD analysis project Ga0065711, IMG submission 59098) | Hoatzin crop microbial communities from Cojedes, Venezuela - Epithelial fraction 12 v2 (version 2) | ecosystem: Host-associated > Birds > Digestive system > Esophagus > Crop | place...
CAGCCTGCTGCAGGTGACCCTGCTTCGGCAGGGGGGTTGGACTAGATGACCCACAGAGGTCCCTTCCAACCCCTACTATTCTGTGATTCTGTGATTCTGTGATTCTGCCAGTACCTAACTCTATTAAAAATGATCTATTTGCCTCTAAGGAGTGTTGAAGCTGTGGACATTATTACATGAATTAAGACATTTGTAAGCAAACCCAGGCAAAGGGTCTTTCCCATCCTGCTAAGGTCCTCAATCCGTTACCCTGCATTCGCTCCAAGGCACGCTGTTGTAATAGCTACACCGTAGACATCTATAACTAGGACCATGTCAATCATATTCTCCTAAGTCTCAAGTGGCGGAAAACACTTATACTGAATCCACTTTGAGTGAAGGCAAGTTGAGAGTAATGTAAATTTTAGTGAATTTATGTTTTGGTGATGTATTTACCTCTCAGGACCGCTACTTCAGGAGATACAACTTCTCTGGTTGGAATTTGATAGTACTCCTAATGGCTTGGTTCTGATATTTGATATAATGGTATCATTGAATTTCTGAGGATAAAAACTGTAATTCTTCTGCTTTGTAATGAATACAGCTGTGATGATTGCTCGCCTGAACTATAAACAAAACAGCAGATTTTGTCCAAAAATGGTCACGATTCAAAATGCACCTATCTGGAGACAGCAGCAATCAGTAATTCTGCTTTTCAAAAGTGTAATGGCACCTTCCACAACAGTTAGGCAGCACCACGAGGCCAATGTAAGCAAGCAAGACATAAAGGTAGCTGCAGCTTTATCATTTTTCTGATGGTTCGAAGAGGTATGGGGAATGTCAGACAGAACAGGCTTCAGAGGTTTGCGAGCTCTCATTCTCCACCTCAAACACGTCATTACTGACATATTCAGAGACAGCATGTGCCTGTCTCGGCGTGAAGACCTAGCATTTTATTTGCCATTTCGATACAAAGAAATCAATTAATCTTAAGAAAGTAACTTCAGGAGGCAATGGATATATCCAGCTGCAGCTATTTTAATTTGCTCCAACTTCTGTCATTTAAGTTTTTGTATTTATCTCTGACTGACTTTCCTTAATGCAAACCAGCTGAATGTTTCCCTCCTGGGAATAGGTTATCATGCTCTTTGTTTACAAAAACCCTTCCAGATACATTAACTGTCAGAATCAGAAGAAAACCATTAACTGTGGAAAAAACGGTGGTCCGAGATCACAATCAATCACTGGACTGCTTCTACTGACCGGTGTGCTCTCTCTCTGCTGACAGAGCCTATTCACGCTGGATTGAACTGGATTCTCTGAGTGAGACCATGACCCTCACCTGCCACTTGACATTCGAGAGCTCTGCCTGGTTCACTAATGGATAGATCACGTCAATAAATCTGATTCCTCGCACTGAGTTTGAGGAAGCAGATGGAAAGAGAAGATTAATCTCTGCCGACTGCGTTACAGGGAAGATGTAAAAGATAACAGAAATTACTGGCTGGGTCTCATATGAACTCTGGTTCACTGATGCACGAGATCAGCTTTCCCAGTAGGCTCCAGAAGGAATTGGATTTTTGTTTCTCCGTGAGCACTTTGTGCCTGTCTTCATCTTCCGTTAACATCTTTCTGAGATGAAACCTTGTAGCTGGTGGTGTTTGCCCTTAGCACAGGCTTGTGACTGACTTCCACAGAACCATATGGCTGCATTTAACGCAAATCCAAGCCAGCACAGAAACGCCATTATGCTGCGAATTTGTCTCAGTTTATTTTATGTGCAAAATTGCAATCAAAAAATTGCTTAGGAAGAGATAAAAGTGAATTTCCGCTTCCTCAGAGCCAATGTTAATACTACCATAATCCCAGAAAAAGCTCCAAGATCACATCAGATCAGATGATCAAAGTTTGGGGGAAAGCAAGAAAGAGAAGAGAGCTATTATCCATATGCAAAACCAGAGGAAACGTCTGTGGGAACTGGAGATAAGCCTCTTCTAACAGCTTATTCAGATCTTTCAGAAAAACACTTTACATATGGTAACACTTGCTTGAATTTGGGTGGGTTTACACTGAGGACCTGCTTTCTTTAGAAATGGAAGACTGAAGGCCAAGAAAGAAAAAAAGTACTACTGGGGCTGCAAGTGCCTTCCTTACTGCTTGTGTGTTCTTCCACATCTGGCCCCTGGCAGGTTACTGCTCCACTGCTGGCTGCTGCTGGAGAAAGACTGGAGAAGTCAGGGATGGCAACCTGCAGCGGAAGCTTTGCTACAGCAATTGAGATAACAACAGTATCCCAATCTGCTGTGAGAGCCACCAGGACATGGTGACTTGAAGGACTGGATACTGACAAAACCCCCACAACTCCTCTCTTCAGGTGTGCAAAAGTAAATCTCCTCTGCAATGTACCTACCTTCTTGGTGGTGTAAGACAGGATATAGTGCTACAGCATGCAGAGGTCACCTGTAAACATCTTCTTATTTATTCCTCCAAACTCACATTCAGGCTGCTAGCTCTCTCCCCTGGAGAAGTTCACTTTGATGATATGCAAACACATGTCTAGGATCAAAAGAACCAGTATAATCAGAGGGCTCTGCTGCACTGTGTGAAGATGAGCAAGGGAAACAAACACCATTAAGCCACACTTCGCAGGAGAGTCAGATGCAAAGAATGACTCACGGTGCCACGTGGGCAAGCAAAGAAACCTGCCACAACGTTGATTACTCATACTCTTCATGGAAGGACTGTCCCATTACCTACCTTCCAGAGGAGAGTTAAACTAGACTTACATACTGCTGAAAAAATACTAAGTGGCTCTGTTCTCCTTACAGGCTTCTTCTGGATCTCTCGGAGGACTAGCACTTACACAAACTTCCATCTAGGTTACAGTAAGTGACTTAGCTCTGGATATCATTGGTGATATTAACTTCTGAAGGAGGAAACAGTTGGAGTGAACCTGACAGCCCCTTAGTGCACATCCTGATAGTGACAGTGTTCATGCTATTCCAGTTCTCTCTCCAAAGGAAGAGAGTAGAGGAAAGCATCCGAATATTGCAATAAGGACTGGAAATGCTCATGTGAGCAGTAAGAATTTATATTACAATTCCTTATGTTGTTGTCTGCTCTTCTGGAATCACATCCCTACCAAGACAGAGAGAAAAACAGAGAAAGTTGTCTCTGAGATGAGGTATTCTAATCTTGGTCAGTTCCTGTCTTGAATATTGAACACATTAAGCTTTCCAGGAAGAAAATCAAAGAAGAAAGGTAGGGCACAAGTACTCCTCAATCTATTCTACTACCCTTGATGTCTTCATAAAGCTGAAAGAGAACAATTGCTCTAAATGTCTCAAAAGGCACATGGGGACCATTTCGCAAAGCAAATGCGGTTCAAGAGAGACTTAGAGCTGCAGTATTTACCCAAAGATCAATTCAAAAGTTGGAACAAAGGTTGAAATTTCGTCTGCAGCTGAAAGACCTGACTGAGCTACTGGACATTTTAAAAAGAGATAAAACCACAGAGAAGTTCAAGAAGTGAAGTATTATTCTGCCAGTGACTGATAGGATCTGATTCTGCCTCAAGCTGCACACAGGCTGAAGTTTCCATCACAATGTGTCTGTGAACCTTAGCTCACTTATTGATGTCCATAGCTGTGGTTCTCTTCCAACTCAGAATCCGTGATAACCCGTGATGAACTCTGTGCTGCCGTCCCTACGCTACCAGCAGTCACTCTAACACCCAGATTGGTGTCACCACAGTGACAACACCGTCATAACCTCCGAGTTACAGCCACCGCCACCAACATGGCAACTGTGCATGGACATATGCTGCAACCGTCATTCCCGTTTTCCAGTCCTTATCGTTCCTTGGTGAAAACTTGTACACTACACCTGCACAGTCTCCCATATGCAACACCCCAAGATTTGTAGACCTGTGAGACTATCATTCAGGGATTCAACAAGGTGGAGGATTACACCTTGTGCCCAGAAGAGGGTGACACTTTATCTTCAATGGGACTCATCTCCACATATGTCTTTTTGGAGCTGGACTTCTCATTGGACAACCAACACTATCACAGATGCTGGATGCTGGCACCACACAGTCATCCAGGTCTTTGCTTTGCCATGATGCTTGGTATTGTTTTCTTACGTGTCTGAATGTGACAGAAACAATCTCCAGAATCTGTTAAAATTAGTTCCTGGTTCGAGTTTCGCTTCCTGGGATGGCAGGCTTGACTGCAGTCATGCAACTGTAGCAAAAGCTTAGCTTTTAACTTCGTAAATTTTGTGTGCTTAACTTCATGGTGTTGATGACACCTTTTTATTAAAGTGCTTTTTGTTTAATGTGCGATTTTTCTTAGGAAGTTTGAAGAAACTTCAGGGATTGCGTTGAAAGGCTTCTTATCAGCACAGCCCATCACAGATACAAAATCTTTGGTCTGATTATTTCCGGCTTCTGTCACTAGCAGAGCATATGCCAGCAGCCACGCTTTCTCATCATCCTGAGTCAGTCTTCTAGGTGACGAGGTGCATGCTATTCAAAGGGATTTCATGAGTAATCACAAGCAGTAAAGGACAAGGAATAATCCTGGTTTTCATCCTAGATATTCAGCCTCTAGCCCTCTAGCATCTTATCTAAGTCCTACCTTGCCTAACCAACCACTCTCTTTCTCCTTCCAGACTACTCCATCTACCCACTTGCACACCCAGTCCTACCCTTTTGTGCCCAGTCACTTCCAGTTTTCTCCTCTCCACTCTGCACTCCTGGCTTCTTCCACTCTTCAGTTTAATTCCCTATGCCCTCATAGCAACCTGACCTCTTTTGAACCCCGCTCTCCTGAACTTTTTCCCCAACAGATGACACAAATCCCCAGCCAACCTCCTTGCAAAGAATTCTTACTTACATACAATAGAACTTTTCAAACCCCAACCCTGCAAAAATATGAAATTTTCAGAAAATGAGGAGATTCTACAGAAATAGAAAATGCTAGGAAGCTGTATCTGTAACAAATATACACACAGTCATTCGCTGATAGTTAATCTTCCTTTTTTTTCAGATTTTGACATCTAGATAACTTGGGAAGAGGACTATCAGGTCAGGTAAAAAAACCTGAGACTTCTTAGTTCAAACTAAGCTGATCTATCAATACGTATACTAACATATGTTTACATACTAGAGAAAAGAATAGCGGTACCAAGTAAAGCCAATAATACATACCATTAAAGTACTTTGAGATTTCCAGCTGTCTTATGATAATTAATGCACTGTGCACAAATCTCTCGAAGCTATAAACAACTATTCTTTAGGTCTACGCCTATGAATCATTAGAATTTCTATGCAAAATGTCTATTTCTATTATCATTATTAACACTAAAAATGTCAAATTCATTAGATTAATATTCTCTCTGTAAGCCACACAAACTAAGAAACAGTATATCATAATGTAACACACGCATGACATGAAAACAAAGAAACAAATATATAATGATTCTAGCTGTGACACAGTATGTTAGTGAGGTTGATAAACTGAATCTTCATGCTGATAGCATGTTGTAGTCTCAAATCTATTATGCTTTGGAACTGGTGTGTTATTATCTCTGGACAACTTTCACACCAGGAGATGATCCCTGCTAGCACAATTTTAAAAATGAAGGGATTACAAACAAGATAGATTTCATTGTATTGTTACCTGAATTAGCATCAACTAACAAGAATCTCATATAACATAGTCCATTTGCCAAAATAACAAACACAAAGCATAAACCAGGCATGGTTCTATTAACTCTACTTCAGCAATTATGTATCTGAATCACTATTGTATGGTAATTGGTCTACAGGGAACAATAATATTTGGTTTTGTTCTTTTTTAATACAGAATGCTTACATTTTTACTTTAAAGAAAATATATTTCTTTCAGTAAATATCCGCAATATCTTTGAGTTTGCTGATAAAGATTAACTAGTTGAATTTAACATACCATTCACTTCCTGCTGTTGATTTTAATTTGTGGCTAAGTGAAAGTTTAAGTGTTTTTGGAACACAAAACAGATCAATGTACACTGTCAATGTATTTTACAGATTAATTAGTTACTAACAGGCAGATGCACATCTCCTCACTTAATCAAATGGCATCTTATCCCTTTTATAATGTTATGAGTTACAATCAGCAAAACAAAATTTGGACATCAAGCTCTGATTTTTTTACCATAGTATAAACAAAAAAGGTAAAATTATGCTTAATAATTCTTTAATAAAATTTGGCATACTGTGCTGGTTAACAGGCTGGAACTCATTAGAAATGGTATTGCTTTGTCATGGATTATTTTTTGTGTGTGTGGATCAGAAACCAAGTATACTGATTTTGCATAAGAATGACAAAACATAATTCAAATATGACAGATATTAATTACAAAGTTAAGTAGATATGGAACAGTTCTATAATATAAATTTTATTCAAATGAAATGAAACATTCATTTAGGTGGAATTCTCCTTTCCAGTTATATACTTATCAGCAGTTCCAATTTCAAACTAGCTGCTAAAAATATTAAAGATTAGATATATAATTCTTCTTAACTTCTTTGATTGGTCATTCCTTCTGCTACATTAATATGTCATAATATTTCTAAAACAAACATTTGCTAAGTAGTAAATATATTACAAACTAAGGATCAGATCTGGCAAATGCGTAAGCATGCAAATACTTTGCAACAGCTTGCAGAATCAGGCCACAGAGAATTAATACAACCTCAACTGCACTCCTATTTTCTTAAGTGAAAGCAAACAAGATTTGGCAGTCAAAGTTTAGCATTTTGTATTTACCGTGAGTCAGTAGGACAAATTATTTTAAGTATAGTTTTTAAAAAATCAGATATAAAGATGAGGAAGTCTGTTCCAGATGTTTTTGACTATTGTAACCGAATTTTTTTTAAAATTCACATTTTGTCTTCTGTGTCAACAGTTAGCATCATGCAAACACTTAGAGTCACATACCCATAACTGCTATCGTGATATGTTGGAGAAAACACATCCATCTCTATAAGGTTGTCATGACCATTTGCAAGGACTGCTTGATTTCCTAATTCTCTATACACAAAGATACAAAAAGATGAAATTAGAGTGGCAATTTCAAATTAAAAAATGTGATGATCCCACAAAAAGAATACACTAATTCTGTTGCATAACTTTTTCTACAGATATGCAAAACTGCAACTGCGTTTTGAATGTGGGATTTATCGGCCTTCCATGCTGTCTGCTGAACTACGCACTGGATTGTAACTGGAAGGCACGGTGTTACCAGGCTACTATTAGGTGATCACTACCCTTTGGTGATCCCTTATTTACGTGCAAGCCCTTGAAAAAAATTCCTGGCCGCTGCCCGTGGCAAGACACCTTAAGGACTGAACAGTGCCTAGAGGGGCACTGTTTACTCGACGAGGCTGGACCAGAGATGAAGTAATAAAAGCGAACCGAGACTACTAAAAGACAGCCTCTTGCTGCCTATCTGGCACAGCCAGTCAGCCAGAAAATATGCAGAAAATACAAGCTGGTTACCAGAGTGAGTGGAGATCTCATGTTCTGCAAATGACACTGCACAGCAGCAGGGGAGGGAAAGGAAGGACCACGGACTCAGCCTTTTTCAGGGAAGGGCAAGAAAATGAAGGAGAAACCAAGCTAGGCACTATTACTTTGTTTAGAACGGCATATTTCTTTTGTCCTATCTGTAACAGGAAAAGATTAGTTTTGGAAAAATATTTGGGTCCATGCTTGCTTTAATGGCTGCATATCTTTGAAGAGGGGAATGATAAACTCGAATGTTGTGCAAATACTACTGAATTCTGGACTATCGGTGCTTCCCTAAGAGACAGGGGATGAAATGCACAATGTGGTCAAATCCCAAGCATTGACGGTGACAGTAAGGGATGTTTGGGCAGGAACGATGCCAGAGAGATCAAGCAAAAATCTAAAGTAAGACAATACTGAGACCACAGGAAGCTTATAAGCGTATGGGCCCAGTGTGCTAGGATTCAAGCACAGATGCTTGGTCAGCGCCCAACTGCTTAATGTCAAAAGAAAACAGAATTTCTTTACTCAGCTTTAGTCTTTGAAAACAATACTGGCTGTTTGATGTAATGAACGTGTCTAACGTGTATATACTGACTCCATAATTATGCCATGTCAATCTTTAAAAATGCATTCATGCTCTCAGCAATCTAAGTACAGGAGAGTCCTGTTCCCTCGACTTGCAGACCAGCGATGTGGCACGCCCACAACGATACACGGAGTCTTCACAAGAGCAGGACTTGAACTCCATCCCCAGTTTCTGCCTGTGTTCTGTACCATGCATTCTCTATGTACATAACATGTCTAATCAAGTCCATGTGTGAAAACCTGGAAGACTTACAGAATGGAACAATTCTGAATTTGATTAAACCAGGCACTGTTTTAGTGGGTGGAATGCATAAAATAGCTGCTTTGAGCAGGCTTTAACCTCCAGCAACACTGTGCTTTTGCAGACAATCAATCAGCCTCTACACAAATTGATTTAAGACTTCCCTGGAAACTATCAACACCCTTTCCACACCCTAATCGATACTGAAGGCGCTAGCTTCATTGGCAATCCACCCCAATAAAGACATATGGGTACGCTCATCACACTTTAGGAGTTTCTAAAATATTCACATTCTAAAATGAAGTCTGGATCAAGCTTGCAGAATGGTTCTGAAGTAACACATCTAGGAATTGTTTTGTCTGCACCACTTCTGAAGTATTCTAGTACTTTAACTAAATCCTTCAAAATGCTGAAATGTTTTCCAGCCATCAGGTATTTCTTCAACAAGTTCCCTCTTCCTTCTCAGCAAAAATAGTAGATAAGTAACTAAATATAGTAATGTTCCTACCCACTCTATTTTTAAGTTAGGGGTAAGAGAAAACTAAGCAGTATCAGTACTATGAAAAACGTGTTAGTTTCTTGGTTACTTTCTATACAAAATTCACAGTCCATCATAAAAAATACAGCCATCTTTCAAAAAATGAGGTATTTTATATAGCAAATCAAGTAAGAAAAAGCAAAGCTCTTCTTTGATTCACTGACACGTTAGGACAGATTCTGAATAAAATTATATAATATTCATATTCCTTGACTGGAATATGTAAATTTCCCCTTGCTGACAAATTTATCTCAGCCATTCAATGCCTAAAATTAATGAAATATTGCCTGAGAAATGCACTAAGAGATGCTACCAGCTTACTTTTATCAACAAATTTAGGAATTCTAACGTGCTTTTCCTCTGCACATCTCTAACATACATAATTGATTGTGGATTAGAAAAAAGTCCACACATTCAAATATTTAACAGAGAAGGCATTTAAAGAAGTGATTTACTGAATATTTTTAAATATCAGTAATTTAGATCCTACTAGAATGCAAAGCCACAAGAATGTAACTAATGATTCTGGTGCTCAAGAGCTCACTGCTAAAACTAATAGGTCAATGAAAACCTAAAGACCAATGATAATAAAAAAGTACTAATATTTAATTACTTAATCATCATTTATAATATTGAGACACCTGATATTTAGTCATGCATTTGCACAATTCTGGCTGTCCAACCAGTAATTCAAAGAACAAAATGGAAAGTTATCCTGTATAGTCCTGCTTCTTTATTTCTTCAAAAGTTAACATTGTTCTGTGGCGCTGGCTTCTCCAGCAGATCTACTGCTTCTACGGCTGGACCTAACTCGCAGCAGGCTGGGGAAGAGTCAAATAGCAAAGGTCAAGAAATGTCCAATGAAAAGGTTCTGCAGTCTGCAGGAAATCTGCAGGAAATGTTTTCTTACTGTCTTGCTTTTTTCTTTTTAAAATGTAGATTTTACTTAGCCCCAATAGAGAGAAGGCAATTTTCGCCATTGCTCAGTAACCTCTCTGTCATTTAAAGATGGCATCAAAGATGAAAGAAGCACTCATGTAATCCAAGTTACAGTTTTAGGCCCTCATAAAATTTTAAGCAAGGAGTCTTTTTACATTTAAAAAACTAAATTGGAATTTCTGTTGGACGTTACTGATCTGCCACCTCACAGTTCATCCATTTAACCAGTAACAGCAAAGCTTTACACAAAAGTATTAACTCTATACAGAGCCAAATTGCAGAATATTGCATTAAATACACAACTGAATCCAATATTATGAAATTTGTATTTCGAAGTCACCTCCATTACTACTGCAAAATGATAGGGACTAAAACCTCCCTCTGGCTTTGCAAACACCTCTCTCTCACCTACATGCACATACACAAACCCAGCCCACTCACTATCCAGCTATGTATGACAGCAAGTTGTATGTCATTTTTATGCCACCCATCACCAATACGAGCCTACAGAGATAGAAAGATAGCTATGTATATATGCTGACATCCACTTTCTGTACCTCTAAATGGCCGTCATCTAAGTCAGATAAAGAAAAAGAGGGGGGGAAAAAAGCTGACTGTGAGCATAAGCTAAAATATTGCCAAAGATGAAATAAACTTTTTTGTAGGCTGAGAAAAGGATGAAGGAAGAGACGTATCACAAAGTTGTTAATGTAGTTGAAACTGAGACTAAGAATCACACTCAGTAGGGAACCTTAACCAAAAAGGGAAAAATCAATGACAAATAAGACAGGTTCTTCACCTCTAGAGTTCCAACCAAGTGAGACTATTAGAGAAACTACAGTAGGGCTCTGTCAGGTTTTATGTGAAATTTTCACATTTCAGCTCATTCACAAGTGTTCAAAACTTGAACACTTGAAGACCCTTGCCCTTTTCATCAGGACCATTTAAAAGATGAAAAGACTGCTCGGCAAAAAATATTTACTCCAGGTTGGAAGTGGTATTCTCATTCAAGTCCTATGTCTTTTTCTTTATAAACACAATAAAAACATATATGGCAACAGAAGCAAATGTCAAAGACCCTACCTGTCTACCGAACATTAACCAGAGTCTGGAAAACGTCAAACGTCTTCTTCCCACTACAAACTTATTTGTCCTATAAGAAAATTCTTTCTTAATATACTAAATTATCTGAGCATAACGATGAAATCCCTTCAGTGGAATCCTATTCCACAGTGTCTATATCTCATAAGCAATACAGGAGGGTCCAAGAACACTAAGAAAAAGAATGGCCATTCCTAACAGCCTGACAGAAGAGTTGCTCGAAACATCTACGGGGACAAACTACCTAGCAGACAATCTTAAGGTAACGGACGTTTTAAATTCGTCAAAATCACCCGGACTACCTTTACTTCGCTACAAAACATAATTGAAAGGGATTCAAAGAATGAACTGAAAGGATTTCATAAACATTTTCAAGAATTACTGTCAGCTTCTATATAATTAGAAATGCTCAGTTTGATGACTAAGTTGGATATTATGGCTTTCATTAATAAAAAATTAGTGCTGATTGAGTGTTACATGAGTATTAATTAATCACTGTAGGTAAATTCAGCCCTGTGCACTAAGTCCTATAAGACTTTTTTAATAGATCATTCTGCATCTAAAGAAGCCACTGTCACCCTTTATATTAGCTGCTTCTTTCCTAGAGCCAGTTATCAATTTTGAAAGACAAAAAAGAATGAGAACAGATTTATCATGATACCAGAACTGAGTGAGTTCTTTCATCTCCCCAAATCCTAGACAACTTTAATAAACACCTAGCCGCACACGGGTATTTCTTTAAACGGACCAAGTACTTGAGTTTAAAGGTATTACAGAAAATTCCTTGACATTCAGTCTGTGTGGCAGTATGTATTTGACGCAGAACATATCTGGCAAGCACAGCAAGAAATTCCATCTAACAGTCAAAAGTCACAGATTATGAACAGGAAGGAAAATGCTTTCTGGAAAAATTAATATACTCTCTGAGTCCAATTACTCTGCATTAGGCATTGTAAGGGAAAAGAGTGTCACTGTGGATTTTAGAGAGAGGATACATTTTTTAGTCCTGAAAATTTTTCAGTTTTGTTTGCTGAATGAGGGGAAGCATTAGCTGCCGGTCATCTTTCATCAAGTTACATGTTTTCTTTAGGAATACCACAGTCTGTAGTAGTACCTAAGTAATTACCTGCTTTCCAGTGGCGCATTACTGCCAAGGACCCAGCTGTCCTGCAGCTGGACTGACTCAGGTGTGGTTTGCAGCTCGGCGGGCAAAGCAGCCGGCGGGGCCGGACTCTGATTCCTCCTATTTGTCAGTGAGTTTCTGTTAAGTGAGGTGATGGATGGGTGATGCTGTGCTGAATGTTGCTTGTGAGAAGGTGGCAAAGGCTGCAGGGTCGACTGGCCTTGGTTATTTGGAGGTTGTTCTAAGAAGAAAGAAAATTAAATTTCGTTACACACCATCTTAGCATTTGCTACAACCACATCAGAATGAGAAATTCAATATAATCCTATCATCTAATCTATTTGCATACTATTCTATTAGCAGACATTCAGTGACATTCTCTAAGAGCAAGTTTACCCTTGATACACAAAGTTCTAATTAATATACAACAGATGGTAAAATTGCTTTTGGTTTTAATTTGTTTCATTTTTTTTTTTAATCTGGTTTTATTAACACCTACAGAAAATAGCATCTGACAGATCCCCTAATGTGCCTTTAGATTTCAGCTTTTTTTAACAAACCAACCCTGAAATTAAATGGGTAATTTCAATACAACACAAAGGTTTTCGAAATGCATATAATCCCTGTAATTATTTAATGGAGTTTTTTAAGCTTTATTTAACTGCAAAAAATTATTACAAGCTAGTTGCTAAACAGCAGTAGACTACTCTAGTTTAGTGCATTTCAAATAAGGCAGATCTGCACTATGATCTGCTAATAGATGCTAAGTATTCTTTAGCAGAAGGTCACTCTGTGAAGCAGATGTTGCTTCATGGATATTTAACAGACTGAATCACATCTGATTACAACGTCAGAAGACTCATATACTTAATGACCGTCACATCCATTAGAACACACACAGAACAGATTTTCCAATTTCACACTATGCAATATACCTAGAGTTTGGAGTAAGTCACAGGTGATCAGAGAGTCAGGCCATCAGAATAAAAGGCAATATTTTTTGACTTAACTAAAGCATGCAACACCCATAACACTTAAAACCAAAACCTCAAACCAGCAAAATCCACAATCAGATACCTCCATCAATGGTAGGTTTTAACAATCTGTTCTGTAAAATCAGTAGTAAGTCAATCATCAATAGAAGACAAACCTTGCCATACAACACAACGGACACAAAATTAAAAACACCTCAAGACACTTCATTTATCACGATTTAGCAATGACCGATGACACTTAAAAATGTAACACTGAACAATATGTAATTCAAATTGCAATCTATTTCCTAAACTAATGTAGTAGAACGTATTTTATAATATAAATGCAAGTCTTCAGCAGAGCAGAAGATACAGGGCCTGCACTTTGCTCACAGTGTAAATGCTTTCATGTAGTTTTCAAATTAGTTGTTTGATCTTCATAAGCAATTCCCTGTTTGGAACTGGTTATAACTGCAAATTGTTACAAACCCAATACTACTACTTCGGTGCAGAGAACATAGGAAAAGTATTTATGCTGGAACAGATGTTTCCAGTAACTTACAGGTGACTACTATAAAATTAACAATGTGTAATTTCTCATGTCATGAACACAGGAAAATTTGAGAATGTTAAGGAATGGACGTGCTAAGCTGAAACAGAAAACCTAGCCTTTGGAATAATTTCCTTTCCAAGAACTCCATTCTCCTTTCCAGTTACCCTGCATGATCAATATGACTTTTGTCACAAACAGCAGCAACCCTGAGCCTGTCATTAAAATATTGACAGCCTTTACATTGCCAATAAGGTTTTCAACACCAAATTCCTAATACATTAATGAAAAATTCCCTTCCAGGAAGGATACAACTGATCAGCTGTGTCTCTACCGACACGAAGGGTGTCACTGCATGTGATTACAATCGCTGTCAAGGGCTTCAAGTCACATTTCAACAAGTCAATTAAAGGAAAGTTAACAGACTAACACTAGCAAAGACTTTTTGCCCGTGTCTACTTAAAAAAATTATCTGATTTAGATTGCAAGCTATTTATTGGCTGGCATGGAATTAACTGTGGCCCTATATTTTATGATCTATAGGTGTAGGTGTGTGTATATACATGCGCACACACGTGTCTGTGTGAATATTTACACATGTGCATGTGTAAATATACATGTGTAAATGATTAATTACATGACAGACAAAATTATAAGAGAAATTAAATAATTATCATTAATGTATTTTCAATCAGAGAAGCCAGCTCCCACTGGCTGAAACATTATGCTGACGTCCCTCTTCTTCATTAATTTCTCTTCTCATTTAAAATCTCAGCTGAAAACCAATCTTTTAATCTATCAATTTCAGTATTAAAGATCTCACACCATCCTCTGCTCCAGACAAAGCAGGGGATAAAATGATGCTGCTCTCTGGCACAGAGGAGGATGTGTGAGCGAGGGGGCTACGCCAGCCCTGCGAGCTTGTCTCAGGTGGACGTCTGACCGCCCACACACTACCAGCGGGTAAGAGGGATAGGAAAGGCTCTGCAAGGGATGTTTATGCACTCCCCAATTAAATGCATTGATCTAGTAAGCACTCCGATAACGTGCTGGAAAAGTTGAACTGTATATCTCAGCCCATAGGCCAGCTACTCAGGCCACTGTTTGGGATTTAGACTATTCCCCCCAAAATTTACTATGGACCTACAAAGCCCTTCTGCTATAGAACTTACGAACACCACTGACACTGAAACTACAGAGCAACATATGAAATAATTGAGTTGCAGGATGAGCTTGTAACCATAAGGCGCAGGCTAGAAGGGAGCTAGAGGAGCACAGCAAGTGCCATTTGGCAAAGCTCACACGTCCTTGAAGCCCACCGTTTCTCTCCATAGGAAGCTGCCAGGTGACATTTTCTAGTGTCCGAGGGCGACTTCAGTTGGCAGGGAATCTACAGCCTCCACAGCATCAGAAATGCCTGAAAAATCTTGAATGATTTATTCCTCTTCTAATTGTGCAAGAGCTACAGGTAGAATTGAGCCTAACAAGATTAGATTTTCCATAAATCAATAGAGATAAAATCTATATTCCTCCAAATTTCCCCAGTCTTGTATTGTCGTTCTGAATGAGAGCTCACTCAGGACTGCTTTTTCGATCTTCTCTTCAACCTGACAGATTTCCTGAATCCACAGCTCTTTAGATTTCCACGTAGCTTCTAACAAAAACCTCAAGCTCGCGCCACTGATTTGTGAGGAAGATACAATCATCACAACAGTCATGTTTTGAATGCTGTTCACAAGCCGGAGTCAGATTCCTTTTATTCACGTCTCTTTTAAAGGAGTTAACAGCTACAGAACAACTTTCAGTATTACCGCGACTTTCACACCAGGTATCAGGTAATCTGAGGCAGTGACTAAGCCTCTCGACCTCCCTGTGACAGTATGGAAACATTGCCAATGTACACGCAGGGAAACGGAGGCATAGGTGTTGAGCGATTCACACAGCTCTCCTGAGAAATCAGTATCACAGCCAGAAAAGCATCGGATTTTTGCTTTTCATAATTAAGGAACTGATAAAGATAGTGGGAGTTTCATGACAGATATAGACTTCAGGAGCTCTGCGACACTGGAGACTGCTCTTGGTGAAAATACTCCTGCATGTGCCACAACGTATGGTACCAAGACCCTGCACCTCCTCTTTCCTCTCTATCAGTCAGCTTGTTGGAAAACGGGAATCCTAGAGGGAAACAGTTCTTCCCTTGGGTCAGTGAAAAAATAAGCGGTCCTGGGACTTGGCCAGAGCCCTCACAACAAACCACTTACTAGAAATTACCTTCTCATAGACTAGTCAGGAAGAAGAAAAGAGCATTCAAATCTGGTAAAGCATAATTATGTTGAAATGCTTAAAAACCACTGCAGAAGGCTACAGTTGCTTCGCTTTAAATTGGATTTTAAATGCCATCCTAATTGATTTAATCTAAGTGGGAATGTCGGATTTACACTAAAAATTAGCAGGTATGGGTACAGGTGGACTCATGTCTAAAAATGGGAAGTTTTAATGAAAACTTTCTTGTTTGGTTTAGACCTTAATGACTTTAGAGCAACCCCATTCATCTTACCGAGAAGACTTCTGCAGCAAGACGCAAATGTAAGCCGGCCCAGCAACCGGCCTGTGCATTCAAGTTGTTCAGGTACAACAAAGAAAGCCCCACAATTTTGAGGCATTTGCCGCGTAAGTCAGCATCAGATAATTACACATGTGAACATACGTACAGAACTCGGAAAAGTCACAAGAAATCAGGTAGAAAGCTGTTTTACTACAGTCAGATAAATTTTTCAAAACATATTTAAATCGTTGTTTACCGTAGGGAACCACAGTGAAGCAAAGCAGCCATTTCAATTGTAGAGGTAAATTATATGCACTCTGTAGCCTTTCACAAAACCTTTTTCTCTTTTCAAGAAGTAATTTACATTTAATTAATTTTATCATTTAATTGTTACAGAATTTGAACAGCATATGAAAGAAAACAGAAAAAAGCATATGTGAGAGTAAAAAATAAGGAGAGAGAGACATTTATGATAACTACTGCTGTTTGGGGGAAAGGGGTTAATTCAGAAGGAGAAAAGCAGACCAAGTATCCACGAAAAAAAGTAATTTGTTGCACATTCTGTGTGATAGCCCTTCTGTAACAGACAGATCACTGAGGCCTGTCAGCTAGCTACTCATCTAGGAAAAAGAGGCGATTTCCATTTGATAAGGATTAGGCTTTTTAATAGTGTATAATTAACGTTAACTTTGAGTTTCCATGACAAACACAAAAGCGAAGACTTCCATTATGATACAAACATTTCAAATGTGAACATAATGTAATTCAGTATCTATGTCTGCCAGAGTCTTAACTCTTTCCAATCGGGTTCCTCCTTTTTTCCTCTCTCTTAGAAGAGTCTCTGCTGTGGTACAGCAAATACACACAATACATACCAGAAGTGAGCAGCTGGAGTAGACATAATGTTTTAGGAAATTGGAAAAAAAAAGGTAATCTTTCATTTCCAGGTTCCCGGTCTGCCAGCCCCTGATTGCTAGCAGTCAAAAGTTATTTCTGTAAGAACTGGTCTGATTTCCTCAGTAAAACACTCTGATGTATTTGAAACCTTACCTAATCGACACATGGACATGTGTCCAGAAGTACTGTAAGCAGAAGTGGGATTTACCTCAGAAACCCCTGCAAATTGAAGAAAGTGGGTTTTATGGCTTAACTATTCCTAGAACTCCCAAAGGAGCTCTTTTTTTTGAAGTCCCTGCTTACAGAGGGATGAGACAGGCTACCTGCACTGCTATGGCCGGCGCCTCAGTGATTCTGCAGGCAAATAAAACCATTCACAGAATCACAGAATCACAGAATGTTCGGGGTTGGAAGGGACCTCTGTGGGTCATCTAGTCCAATCCTCCTGCTGAAGCAGGGTCACCTACAGCAGGCTGCACAGGACCTTGTCCAGACGGGTCTTGAATATCTCCAGAGAAGGAGACTCCACAACCTCCCTGGGCAGCCTGTGCCAGGGCTCCGTCACCCTCAGAGGGAAGAAGTTCTTCCTCATGTTCAGACGG
>Ga0065711_1039652_pt1 | contig 17631 bp, 9 predicted proteins | sample Hoacrofraction12_FD_59098 | JGI IMG/M metagenome (GOLD analysis project Ga0065711, IMG submission 59098) | Hoatzin crop microbial communities from Cojedes, Venezuela - Epithelial fraction 12 v2 (version 2) | ecosystem: Host-associated > Birds > Digestive system > Esophagus > Crop | place...
GCATAGCCAGACACCCAAGCTGACCAATGCAAATATTCCACACCATGGACGTCATGCTCAGTTTATGAATGGGGGTTGGCCCAGGGGAGGAAGCTATTGGCTCCTCACATTTCTGTGAGTTTGAATCCTCTCTTGTCTGGGAGTTTGAACTTTTCCAGGAGTTTGTGTTTTTTCAGGAGTTTTGTGAAATTCACAGACATTCATGAGTTTGGCATTCTGCAATTACTGCTCAGGGACTGTCTGTGAATCGGTCATTAGGTGATGAGAAAGTTGTATTGCATAGTGTTTGTTTTGCATATTCATTATTATTATCATTAATATTATTAGTAGTACCAGTGTTTTCCTTTGTTGTCTTATTAAACTGTCTTTATCTCAACCCATGAGTTTCCCCTTTTGTCCATTTCTCTTCCCCATCCCACTGAGGGGTAAGGAGAGGGGTGAGCGAGCGGCTGTCTAGTGCTTAGTTGCCAGTTGCTGGGTTAAACTATGACAGCACGCCCCTTGTATGTATAAACAAAATTCCAATGGAACATATGAGAATGTGTAAAGTTGTGTACAAAACATGTTAGGACACACCACAGAAGGAGCTGCAAAACCTTTCAGACTGCAGGAAATGCAAGCAGTATTTTGGTCTTGGTTTTGAACTAATACAACTAGTCTGACGCTGGAAACAGAGATAATAATTCAACAGAAAATTAGTGTCCAGATTGAAAAGTCATGGGTGGTTTACAGTTAACCTATACATTGTCCTCAGTTTGAGAAACTCAGAAGTCATCTCTGCTTTGGTAAAACACATCCAGTTTCATACCAATACAGAGAAATTACATCATATCTCACCATCTTTATAAATCATTGTATGGTTATTAATTTATGAAACTCTTTTTTATCTCCTTAAACATTTAACTCTCCATTTCCTCTCATAACAAAAATACACACATAGATTTAATATCAATTATATTATTCCAATTTCATATTACTCATTTGCTTTACTACGGTCAGCACACATTTCTGTACTGGCTGGTGTAATATAACACTAGATTACCTAGCATATTTGATGACTCAATCATGCTTGTGTCTAAGTCAGTCCAATATAGCCTTTGATCCGCATAATCAATAGTGAGATCATTGGCACGACCCACTTTATCCACCAAAGTGATGCTGTTTGTTCCATCCATATATGCTCGAACAATCCTAGGTTTACCTCCCCATTCAGTCCAGTACATGTATCTGCAATGAGAAGTGGAACAAAAAAGAGTACTTCAGGTAGGTAAGATTGTGTTTAGCTGCATGCTTCAATTTTTCTAAATTTATTTTCAGTTCTTTTAAAAAAAAAGATGTGGTTATGTGCAGTATTAGAGCACTCCTTTTTTAGACAAAGGCAGAAAAATATGATTGACAATTCTTAATTCTGCATTGTAACCCATAAGGTTGTGCAGCGTTTAGCGTCTTTTCAAAGACCCTGAAGAAATGGAGCTATATAAACTGCCAATTAACTTGTCACGTACAAGAATATGCACACAAATCTTTGAAAAACAAAACCGTCCCTTACCCTTTGGTAGGATCAAGAGCCAGCGACCTTGGATTGTCCAAGTCCTTCCACACAAGGACCTGCCTATACTGTCCATCTAGGCGGGCTACTTCAATGCGATTGGTTCCAGTATCTGCCCAGTAGAGGTTCTTTCCCATCCAGTCTACAGCCATTCCCTCAGGATAATCTAGCCCAAACTCAATCACATGTTCAACGGAGCTCCCATTCATGAAAGCTCGGCTTATGGTCTAGAAAACAATTGTGTAAAAATATTACAGCATTTATTGATACCCCACTGTAATAAAAAGAAGCAATTATTATGAAGTTTAGAAAGAAATTAGTAAAAAAAAATCAGCCAGTGTTACATTTTTAAAATAACATTGTTGTCAGACAAGATCTTCACAGGACAAAAAAATCTGAATTTTCAGGAAGCTAGTGGTTTCTGATGACCAGTCCAAGACACCTTTAAAAGGATATGATTTTCAGAAAGCACTATATATCTGCAGATTCCTCCTTCCTCCTCCTCCCTCTCTTCTATTTGTACACAAATAGGGGTGGGGTTTTCTTTATCACTTAATTCGCTGTAATAAGTCTCAGAAACACATGTCAATTCAGAGAAATCTGAATTAAATTGTTTCTCACGATCAGTCACCTAAAGCAAGTTTGCTGATCCCATCCACATTTTAGTTATCTACACTCAACAAAACAAGTCATAGGGCAAGGACTGTGTACATATAAATAAGCCACTCCTAACAAGGAGCACTGAAACAACCCCCATGTAAATAACTGGTAACTTCCAGGACCAACGTACAATTACCCACCCTTGTTATCAACACTAAGCAATCATTCTACATGCCTGCTAATATTTCAGCTATTAATTTCTTAATAATTAGATAAATTAATTTATCAGGTTAAGAAACTTTTTATATTTTTAAAGGTAAATGTCAAAACCAGAAATCAAGTAGTATGTTTTTACAGGTATAACCCACACCTCAGAAAAAGTATAATCCCTTTTTGAAAACGAGTCCTCATATAGCCAGAGGCAGGAGGAGATCAGGGAAGTGGTGGTCACCAAAGGAAAGGGAGATGACTATGGGCTCTGAAGTTACACTGCCTGCTGCTAAGCTGCAGGAGGTGGGTGGACAGGAGGAATGAAAACCCAGATGTGTTGAAAGACGCTGATACATATGTGGAAAAACAGTAAGCTAGATAATTCAGGAGGCCACAAACAAGTAAAATGTTTTCCAGTTCTGCATAGAGCGAGACATAGCTCCAGCTCTCCATGTGCTTGCGTGAGATTTATTTATTTAGTAACTGTGTCTGCAGTACGCCGGTTTTTTACATTGGCACTGTTCCCGAAAGAAAGGTATCCACACCACAAATAGCGCTGCTAATGCTGAAGCACAACCCTCATTAGTCTTCACAGATAGGTGACGGAAACTGCAGGTGCCCTGCAGTCACTGAAAGTGAGCTTTTCCCTATTATGGCTTAGGCACACTGGCAAGGAAACTTTGATTGCTCTTGGAAAACCTATTAAGAGGCTAATCAGAGGAATTCAGTTCCAGTGAAGTGAATCTGTCGTTTTCTACCATTACTTCATTCACTTCAAAAAGCAAAGTAACGCTGATGAACAGCACAACACTCTCTTTAGCATACAACTGGATGTGAACCAAACATACCACAGGAAATGTCAAACTCCTGGTGAACAGACTGAGATAGAACTGGGGGCAGGTGGAGACTTAAGACAGTGTGGAGGGGACTGCACAAGTTCCCTAGCCTTTTCTGTGCCAAGCTGGAGCCACAGACTAGCAGCAACCAATCCAAAGTTCACTTGCCAAACATTAATACGGAGTAAGATTGCCTTCTAAGTCAAAACTGGGAGAGGATAGAAAGCTCAGGGGGTTGCCAAGCTCAATGTTTAAATTACTATGTGACATGAAAACAACTTTTCTACATTAGATACATATATGGATGCAACACATGCAGCATCCAAGACTCAGGGATTTGGTATGAGCAGACACCACTTTGGATTTTTATTTGAAGAAGGAAGATGCCTGTCACCCAACTGTGCATTCAACAATGCAACTGTCCTTATCTCCAAGAATCTCCTTGGATGCAATTCAATGACAACATTAGCAACTGGACAACAGATCATGTAACAGAGACCTTTGTTAGATCAAAGTAACTTCTCTGTGGCTTTATATTCAGGGAATTCACACATCAGTAATACCTTCAAACTAACATCAGTCCAATAGATTCTGTTATCAGAGACATCAAAATCCAGAGCAGATGCTTCCTTGACTCCAGTAAGAGGAATAGCAACATCATTGTTATTGGTTTCAAGGGAAATCCTATGAATTGCTGCTCTGCTTGTGAAAACTAAGAAGGCTTCAGGAATGATGCAAGTCTTCAAGTCACTCAACAGCTCAAGGCCAATGGGACAGGCACACCTGGTCTCCTGGGGTGTAAAGAAACACAGATGGCTGCAACCTCCGTTGTTCTCTGCACATGAATTAGTTCCTTAAAAAAAACCCAAAACAAAACAGATATTGGTCTATTGTGGAGGTAATGGGGAAAGGGGAGGGGGGAAGCTGAGCAGAAATGCAATGTAATTATAATTTTTCAAAATACGTTAAGACTATAGGTTGTCAACAGGGGATTCTCAAAAAAACTATTCAAAACTCTTTCCTTCTACCCAAGGATTGAGGTCCTATCCCTCCTACAGCACAAGTAACAGCTACAAACATATCCTTCTAGTTTCCCTAAAGATTAAATTCCTTCACCACAGGCAGGTCATTACATACATGTTCAGCTCGGTTATTTTTGGCCAAGTACCCCATCTTTGTGTCTCTTTGAAGTCACCAATTTTACAAATGTTCAATGATACAAAACAGTGAGAAAGGAGATAAATAATTGCAGTTCTTTCCCAGCTGTTTAATTTAAAGCTGGAAGATTCATTAGCAGAAGCCGCTCCAACAAGATCACCACTGTCTCACACTTATCTTTTCGTGTGCACAACCATGACCAGATCGGGAGGGAATGTGGAGTGGAAAGTAAGAAAGGTGATGAGTGCCTTTCTCTATCTGCTGGAACGAAGGATTTAGGTATTTAAAGACTGTGCCACAAAAAAAATATCTCCAAGATCAGTCTCAACCTGTTTTCTTTCAATTTTCCCTTTTTAACGCATACATATTTCAGACTGATGTTGTAACTTGCAGCTTGAGGACTTTATTATCCTTCAAGTAAAGCTTCTTGAAATACTGGAAATCCATGTACTGGTAGAGTGTAATTTGACAATGTACTTTATGTAATTTTGTTGCAACTATTCTGAATAATCTTAATAGTTGACCAATGAATCAATTTACTGCTATGCCCAGACTCCAGTGTTCCAGGTAGTAGACAGATCCATGATGAACACACACCTCTCACAAGTTACTACTGAAGCCAGGAGGTCCTGGGACATACTTCTCTGCAGAATGCTAGCAGAGGACCTAAAACACTGGCTGTACCTTTCAGCAGATGCAGTGGAAGAACATGCAGGTTCAGCTGCTGATCCCATACTAAGGGCAAGATTTAACTGTTAGGATTTAAGTACAATTTACATTTTAAAGTTACATATTTAAGTGCCATGTGATTTCAGGTAATGCTGTAATGGCCGCTAACTCTGCCTATAGCACCTGACACAGTAAAAATTATTCTGCTAACTGAACATCACTGGGACTTTGTACTGGAAGAAAAGAGCAATTCTGTGAGCACCAGAAGTAATGATTCCTATAGATTGGGGTAGAAATAAAAATCCTCTCACAAAAATTCAAAGAGTGTAGTGGAAGCTGTGGAAGACTTTTGTCAAATGTCACTAAAAACTGGAATCCCATACTTCTTTTGCCACACTGCTTTTTCCAAACATTACAAACAATAGGTGCAGTTTTCCTTTAAAATGATTCAAACATATGAGGCCACAGTTCTCATTATAAGCAACTGACAGCTGCTTAATGAAAGCAAGCCCACCTAGAAACTACTATAGATTCATCCTACGATTGTTCATGCTCACCTAACACTTTGGTGACACTTGTTGCTTTAAGGCCCATCAAATCTGGCAGCTGATCAATAATGATGTCTCTGCTAGCCTTTATCTTGTGAACTCTTTCAATGCTTCGTCTCTGCCAGTCAGTCCAGTAGATGTAATCTCCCAGCAGCGTGAACCCAAATATATGTGGAAGCTTATCTTCTAGGAGGATTTTCCTCATTGTTCCATCAACATTTATGACCTGTGGGATGCGTGAGAAAAAAGGAAAAAACAATCTTTTCTAAGGCAGGTACAATTAAAATGGCAGTATCAATCATAGTTTGACAACTCCCCTATTTTTGCACAAGAACCTCCTGAAATTCACAGCATGCTTCTTTCAAAAGAACATACCTCTAGGTTAGCTGAAAGAGAAATATGTTGGAATGACACGACTGAAAGTGGCTTATTTCACCCTTCTTCATTAAAAAACCTAAGCAGCATGAATCTAACTTGCATCAGTTCAAACCTGCAAAGACCACTGCAAAGGGAGTGTTTTTTGGGATGGGACTGAGGTTCAGGAGATTTTTAATCTCCATTCATGTCTTGGTCTCACTACTGAACTCTCATCCCAGAAACAAGGGATTGCTGGAGTGACCTTCAGAACTCAGTTATGGGGAACAGAGGCCATTAAAATGCTCTCAAGGCACAACTAGGCCAAGCGGAATCTGCACTTTCTGAAAATTCATTTTTTAGTGTAAAATAATTAAGTTTTTCTCACTCTTGTGATAAGCAACGTATTTAAGATGTGGAATAAGTATTGACTTCTAAATTTGTATTCCTAAAAATGTAGAGAAAGCAAAATAGTATTGGACATGGGATAAGCCCCACAAACGTATATATATGCTATTGGTTAACTATTTCATAACCAGTTACTACAATAATCTCATGCTACCTCACTTTGCTTGGCATTAGGAAAGAGATCCATATAGTCTGATCCTGACCAATAATCATTGGGCAAGATAGGAAATTAAAATGTCCACATATAATTTCCCATGCCACATGCCAAAAGTCACCTCCGCACAAGCTGCAATAAACTTTTCAGTCATCCAGACATCTCTTAGCCATGGCCAAGAGTGTATATTTATAAGACCCAGACAAAATATTTAACTGACAAATCCCCAAGATTCCTCCCCATCCCACTTCATGCAATTGTAACTACAATATTTTAAGGTGCTACCTGAAAATTTATACTTGAGCAGCATCAAGTTCAGTATCACATTAAAACCAAAATGAAAGACCACAACTTAAGACAATTTATTTTCCAGCGTGATTCAATCAAATCTCCATTTGTTGTTAGTAATGCTTCACAAGTGGACAACTGTTCTGCGTTAATTTAGGATACTATGGCTTGTGATTGAGGTTTTAAATAGTCTCCTCTTTACTACTATTTGGAAATTATTTGTTTATTCAGACTCAAAATACTAAACCTGTATCTTGTAGGTGATTACGTTGCCTTCACTGTGCAACGCTTCTATTTTCTTGTGATTTAAAACACCTATGGTAATTTCAACACTGTATTCCTCTGACTTTTAAAATGCTAAGTGCTTAAGCAATATTAAATAAAAATTATAATAATATAATTTATAATATTAAACCATTAAATGCCTAACAATATTGTGGACAGTCAGAAACAACCATCAGTTTTACCACAATTTAATACAGATATTATAAAACAGTAAGTTGTAAGGCTCTGTCCACACATGGAAAGCAGAAGAAGCACCTACAATTTCCTTTTTTTAACATGACCAATGACAATCACCACATCTTACTAAATTACCATGTGAATTTCAGTATGTTCACACACACTCATAGTAGATATCCAAATAAATTTAAAAATGATGTCTCCACTTTGGAACCTTACGATACTTTACAAATTTGCGAAAAACACATGCATTTCCTATGCAACAGGTAATTTATCCCTTAAAGAAACACAAACATGGTCACCAATTTTACCACATGAATTTTATCTGGAAATAATTGTTAAATGCTAGCACAATGTATTGGGTTTGTGTGGCAAGATTTTGGTAGTGGGGGGGGGGCTACAGTGGTGGCTTCTGTGAGAAGCTGTTAGAAGCTTCCCTATGTCTGATAAAGCCAATGCCAGCCAGCTCCAAGGACCCGCTGCTGGCCAAGGCCGAGCCCATCAGCGATGGTGGTCATGCCTCTGTGACAACATAGTTAAGAAGGGGGAAAACCTGATCAACTGCAGCTAAAAAGAGGAGTGAGAATGTGAGAGAGAAACAACTCTGCAGACACCAAGGTCAGTGAAGAGGAGTGGGAGGAGGTGCTCCAGGCGCTGGAGCAGAGATTCCCCTGCAGCCCATGATGAAGACCATGGTGAGGCATGCTGTCCCCCTGCAGCCCACGGAGGACCCCACACTGGAGCAGGTGGATGCCTAAAGGAGGCTGTGACCCCGTGGGGAGCTGGCGCTGGAGCAGGTTTGCTGGCAGGGCTTGTGACCCCATGGGGGGCCCACACTGGAGCAGATCATGAAGAACCTGCGGGAGATCATGAGCAGCCTGCGGGAAGGACTCACGTTGGAGAAGTTTGTGGAGAACTGTCTCCCATGGGAGAGACCCCACACTGGAGCAGGGGAAGAGTGTGAGGAGGAAGGAGCAGTATAAGCAATGTGTGATGAACTAACTGCAATCCCCATTCCCTGCTCCTCTGTACAGCTTGCAGGGAGGAGGTAGAGAAAACTGGGAGTAAAGCTGAGCCCAAAAAGAAGGGATGGGTGGGGGGAAGGTGTTTTAAGATTTAGTTTTATTTCCCATTAACCTACTCTGATTCGATTGGTGATAAATTAAAATGGGGATTGATCTCTCCCTGTCCTTATCTTGACCCATGAGCCTTTCGTTATTTTTTCTCTCCCTTGTCCAGCTGAGGAAAGGGAGTGATAAAACGGCTTTTGTGGGCACCTGGTGTCCAGGCAAGGTCAACTCACCACACATGGGACACACATTAGATCTTCCAGCCACAACCAGCAGTGAGCAGTCAAGTACTGCATCCTGTATTTACCTATGCTATACACAAAAATCATCACTGTAACTCAGTCTGTCTTGCAATGCTAGAGTATAGATGTCTTCAACCACAGAGCAAAACAACTTCATGAGAACTTTAAGACTACCTAGCAGCTTATGTGAATTTGAACACATGCTACGATGTAAATCGCTGGATTCCTTCCAGACAAAAAGCCTCCTGCTGGAGACAGTTAAAAATAACACTGGCATTCCTGAAAACTAAGTTTGAGGGGAGTTTTGTGTCAGCCCATCAACCTACAATTCTTCTACTGCTTGATGAAGTAGCAGAGACTGAAGACTGATGTCTTTTTATTTTGTTAAGCTAAACAGAGTACATTTTATAAAAAAGGCTGTATCTGTGGTTAAAAGCCAAATGGTTCTGCAATTATCTCATTACATCACGTCCAGGCAAACCCCCAAATCTCTCTTATTTAAAGCAGTATCAATCCTACCGGCAATACTGCAGGTTCAAAAGTTCATCACACATACTCAGGTGCTGGAGCCAAACTGGTGCTACACTAAGTAAACAAGACACCATTTCCTTTACAGAAATGCATCAGTAAGATGACGATCAATCTACCACATTTCCAACTACTTTTACAGATATGTAAACATCAAATATTTGAATATATTCAAATATATTCAGACACTAGAGCTGCTGACTAAAATACACCAGACAAAGATTGGATCCAAGGATGCAGAAACACATATTATTTAAATCCATAATCCATGTGCATCTGTGGATGTTGCAGATGACACCAAGCTGTTGAACTTTATGAACCTCATGAAGTTCAACAAGGCCAAGTGCACCTGAGTCAGGGCAATCTGCAGTATCAGTACAGACTGGGGGATGAAGGGACTGAGAGCAGCCCTGCAGACAAGGACTTCGGAATACTAATTGATGAAAAATTGGACATGAGCTGGCAATACGCACTTGCAGCCAATCATAATCACTTGAAGCCAATCATATCCTGGGCAGCATAAGAAGCAGCGTAGCCAGCAGTGGAGGGAAGTGATTCTCCCTCTCTGTGCTGCTCTCGTGAGACCCTACCTGGAGTCCTGTGTCCAGCTCTGGAGTCCCCAGTACAAGACAGACATGGACCTGTTAGAGCAGGTCCAGAGGGCCGCAAAAATGATCAGAGAGCTGGAAGATTTCTGCTATGAAGAAAGGGTTGTTCAGCATGGAGAAGAGAAGGCTCTGGGGAGACCTTATTGCAGCATTCCCACATTAATATGACTGTTCAAGCATAGTGGGAATGGAGATCCAAAATGTGGAATCAGACAGCAATAAAATGCTTAATGGCTTACATTTTGGCTAAGAAGGCAATGTAATAAGTGTTTGCTCTTTCTCTCCCAAATATCCCTCCCCCTAGTCCTGTGGGAAGAACACCTACAAATCCAAGCAGGCTTCCCTTGGATGCAGAAGGGCAGCTCTGACTTGGAGGACTTTTCTGTGCCATGGATAATTGAGTCCTCTTAGTGGTAGCCAATTCATCACAACAGGCAGGAAATGCCAACTAACCATTAGACTATCTTCTAGTAGCAGCCAGGGCAAAGCTTGAACAGTGAGCGCTCACATGCAGTTCAAAATAGGTACATTTACATAGTCTTTACTTCAAATTTTGCTGCCATCTGTCTTCCCAGATATTCACATCTGCTCTTGCATATTAACTGAAACCACGAGGATGCAAAATAAAAATCTACAAACAGGCCTCACAATATGGCCAAAAGAATAGCTCATTTCACTAAAATAGCACAGCTAATAAAATACCATATTAACTCATCACTTAATATCTGAAATGGTGTGTAGCCTGCTGACTGCAGCCAAAGGGAAACTGTTAAGGTGCATTCTTTGTGATTTAGCACAAAAAGACTAGAACAGGCTTTTTTCTACTCAGGGTCTTCGTCCTCTTTCTATAACTGATAAATGGATCTCAACTTGGGTCAAAGGTTAAATGCAACACTAAATCTGCTGTGCTTTCCGTATGAAACACTGAAAGCCCCCCTTGAACAGAGACATACACTAAAAGCCCTGATCAGTCTTCAGACTTCACTGACAAATCTCCTAATGAGGCATCACCAAGCTCAGCAAAAATCTGTCGTGGGCAAAATGAAATCAACTTCAAATGCCTTAATGAACTGAGCTACACAAAAAACATGGTAAGGTGATAAGGTGTGATTTTTTTTTTTAGATGCTGCAGCAGAGTATGCAAAACAAGTATTTCCAAATATAACACTCAAAAGCTCTTGGGTCTTTGAAGAAGATTAAAGTAAAACAATGCAATTAAATTCTACACATCAATGTGATCCATGTAGTCAAGTTATATTTCAAGTGCATTTGTGAAAAACAACTACAGAGCACACACATAGGACGTCTTTTGACAGAACAATAAAGAGAACTCAGACACCTTGCTCCTGTATTTAATTCATTAAGATAAAAAAAAATTTATTCAATTGCTACGGACAAAGCTGTAGTCCAATGGAAACTTAATTCTTGGGCTGAGCTAAATCTCTATGTAAGCAGTAAGGAGACACAGCAGGTTGGCAACGGTAAAATCACACGATTGCCATATTATGAGGAGACCTGTGTTCTGGTCTTGTGGGTCTATGACTCTCCTCTTGTGGTTCTATTCCTCTTCCCCTGTGGAAAAGGAGAGCTACACTTTCTTTTGCTGTGATGGTGACTGAGCCCTGGCACATGTTGCTCAAGGAGGTTGAGGTCTCCATCTTTGGAGACACTCAAAAGACATAGTTACAGTTCTGGGCAACTGTCTCTAGGTGGCCCTGCTTGAGCAGGGAGGTTTGGACCAGAGGACCTCCAGAGATCTCTTCCAATCCTAACCATTCCGTGATTCTATGAATGGCTTCTAACAGTTCTCACCAGAAGACTCTAAAAAGGCCTCTCAAGTGAACAATGCCCAGTCTTCTTCGGCTGGAGAAAGAACTTGTGAGACAATTCATGTAGGTGGCAGTCAACAGGGAAAGAAAAAGACAAATAAAAATGGAAAGAAGTGGAAAACTCCAGAAGCCTGCCCCAAAAAGAGAAGAGTGAAGCAGTTGTGAAGTTGCTTATTTAATACACTTCAGGGAAATTTTACCTTCTGTAAATACTTTTACATTCTGAAATGTTTACCATCATGAGTTAAGTTTAAAGGCGCATGCGACAACTCTGAAATTTAGATAACATCCATTATGAAAACAATATGCCTTTTCAACTTCTAGTTATCTATTCTGGGAAAGGTGAAGACAAATTTAAACTTTTTACAATAATATTTTTTAAATGCACTGATCTTAATTTTTCTCACTTCTCTCCTGACTTCCCTTTTCTTCACATGGATTTGAATAGTCCTGTAAGATCTTTACCCTCCCCATCCCAAATCCAAACATCTTCCAAACTCTATAGACAGGTAAAAGTCTGTGGAAACAGCACATCATGTAAGTATTTACTATGTCGTACTCCTGTTGATGAAATTGGGACTGCAACCATATTTATAACCTATACGTACAACATGAAGGAAAGATGAAAAAAAGAACAAAAATAAAATAATGAGCTTGATATGAGAAAAAAATTGTGGTAAACTTTTGAGTCCAAAAAACAAATCAGCAATTTCGGTAGCTAGCTTTGACTTAAAAAGTCAAATGTATGTCAAGAATAACAGATACACTTGATCTTGAGGTAGAAAGTGGCACTAGTGCTGGTCAATCTTTTGAAATAAAACACTTTCCTCCTGTCCAGCATTACCATGCTAATATTAACTTGCAACGAAATAGAAATTAAGCTAAATGTAGTGTATACTACTCCTAATTTTCTCCTTTTTGTTTGCTTACACAAATATAGGTGGCTTTAAATTTTTTTTTTAAATCATCTTTTACCTTACAGACGAGAGGTCTGCAAATGATTGAGAAACACTCGTCGAGTCATGACCCCCTCTTGTGGTCTTTCCACCTCTGTTTTACACACAATGCTAGGTCTCATGCAGTCAACCTCTGTCCATGAGGATTAAACTAAGATTAAACTAGAAGTGATTTGTCCAGCATAGTGGGACCTCTGGCTCAGAAGTCAGCTTCTTAGTCTTGTCTTGGAGAATCGTAACATTTTAATTTTCTTAACCACACCACAGTGCAATTATCAGAAGCCACTTGTAGCTCTTCACATCCTCTTCATACTGTCATAGGCATGTACAGCGCTTCAGAGAGTCAAATGATGAACCCTTTATGCTCTGTCACCAGAAGTGTCACATATGGAAGTTTCATTGGAAGTCAAAGGTTAAAAGAATAGACCCTAAATTAGTTGACATGTCCATCTATTCATGGCACCACACTTAGAAGAGTGGATGCTTTTATGCTAATTTAATAATAGATTAATGAAGTCTCACTTACCTCCCTTAGTTGTTCCTCAGAAATGGAATCAAAGTTCTCTCATCGAACAAATATTTCTATCAGAGGAAGACAGATGAAATACTAATCCAATACAAATACAACAGCAAGCAGCAAGCATACAATGCCTCCTTGGAGGAAGGCAATGAAAAGTCTAAGTACTCCTGTATGCATCTACAAATATCCATTCAGTTCCTTATCTCATGAAGCCTCCTGGCCCAAGTAAACAGTAAATTCTGATCACGATTCCCTCCTATTTGTACCATTTATAGAAACACTGCGTTAGACTGATCCAATAAATCCAGTCTTACACACCACCACATAGTGTGTATGTCAACAAAGCACAAGCTAAAGCCACACACAGAAACCTAAACTAGGTTGTCCACAGTTAGCTGGAGTATTGACAGCTGTACAGAGCCCAGGATAAGATACTGTGCTAACACAACTACATTGCTAGCTGCGGCAGAACTAAGTCAGGTACCTCAGCACAGCAAACTCTGACACACGCAAGTCCTCTCGCAGCTGAAATGTATCTGCTGAAAGAACAGATCATGGCAAGACTCCTCCTTCCTTGATAAGGTGCCTGCACTCCACTGTTGTCACTTCTTATAAGTGATACTATCAATCATATTTATTTGAGACACTATTAATATTAGTAAGTTATGCAAGGTAGCATTCAGAGAGTTTATTGACAAAATGTACTTACCAGATTGTCCCCAGCCCTTGCAAATGGTTAAAAAGGCAAAAGACATCACTTTTGGCCAGCACAATCTTGATCTGCTTTCAAATAAAGCTACCTTTCCTTCTCAGGCCAAAGCCTGGCAGGATAGACATATCCTCAGAGGATGTTCTGAAGTTCAGCCTATTAGGTTCACCACAGAAAACCAAGTCCTGCATAGCTGAAGGCCCTGTCTCCGATGACTGTGGTACAGAACGTGTTTCGTAGTGTTGCATAGGGAGGGTGCCACTACTTCTGCAGCCAAACTCAAACTCTCTTATGGGGTAAACACAACACAGGAAGATACTCCATTACATTGTGCTCTCTTCAGCAGTCCTCTCTGGACGTCAGACTACCAGTTGAATTGCCCAGAGCGCTACATTTCTCACACAGATCTCACAATCGCATGAGCTAACTGTCCCACCCAGTTCTTGAACAGCTTTTTCACCACATTACCTCCGTGCCCTTTAACAAAAATGAACATAACACCATCCTGTTCTTCTCACAGGTCCACGGAGGCATAGGAAAGAAGTTGCCTTGAATCTTCAAACAACTCTTGAGAACTCAAGGGCCAATCTAGCACTGGATTCACCACACCACAGTGCCTCCCCTCCCATGCTCAGGTAAGTGAGAGCATTTGCCAGGTGGAATAACCTTTCAAGTGAGGTTAATGTGCAATATTTTCCACTTACTGGAAGAAAAATAAATAAGCAAATAGCCTCCCCCACAGCTCACACACAGTGCACCCTCAGCAAGTTTACCGACAACACCAAGCTGAGTGGTGCAGTCGAAATGCCTGAGGGACGGGATGCCATCCAGAGGGACCTGGACTTGCTGGAGAAGTAGGCCCACAGGAACCTCATGAGGTTCAACAAGGCCACATGAAGGGTCCTGCACCGGGTCGGGGCAATCCCAAGCACAAATACAGGCTGGGCAGAGAAGGGATTGAGAGCAGCCCTGACGAGAAGGACTTGGGATACTGATGAATGAAAAAGCGGACATGAGCTGACAAAGTGCGCTCACAGCCCAGAAGGCCAACTGTATCCTGGGCTGCATGAAAAGCAGCATGGCCAGCAGGTCAAGTGAGGGGATTCTGCCCTTCTACTCCACCCTGTTGAGAGCCCATATGGAGTCCTGTGTCCAGTTCTGGACCCCTCAGCACAGGAAAGACATGGAGCTGTTGGAGTGGGTCCAGAGGAGGGCCGCAGAAATGATCAGAGGGATGGAATAGCTCTCCTACGAGGAAAGGCTGAGAGAGTTGGAGCTGTTCTCCCTGGAAGAGAGAAAGACCCGGGGAGACTTTATGGTGGCCTTTCAGTACTTAAAGGGGGCTTACAAGAAAGATGGGGACAGGCTTTTTAGCAGGGCCTGCTGCGATAGGACAAAGGGTAACGGTTTTAGACTTCAAGAGGGTAGATTCATACTAGATACAAGGGAGAACTTTTTTACAATGAGTTTGGTGAAACACTGGAAGAGGTTGCCCAGAGAGGTGTTAGATGCCCTATCCCTGGAAACATTCAAGGCCAGGTTGGATGGGGCTCTGAGCAACCTGCTCTAGTTAAAGATGTCCCTGCTCATTGCAGCGGTGTTAGAATACCTAGTCGGTCAACATCGGGTCACCTGTTCTGTCCACCCCTCCCTGCAAGTACGACCCTTTACAACTCCTCACTTGCAGGACTATCTATCGGTGACCTTGGCTGCTATAGTAGCAATTATAAACAGGGGCCTTTTTCTGCATTCCTCTCCTACCGTTAGCTCAGTATAACTATAAACATTAGGTGTTATTAGCTTTTGAGTGGACACTGTAAAATAAGCATCCAGGAACTCAGCTGTAAGGAAGATTCACTAAAAGAGAACCAGTTCTGTTTTAACCAAAACCAGCACACGCTCCTATTCAAAGCTGAGCAGTTAACTCAGGTGTCGGGAGGATGGTGTGGTTTTCGGGCTCAAAAACCAGACAAAGATGGATCCCAGTGTGTAACCTCAAGTAAGTCACCAAATCTCTACAAACATGATTTCTCCACGTATGTAACATGGATAAAATTTCTTTCTCTTCTGCCTTGTCTGTTTAAACTGCTTCTCAACACCAAAGAAAGGAGCCAAGCTAATATATATTTCAGAGCACACCTTATACAATTTGGCAGGCAGTGCTATTCAGGTCCGTTCAGCAGATATCACCTTGCCTCTGGCCCCTCATTCACCTGTTCACACTGACATCTTCTTGCCATGTCAGCACAACTACTTGTGTGGCACAAAACGTATGAGACTGAAAAATACAAACCTTTTTGGATGGTAATTTTTCAGCTGAATCAGTTCACTGCTCCAGTTTTCCATGTGGCTGCACAGACTGCTATGCCAGCCAGAACAGCAGGAACACACTATGAGGGAGGAAGGGCAGGGACCACCTGCAGGCACTGATGCAAAAACTTGTATAACACCATCTTCAGCGATGTAACAGACCCACAGGAAAAGTACATCTTTACAGTGTGCCCCACTGGCTAACAAGGACTTATTTTCTTTTGAAACAGTAGGAGTGATTTTATACTTAAAATTAATTGTAGGACATATACTAAAATAATAAATATATTAAATAATTTAAGATTTATATGTTATATAGTTAATAATTGTACCATAGAGGGCTGACAGTTAAATAGAAACAAATCATAAAGCTTGTGCTCTCTTATTCCTAAGCAAATGCCCCAAAAGCTCATATGTAATGTGAAACCAGCCGTATTTGAAGACAGTCAGTCCCAGTTAAAAGGGACAAGGCACAATCTGCACATGTGACTGAGTCACCCACCACGCATGTTTGCAAAGCCAAGCAGAAAAAAACTGATTCAACACCACCTCTCCCCTGTTATCTGTCCACTAATGACCCTCTGCTGCAATAACTAGAAATCCAAACCTCTAGGTGTGCTTTGAAATTATTATTATTGTTATGTGAAAGGTGTGAAGCCTGATGACAGGGGAAAAGAGCACATTTTTTTCACCCTGAACTTGCAGAGAAAGCAAGGATTCCACCTTCTTGCACTCCAAGATTTACCTTTCTGCCCTGTATTCCCCTGACCTTGCAAACACTGGATTGGGGCAAAATCTAATCTTTCCAGAGACTGTAACATGATGCTTCTAAGCCTAGAAAGGTTCAGCAGAAAACCAGAAATCAGTTTTAAAGGGGTGGGGAGGGAAATCTATGTAATTTTGAACTATAAATTTCTAAAAAGAATTAATTAATGACAATATTTCCCTCCCAGAAGGCCAGCACAACTGAAAACCTGATATTACATGAAACTGGGCCCACAACAACAGGATAATGAAACACCAGTTGACTGTAATTTTATAGTTTTGGATTGGAGGGCTTGTTTTTAGAAGTATGGTTACATACAAAATAGTTGTTTCTGTAGCATACAAGCAACTGCAGCCATGGCAGCCCAGGCCAGAACAACAGCAATGAAGTCGCAGATTAAAAAATAAAACATTTCATGTGAGCCACAAATACACACCTCTCACAGTACATGTCAATACAGGTAAAGGGCAAAGACAGAAATGCTAATCACTAAACTCTAAGCTCCCAGGCACCCAAACTATATGGATCAATTGTTGCCCTGCCATGTTATGGGAAAATCCATGAGCTTAAAAATGTTAGAAAGATGAAAGAGTAGTTCAGGTAAACAGCATATGCATACCCAGCTTTTCCACTTTTGTTTTGATTTACTGTTGGACTCAGATACTATGAGTAGATGGACTTCGGCCTCACCCCAGATCACAGAATCACAAAATCTTAGGGGTTGGAAGGGACCTCTGTGGGTCATCTAGTCCAACCCTCCTGCTGCAGCAGGGTCAACTACAGCAGGCTGCACAGGACCTTGTCCGGGCAGGTTTTGAATATCTCCAGAGAAGGAGAATCCACAGCCTCTCTGGGCA
>Ga0065711_1039653_pt1 | contig 17631 bp, 13 predicted proteins | sample Hoacrofraction12_FD_59098 | JGI IMG/M metagenome (GOLD analysis project Ga0065711, IMG submission 59098) | Hoatzin crop microbial communities from Cojedes, Venezuela - Epithelial fraction 12 v2 (version 2) | ecosystem: Host-associated > Birds > Digestive system > Esophagus > Crop | place...
CGCGAGCCGCCCCGCGCCCCCGCCGCGGCACAGAGCGGGCCGGCCCCCTTCCTTCCCCCGGGGGAGGGGGGGGGAGCACCCGGCCGCCTCCCCGGGCCCGCAGGGGGACCCCGCCCCCGCGCCCGGCTCTGCTGCAGGGACGGCACCGGGGGGAGAAGGGCAGAGGCAGCACCCCCACCCGGGGCACGGTAACAACCGCTCCCGCTCAGCCCGGCCGGGGGGAGGGGGAGGAACACATGGGTGGGTGCGTGCGTGGCTCGGTGCGGCAGAGTCTTCAGGTGAGGGGAGAGGCTCCGACTGCACCCAAGCCCGGCCTAAACCTCGTTCCCCCAGCGTCTCCCATCTCTGAACAGAGGGGAGAGTTTCTTCCCCCAGCCTGGTTATTGTCCGGGAACAATAAGTGGGTTTGGAGCCCGGATCATTTTACCTCCTGCTCTCACCCGTAGCTCCCCAACGGCGTTTGCAAGCTTCACCCCCCCGGGAGCGCGGGAGGGCTCCGTCTGTAACAGAGCCTTGGTTCTGGTTTAGGGAGGAGGATACCAGGTTTTAGAACTTCACGAGTGCCATGCAGCATGACCAAACTCTGCTGCTCTTTTCTACCTCTATCCAAGATACAAAGAGAGAAGCTTCTCTTCTCCCGCAAGAGATTCCAGAAAACGTAACAAAGAGCAATGGAGGCAGAGCACCCATGGATGCTGATACTCCAAATAACTTGTTCTGGAACCATACTCGGCTCCCATTGAGTTAATCCAGAATAATTATTCTAGGATAACTCCATGTATAGACAAGTCTTTGGCTCAAGACCAAAACGGGGGAGAAAACGCACCAGAAATGTGCATCTAACGTGGAAACAAAAACATTTTGTCAAATTAGTCTCCCAGATATTTATTGCTAGTAGAGTCCTTCCCTGCTTGCTCTTCATGCCCGGCTCATGCCATGTCTTGATCCAGTGTTCAATCACTTCACAGGCACTGTCGCGGCAAAAAACTGCACTGGCATAAACACCGCCCGACCGTTTCAGTAACGGGCCGGAAGAGGGAAGGGTCCTGGACTAGTTACAAGAAAGCAGGCTTACTACAATCCACGTATTTCACAGTAATTAGTAAAGATTTGAAAACAAGTCTTTTAAAATAGCCATGAGGTCTGTACCAAAGTCTTAGCAGTTTGCCCTTCGGAACCGTTTCAGCTTGCATGTTTGTAATGCTCTTATAGTAACTGCAGTTACTTTTTAAGTAACGCTTGTACTCAGTAATTCGTGTGAGCAGTCACGGAAACGCGTTCATCCAGAGCCATCTGAACGATACCGGCATGTTCGGTTCAGCTGACTTCTCCCTCTCGCTCCCTCCCTCCAGCACTGCCTGGGCACGTCGTACGCGTTTGGTGTTACCCACAGCGGCTGCTGAGGGGAGAGTGTTCTCATCTCCAGATGCAGTAACAAGCATTCCAAGACGTACTTATATTAAAACCTGTCTCGAGTGACCACAGTAGGAACAACAAAAACAGACCATACACAACGTGGAGCAGAACTGCACAGAAACAGCTTAGAGTTACCTTGGATGGCGTCTCATCATTTTGTACTATTTTCATTTGCTCTAGATGTGGAGAGGAAAAAAAAAGTTTAAAAAAAAAAAAAATGTCAGTTTCCTTCCTTTGCTGTTCCTCCAAAACAAACACGCTGTGGGTTATCTATAACCAACACGTACTTCAGGAATTCCTCTTCTGTACCATCCCTGTATAAAGGAGGACCAAGATTCGGTATGATGACCAATTAAACGTGAGCACTCCGCTATGCATAATGCCGGGGCGATTCCAAGAAAGGCAATGGCCAGATCAAAGCCGTCTCTCTTTTTTGTAACAAACACTCTCCTGTTGTCGCGTTTTCAAGCTGTCTGCTTATTAATGGTGTGCTGATACTCGGCCAAAGGGCTATGAGGTGTTCGCCTGCTGTGTCTACATATTGAGCAGGCCTTAGTGCCAGCAATACTTTCCTCCTCCATACAACTGTGTGGTTAATTACAAAGGAAAAAAAAAAATTTCTGGAAAACAGAAGAGGTGGGATGGAAAAGCTAGAACTTGGCAAGACATTTTAAGCTTTCCCTAGAAGGAAGGCAAGGCACAATGCTTTACATTTCTGAACTTATATCATTTACATGAACAAAACATACTATGCAAAGAAATATACAACTTGTGGGTACTCAACTGTGCAGCTCCAATGCAGCACATCAAATAGTCCTGAAAAGCCAAAATACGTAAACATCCCCTTCCCATTTCATTAAAAAAAAAAAGGGGCTTGATTTTATAACTGACATCATTCCAGATGAAAAAAAATATATATATACAGGCCAAAAAGGTCTGTTTCACTGTGCAAGTTCTAAAGCTATACAGTTGTTTCAGTTCAGAAACACAAACTAGTTTTAAGTGTTCGTAGCCTGGATCAACCTTCTGGATGGTTCCTCCTGAACGCAACACACATACTATTTTTAGAACTGCATGTTCTCCAAATTATTTACATTTATTGAGCAGATGTATCTCAACAGCTACAATAAACAGTTGAATTTTTATGCAGCCAGGCTATCAGACTATTTTTGCTAGTATATCCTCCATGGCTGCTCTTGGTTCTCTGTTACCAATGACGGTACGGCTAGCGAACAGCAGCACAGGAGGTAAAGGTGCTTACAGTGGTAAGGAAGACAAACTGCTCAATACCACGCAAGCAAAATGTTTTGCTCTGAACAGTCAAGAAACCAGAGTGTTAGTTTTACACACTTGGTATTCTGAATTATACAGAACTGACACTCACCATATTTATATCATTTGTAACTAAATGAAGAATGTCTCAACCTCTCTTTACTGTCTTCTCGGAAAGATTCCTAAGATGCAGCTTTTTTACTTGTTTCTGTATTTAAATCAATCAGATTAACTACAGTTCCAGATGAAGATGTTGCCATGTTTTTCTAACTTTTCTTTTTCTCTTTGATGCCTAAAACAACTATAGATATCATTCTGCCATTCTTTACTGGCTTGCAAAGTAAAAAATATTTTACTGGTGTAGAGAAACTGTTTCGAATTTGAAGTGATATTCCTGGTTTATAGTCTTTAAGTTTGAGCTTTTAACATTTAGTGTTAAGGCTTTAGCTTAATGTTTCTATACAATATGCAAAATATTACACAAATAAAAATGAGTTGAAAGAAATATTTCAGTCCAGAATCAGAATTTTGGCTAACACTGCACCCAAGTTGTCAGATACATTCCTTAAGTAGTTTCAGAATGACCAGCCTGGAGTGTTTGGAGAGTAAATATGTTTGTAAACATACTTGGAGGCACTTTATGAGCATCGCTAGGCAGAGATCAGAGAAATGCTGGTGACAAACGGGAACTAAACACCCATAGTTTGGATTGCTGTGGAAGGAATTAACGATGTTCTTTCAGAATTACTGATAACTAAGGCATAAAACTGCAGTCATTTTGAACACGTTTGTATTCTAATTCACTGGCCACAAACCCTGCTATGTAAGATTCCCTTCCCAGTAAAGGCAACCTAAGCTTACACATCCTCACACACATCACAGACTCCTTTGCAGCCCCATTTTGTGGCGCTCTCAGCAAGACACATATCCCCAATTCTCTACATCACCATGAGTGAAACTTGTAGGGCTGTGTCCTGGACTTGCGTATACCATACATGCTCCTTCATCTAAAACACTGTCCTGCATGTGAAACCTTGCTTGTCTTGTACCATTGCTTGCCAGGGCAGAGAGACATCCAGATGCAAACTGTTGGGCAATTTGAGCCAACTGTCCCTCAGTGTCTGTCTACATGCACATCTTCCAGCCAGTTTGGGCCAAAGCAGCCAACTGTTGCTCTTAGGCTAGCAGAGGAGATTAAAAAAGCAAGCAAGGCATTTCTTGGGTAGGTGCTGGCAGGGAGCCAGGGAGGAAGAGAGAAGGTGTACAAGCAAGATATTCATAGGATCTCCCTGGAAACTCTCACCAGCAACTCTGGAAGCAAGATGATCCTTCATGAGACACATTTAACTCCATCAAGAGTCATAAATAATCATTGTTCAGGACAAAACACTTCTGTTCTCCTAGCTCCCAGATTCCGACTAAAGAGTCTTTGGCCATCACCCAAAGCACACCTCCACACAACCTTGGTAGCACCTACCTCCAAGAGCTGCACTGGGTGCTAGACACACAGGACCTAGCCCTGGGACAGAGTCTGCTGACCACAAGACCAGGAATTACAGTCACTTGAGGAATCTGGCCTCTAGGTCACTATCTAGCTTATTAGAACAGCACAGCATAGCTGCCCCTTGTAGCAAACTAGTGGAAGCAGCTGCTTGGTCATTACCATACTTGTTACACCTGCTCCCCCCATCAGGTCCTGGATCAGACCCAGCTGTGAGGGCAACCAGCTTGCTGTTCAGCTTCCATGCAGGAGGTAAAGCCTGGTCAGTTTGCAGAGAGGTTTCCAGCAATTGACAAGAACCATGCAAACTAAAAAAGACAAGAAAAAAATAAAAAATAAAAATCAAGAAACCCCCACACACACCAAAAACCCAAGCTGGTATATCTCACAGGTTTGGGATCCCGATCAGAAATCTGACTACTTTTTTATTTAAGTGTTTTGATAGTCACTGTCTATAACAATTTGACAGTTTTGGTACTAAAGCCACCTCCTTCACATGTGCCAACCAAATCATGTCTGCCACTGATTCAACAGGACCTGTGTTCAAGACATGTTTAACCATGCCTTTCAGACCACTGCAGACAAAGCCAGCAGATAAGGTCTAAAGCTAGCAGCCTCAGAAAGCTGCTCCCTCTACTTTCTTTACTTTTTTCTTTGCTAATAGAACTAATTTATCTTTTGGGTTTTTTAATATAAATAAATCTAACAAGTTTATTCACTTTTTGCTTCAGATTAACATCCTGATTTCTGAAGAACAAACTGGACAAGCTAGAATCGAGCACAAGTCATCTTTTTTACTTCATTTGGATCACCACTTAAAACCTTATTTTCTGAACAATATCTAGTTTTAATTAATCTTAGTCTCTTAAATCAATCCATAATGAACAAATGAAATCTTTTGATATAGTCTCACTTGTTAACGTGCTCACTAACAATGATGAAAATGTTAATTATGCAAAGACTGTTAAAAAAAAATACTAAATAAAGTCTGTGATGGCCCAGTCCACTCGGCATTTGAGGTGCTGTCTGAATGAAAATCAGGTTGCTCTCTCTCCCTGCTTTGCCTGGATCTGAATAGCAGTTACGTGGACGCTAAGGCCACACTGCAGAGTTCTCATAAGCTCCCTGCTGAACAACGCAGCCTTTAGCTTCTGGAGCTTCAGAATTTATTACACAGAAACAAAGGATTCTTCTACCTTCATGCCAATCTACCTGCATTGCTATTTTACATGCAAAAACTATCAGATACTTTCACCTTCTCATTTAGTCCAACAAATTAAGAAATTAAACTCAACACATTAAGAAAATCTGTTACCCAAGGATTTTTTAAAACTACCACTTCTTTATCCAACCGCTAACCATTTACATCCATCAAAGCAAAAAGACTGAGAACTATCTATATATGCATGTTTTCCAGCTAACTGCCTCTGTTTAATTATTAAACAACTACGTTAATTTTAACAGGAAGCAGATTTTTTTTTTTTATTCCCGAGTAAGACTGCTCACACATGAGTTATTCAGGAACAATTTCATGTTTAAACAAGCACGGCAGAAGTGTTCATACCAAAAAAATGAGTTCCTCTGCAATTCCAGTTTTATTCAATGAAAAGATTCATTGCATGATGGTGCCATGACCAGGCAGGCTTAGTGAGTGAATTGCAAATCTAATCAGTTTGGCAAAAGGTTTTATGGAAGCTGCTGTGTTGGCTTCACTGACTTCAAGTGATTTGTTCTTTTGTTCGTTTGTTGCAAACAACTAAAATCTGGAGCCAGGAAGGAAAGGTCATTCACTAGTTATGAAAGTGCAAATTTTAATATTGTATTGGAGAGAGGTTTCAAATGCAGTTGTGAATTTGGTATTCATTGTGTATTCAGTTTTCTCACTATTTTCCCCCCATCTTTCTATACATCTAAATTTCAAATGCCCTTCTTCCTAGGAAAAGGCAAAATGAATTGTGCCTTGTAGGCATCAAGATTTAAGGCACTGAGTTTTAAACAATCATTCCAGCAACATCACAAATTAGTAAAAGATTTATAGCACAAACATATTTCCACAGTTCTATACACTGTAACTACTCTAATGTTTATTTTTAGAGCATCAATTGCTTGGTTATTCTCTTCAGATTAATTCTGCCAGGAGAAATTTTCTTTCTGAGAGTTCTAAAAATCAAGTTTTGAACTTTCACATGGTATGCACACTTAAACAAGCCCGCTCTTATTTTATGTGATAAGGGGAACTATTCTAAAATACACATTATAACAACTACCTCTATTTTCTTCAACTGCAATTAACAGTCCTCACGTGGGCGTGCTGGGAGTTCTCTGCCTTGTTTATTTCTCTCTCTCACACCAGCAGTCTCAAGGAGAGCACCCCAAACCTACCCGAGCTTATTCCATACATCTGGGAACACAAACAACTGAAGAAGGTAAGACCATACAGTCAGGGATAGGGTGTCTCAGTTTTCACTAGGGCTGCACCTTTCCTATCATTTCTTGCATGGCACAAATACACTGCTTGCTTTACTTGTGGGTGGGTGTTTTTAGTACATACCAGACAAATAGTATGTTTTCCAGCATACGTGCAAGTAAACTGGAGTGAAATGCATGCATCAGTTCCTACTGCTCAACTTCTTCTAAAGTCAATCAGCACCTCCAAGGATCAAGGTCCACTTCGGCAGCCTAACTGGCAGTTAGATCAAGGCATGATTATTTGCTTCTTGAGTGCAAATAAAGGTACACTGACCCATTTTACTGTGGATCTGTTCGTAACATTAATCAGATAAAGTGCAGTTATTCTACAGTAATGATGTGCTTTCCGTGCAGAACATAAAGGACAATCTCAAATCATTTTCATTCTCCCCTGCGAGGTACAGCAGTACTATAATCTTCATTTCACAGTGGAAAAGACTGATGGTCTACTTAGGGCAAGAGAATGCCCCAGTATCACAGCAGAAAGCTGCAGCAGAACCCACAGCCAGATCTGGCTTCTGGATTCTCCCTTCTCCTCTGCCTTGCCATAAAAGCCCTCTCTAAATCTGAAAATTCCCCAAGTTCGCTGCTGCACAGCTATCAGCTGCTGAGCTGGGATACCAGAACACACGCACATTTGGGTGACAGTCCCCACCCTTTGAGTAACACACTGTGTTAGTAAAAAGCATGCTCCGTTGTAGGTAAGCACTGTAATACCCTTCATGACGCTCTCTGACTCTCCTTCTCTGGGAATTTTTGCAGTACATTGTGGGTTGCAGCTGTACTTATCAGAGAATGAAAGTGTTCAGTGTCAAAAAATTCCTTCTGTTCCACTTCATCACTTCATTTTCACACAATATTTAAAGACTCCTGGAGTTCTCTCTGTTCCACTCCAACCTTCAACATGCCAGTTTTAAAGCCCTTTACTGTCACCCCTGGAGCCGACAACCATTGTTGGGAGAAGGAACTGATCTGTCTGTATTTGTGGAAATACAACTACCAGATCTGCCAGGTGTGCAGCAGCTAGAAAAGAAATCTGAGCAGATGAGTGTTCTACAGACAATAAACAACAATAATCAACAGATGTTACAAGCACTTGCTGACCAACTGCACATGGCAGGGCAATCACCGCGCAGTGGGATCAGGTCATGGCACAAGCCCGTGCCTGTCAGCAGTGACTGCAAGCCTGGCGGATCCTGTGTTCCTGAGATTGCCGGCCAGCTTTAGTTCAGCCTCAGGATGCCAAAATGACAGCTGCTTTGAGAGGGAAGAAACAGGGTATCAATCTTATGGGGAAAGTTTGCATCACTCAACAATCTGTTTGGTGTCAGGAAAAGAAGCTGTTACAGGAGGCAGTCAATTTGCAGATATAGGTAACCATTAACCATTAGCCTGCATGCAGAAGCACAAGTACGGATGAAACACAGGAATTAATATTTAAGTCAGTTAACAAGGCCTCCCTAGATGTGTAGGTAACAGACTGACCCTATCTAGAAGCCAAAACATTGTGGTGAAGTAGGAACATAGAAACACTCTACTGTAGATAAAAAAATTGAAGTACATTTGAAATAATAGTCCTATAGCATTATGTAGTCTTAGTATCAAATTGCCACATTGCTTAGCAGCAGTTCTACTTCTTCGATACATTTTTTGTACATGCTTAGTATTGCTGGGTGCATAGCCTTATTCCAATTTTGCTTTCATGGAAACAGAAGACATATTTGTGATTTACTTCAATTTGAACAGCAGCTTTTTGCTAAAGTTTATGATAGGAAATGCTACATAGTTTCAGTGTATTCATTCTGCTGTTTTGAAATTCTTACTGCGTGTACATAATCATAAAGCGATCTGCTGCTTTCAGCTACAGTGTCCGGCTCCCTCTCTACGTGTAGTCTGTTGCTCTTTGAGGTGCAAAGGAGAAAAGAAAGCGGCATGCCACAGTCCACTGGGAAAGTTATTTTAACACACACTTGATTTGTAAAGTACCCAAGTTCTTTCATCTTTTGTGGATAACATCACGCAATGTATTGAAATAACTTGGGTACCTAAAAACAGTCCAACCATGGCAATATCTATCTATCTATCTAGCTATCTCTCTCTACAGATGCCACGGTGAGCCTGCATTCCAGGACCTCAAGCTAGGTCATGAAGGGATGTCAAGTATCTCCACCCTGCCACAGACCTGCCCTCTGCAAACGCCTCAGCAGCTTTTCCTTGCTCTGCTGGCCAAAGGTGCCCTTTCCTAAGGGGCGTGGAAACGCACTGTCAGCTGCAGGTCACTGGTGTGCTCCAGATGGTATGGGACTGCGCTCTGCATAGAAACAGCGGCTCTGACAAGGCTGCCACAGCTCTTGCAGCATTTCCTGACATTTTTCTTTATCCAGCATGTCCTCATCCTTTCTGGAACATCTGAATAATCTTTATTCCTGCAGAATATGTTCACCTTGGCCTTGCATAGAGCCACACTGTAAAGCCCATAACATCTGTAAATTTTTACTTTAAAGGCACCCTGAGTCAGGGAAAAAATAAAATTTAAAAAAAAAAAAAGCATTAAATCTCTGTATTATTCTGGCATCACAAAACACAAGACTGTCAGTTCTAAGTACCAGGAATGTTTTACTCTGGTTAACATGAGGTTTATACCTAGCCAGATCTTTGTTTCTTTTTTCATTACTATTAGTAAGTCAACAGCAGCTTTTAGTATTTTGCAAGACAAGTTTCAACAAAGCTGCAGTGTGATTTTTTCTGTGATTAGTAAATCAAGAATAGAACATATGCCCACACACACCCTCCACAACCAATTCACAAGAGAGGGAAGATGTTAGCAATCTCTGTTGCACCGTTCTTTATTTTTATCCCAAAGATCAAGATCCGTTGAGAAAGAGAGGGCATGGCCTGTGAAGAAACTAACAGAAGGTTTCTTGATTAACCCCAAAAAGAGAGAGACCGCATTACCTTTACCACAAATCACCCTCTGTGGGGATTTTTCCCAGCATGGAGGTATTCAAGAGGTAGCCACAGCTTGGAAGGTCTCATTAACAGCAAATAGCTTCACTGGCAACACAGCTCCAGAGGTGAAATGGCAGGAGGCATCACAAAGTTTTAGGGACTCACAGGTGGGCTCTTGGTCTTCTCCAAATCTTGCAGTCTGTGACGGTCAACGTTAGAGCTGTGATTTATCGAAGGGATGAGGCAAATACTCACTTTTCTTAATAGAACAATACTGAGGAAAAGTCTCAATATGACTCTGGCAGAGCTTCACCAACTGCAACTCCCCTCCTTCCCCAGCAATTTTAACATTATAATTTTAATTATATGAAAAAACAGACATATTGACTCAGAAAAAAGTTCAGCTAGCCCAATATCCTGCCTAACAGTTGTCAGTAGTAGTCACCTGAAAGGGTGTGTAATAAGAGTGCTCCTTGTCTTGCTCCTTCCTGCTGGTACCCTGCAGATTATGGACTTTGTTTCTCCATGGGTTCATTCAGACCACTGTATTTATTGACAGTTTCTAATTTATATAATCTCAATTATATTTATAATTATATTATTGGCCTCTACAGCAACTGTGGAAACAAGATATGCAATTAAATTGTGCACAGTGTGAAAAGGGACTTTCTGCTCCAAACTCCCCTGTCCAATAACTTCACTGTGTGCCCACTGTATTCTATGATTGTAAACAAACGAACATTCCTTGGTCATCTTACTCATGATTTTACAAACTTCTGTCATACCCCACTTCAATCAGCTGTTTTCCTACAGAAGACTCCTTGTCCAATTCATATCTCAAATAGGAATCATTATACATTGCTAAACACGCATTCTTTGTAGTTGTATCACTTCACTGTATGCCTCTTGGGACAGAATTGTCAGAACACCACACAACATTCAAGATGCAGCAAAGACATGGACTTACAGCAGCAGCATTGTTACATGCTCTGTTTCGTATGGTATGCCATTTGTAATTCCTAATTTTCTAATTCCCTTTTAACTGCTACCAAACACTGAGATGACAGCGAACTTTCCACAGAAAACCAAGATCCTGAACAAATTAATTCAGAGTCCATTTTTTATTTCAAGCATGTTGCTTTCTACAGTACGGACCTTAGTCTTGTTATTTATTTCTCAGTCATTTATATAGCAAAACTTTTCTTTAGAGCCAGCTTTAGTTAGACCCACAACTCATTTTATAGAGGCAGCAAACACTATCTCCCTAATACTCACATCCCTTCTTATGTCTTTAAGCATGGCAAACAGCATACATCCCTCTGGGATCTCTCTCTGTGAAAAATATGTATGCCTCCCATTTTCTTCCTTTTCTTCAGCCAGCTCGTAATCTACAAAAGGATCTTCTCTTTATTGCATACCAGTTTTAAGTTGTCAAGGGCTCAAAGCAACTTGAAAATCCAAGGAGGCTGTGACAACTGACTCATTTTATCTACAGGCTCACTATCTGCTTGAAAAAATTCCAAGAGGCGTGATGTCCCTTTGCAAACTCCGTATTTTCCATGTATCCGCTAATACTGTTGTCATTAGAATTCCTATCATGTTCCTTGCTTAGAAATCAGCTTAGCTTCTGTAATTCTCCCAAGCACCCTATTTCAAACTGCTCTCATATGTGGTCCCGTTTATTCCTCTGGTACCATGATGATAAATTACCGTTAAAACTCCATTTTGGGGGAGGTTCAGCAATTTCATACATGTACTCCTTCAAATCTCAAGGACAGTAAATCCATACAAAACTCACAATTAAGAAAATACAGAATCACCCGGTGATGCACTAAGCAAACAGGATGAACACAAACACACAGAATCTTTACTTCCATGCTCATAATTATGCACTTATGTGCTGTTGGAACATGTGCAGTTGCCAAACTGGAGCCTAAAGACGGCAGGCTGCTATCTGTTCCTTATCCTCCGTCTTATCAAGTCATGACCTCAGGAACTGAAGAAGCATCATGAACCCAGAAGTCATGTCTGCCCTTCAGAAGGTTACAAACATCTCCTCCTCCCCTCACCCTCCAAATTACCAGCCAGGCTGTAAGTCTCCCTCGTACATATAATGCCAAACACACCTGCTCTTTTGAAGCAGGCTGCTGGTAGCAACTGCCTCATTGTTGCAATTCAACAGGCAGCATCAAAATCCTCTTAGAAAGCAGGAATCCATCAGCATCCCTTTAATTTATTTGGGCGCCTGCTCATCTTCCAGCAATGACATCAGTAAAAAGGAGTCATTTTTCAAATAACACCATTTTTCTGAATTCTCCATAGTTTTTCATAGCTCAGCGCTACTGTCTTCTCATCTCCTATTTCATTATGAGAACTTGGGCTGCCCCTGTGCACTCCTTATTCGCACAGCACCTCAGACGAAAAGCACTTCTAAAATATTTTATGAAAAGACATGTCTCTCTTGTCTTACAGAAGCTGCATGATTACAGTAAGCCAACACCTAAATATTTGCGTGCCTTGTCTCCACATGCCTTCGTTAGAGAGACATAACCGCAGGCATTATTTATATGCATGCACATTCATAGCTACAAAATTCTTGGCGGTTCCGTATTATCGTACTTACGAACAGTGTCAATGACTGCAGACTCCTGGCTGCGCAATAGCCTTCCAATGGATCAACCTCTGTCACCACAACAGAAGGGGGTTCTCGGCACAGGTTGTTAATCTCTACATAAACAGGTAGGGCTCTATGCTTTTTCTCAGACTAGGCAGGCATTTCCCTTGCACCAAAAAGGATGGAAGTTCCACTGTGTTGTTATCTAGCCAACACACTTCTCATTCTCATCCATAATATCCAACACAGGATTTCGTTCTAATCCATAACATTCAGAAACTGCATCCAACAGAATGAATCTGTACTTTAAGCAGCACATTTCTGCTTACTTGCAACTTACTGCTTTTCCACACACTGCATATTTGACCTTTTTAAACTTTCTAACACTCAAAAATACATTATGCAGAATGGAAGCTCATTGTTCAAAAGGTATTAAATAAACACTTCATTTAAAAATGTGTAGCTCAGAAATGTAGTTTTTAACTATACAAAACCTGAAAGATTTCTCCACAAACTACCAGGGGAAATAAAAGCTGAACGGGTTTTTGAGATCTAAACAGAGAGAACACTTACATGTTTCTAAGGAATAGCAAGAAAGATAAGCTAGGACAGAGTCAATAGAAAGTACTTCAAAAACATTTTTGTGCACTAGTGGCTGCAAATAATTTATTTTCTTGAAAAAATGCAGTTCTAGAACTTCCAGAATAATACAATCTCCTTTTCTTTAAAGGGAAAATACAACCACCATGTTTTTCTAAAACCTGTTTCAAGATTTGCGTTTGTCCAAGTCAGAAAAGGCACATGTGGAAAGAATGAAACACTGGCAGTGACAGCACTATGGGGATAGGTTTTTGGATCAGCAGCTAAGTTTCCCTCCTCCTCCTTCCCCCTCCCCCTTTCCTTTTCCTCCTCTATAAAACAGTAACTGGTGTGATTCTTGTTATACAACTTAATTTCTTGGCTATTTTTTTTTTCTGCTCATTCATATTATTTAGCTTGAACAACACGGGAACAGCTGGGAAGATAAATGAACAATTTAGTGATATTTAAGCCCTACTCCTGAAGATGCACATATGCTAACTTTATTACATGAGTACTTCCAATATTTGTAAAGGAAGTAATCATTGGAATATAATTAGGCATATGAATAAATACATGGAAAACAGAGGGCCCAGTCAGCTGCTAAATATAGGAATTTACTCACTTTCTTATTTAAAACAAACATGTTCAAAATGAGATCTGCAGAGCTCTCAAACAAGGGCTGTGGATGCCTGACAACTGATTCTGGACAACATATTCCAGAGCGCCCTTTTCAGAGAAATAGTTTGACGTGCTGAATGATACGGACGCAATCTCACCTCCTGCCCAGTGCCCATCGTGTCTTTTGAGTGGTACACGCATTCACACAGAAAACATACGGCTGCATCTCCCTTCCCTCCTCCTGCTCCTTCTCAAAACACAACCATGTGGTGCAAGACCATGCGAAGTGGGCACTGAGTGTCACACACATGGACACCCCAGCCGCAACAACACTGCACTCTGTTGTCACCTTCTGTGGCTCCTGTTGTGTAACTGCCACTCTGCAACTGTGGGACGCAGCCTGCGGCCAGGGCGATGAGCAGGAAAACAGAAATTAGGGCTTCAGTTGGGACTCTGGTTTATGCCACTATCTTTCTTTTGCCCACCTCACATATATATATTTATCTTTATTTTCTTAATATCCGTTGTTACTCTTTAGACACAAGCGAGGCTCAGAATGACCTCCTCTGAAGAGAGCAGAGCACTGGCCCTTTGACATTTGAACGATGCAGGCTCCTTCTCAGAGCAGAAGAGTGCAGGAACCATAGATTCTTATCACCTAAGGATGAAAAGGCCCTGGTTCTCCACTGCTCAGCTGCACCTGCAGATACTTATGCCTCTGAAAATGTAGTGTAAAATTATATCATAATGACTGTCATGCCAAATAGGCATTACAATGAAACCCCCTCAAATGTTAACCTGTTAGTGATGGCACGTTATTTCACGATTAGAACAGCTGCCTATACTTACCCATTATGGAACAACAACTTGATCAAGACCCAGTTCATCCTTCTGCCTCTCTAATTTGACCCTACTGAATTCTGTTGTCTGACTGACTTTGAATTTACAGTACAACATTTTTGCACTTTTATTTGTCAGCTGAGCTCTCTAGAATAGTGTCTGAATGACTGTCCTTTGGTTCCACAACTTCATTTGAAAGTCACATCAATGCATCTGAAGAGCTTTTAAAAGTATCTGCCTTGGACTTGGAAGGCAAAGCTAGGAAGTCATGCATTATACTAAAAACTTTTTCTGTAAAAAGTAAGTGACCTTGGTTTGTTCCTTCCTTACTTTTCTATCCTGAACACACAGAAATACTGTGGATACTCCAAATGCCACTGTAAAATAAGAACCTTTTCAAAAATTATATCTCATCTTTGCTCTTAGTCTAAGGGGCATTATTTCACCTGCAGCTACAATGAGAAATATAACAAATAAAGCCTTTTTATAATTCTGCAAGGCAGAAATTAGAACAAAGTTTTCAAGTGTCATAAAACCGAATCACAAAGTATAAAGTGGCACACTATTTTGACTGCTTTGAATTTGGGCTAAATATGTTTTCAGCTTTTACATAAGCAACAGAAAGAAGAAATTAGGTCCTTTGTTTCAACTTCAGAAGCATTTAGTTGTAGTAAACTATTCCTTTGAGGCTATTTTTGAAGTGATACGTTGTCTTCTTTGAACATGCGCTAAAGCCTTATCGTGAAAGCCATTGCCTGTGATCAGCCTGCACATGAGGCACTCCTGCAATTTCTTAAGTTTGTGTTAATTTCTATTTTTGCCTTTTAGGCTACAACTGTCCAAATGCAAGTCTCCCAGGAGTATTTTACAAGTTATTTTCGAAACAAAATGTTCTAAATTAAGTTTTCCCTCATATATTAGGAAGTCAAAAACTGACCCTTAGACTGAAGCTTTCCATTTCCTTGAGTTAGCTTTCCAATGAAGGAATGGTTTTTCCCCTGGAATTCACCCTCGAATCCACCATGAAAGGTCAACCTGTTACACCATTGCTTAACAAACCCTAACAATTTCTTAGAAATACAAATGTACTGAAATAACCAAAATGTTCATTCAAACTGATTTTAGCCTGTAGGGCTCAGATCTACATATGACCACCACTATTTAGCAACAATAACAACAAATATTGGTCTAGTGTTGAGCTCTGATAAAATTTTAGTCATAACGGATCAACTTCAGTCTGATACACCTACATTTCAATGGCAACCTGCAGCAGACATTTACCTACACAAATCTGTGTTTCCTGCAGGATTGTGCTGGGATAGCTAGGTTAGATCAAGAGCAGTGAGCATGCCCGTGCAGCACTCTCACTAGCCCAAATACTGTATAATACCCTCCCTCTCAGCAGCGGTGATGAGATAGAGACTAGAAGTGAACTACAGAAGTTGTACCCAGTGCCTGGCCTAGCTCCTCTGGCGCAAATGTATCATGATGTGCGTTAAACCCTGGGGCATTTCAACTAGGAGATACAGCAGGCAGAAGCTTCTGGGTCACCTGCTTGGTAACACTTGTGCACCGTAGAAGCCATCCTCCTTCTGCTCCAGTCTTCATCCAGCCTGACAAAGATTTTTTCCTTCCCTCAAATAACGTGTCCTATCATGAACTACAGAAACACAACCTACTCAAAAGAGGAACAAACCCCACTTTGCTTTCTAGCAAGCAGCAGTAGTCTCTTCTTTCTATTGTATTTGACATACTAGAGCTTTGCTTAGGGCCATATTAAAATGCATAGACAGTTTTGCATCCACAGTCCTGTTCCTGCTGGGAGGATACGTTTTCTTTTGCATCTTGTCCTCCTTTCCTCCTTACTATTCTGTTAACTCAGCTTTTCAGGTGGTAGTTGCAAGTGCTTGGCAAGTTTTATCATCTTTACATGTAGCCTAATATTGCTTTCATCTTCTGTTTAACTTTGAACAAGTCTACACAAAAGGACGAAACCAAAGACCCAATTTCAGGGTGATACATATAGCTCTAGTTCTACAATATTTCTGCACTCTGAGGTTAGCTTTTAGGCACTTTTGTAAGCTTTGAATTTCATACGCAGAGCAGAAACAAACGGTCATGATGCATCTCATTTCTAAGCCAGATCATGCAATCCATGAGAAGAATTAATAGAAAGAAAGATTTGTTTCAGTACTATTATGATCTCACCCCATCTGTTTCATAGGAATAGTGGCAGGTTTTGAATGAAAATATGTGAAGAACATGCAGTACACTGAAATGCCACATCCATCACAAGATCTAATTTTAAAAGAAACTAAGTAAATGAAATGTAGAGTAGAGAAAACCTGAAGGAAATCTCACCAAAGCACAATTTGAAAAGGAGAGCTCTACAGTTTACTTTGAAAAGAAATCCATTATTGTACAATTTTCAAGCTACTTGCCCTATAATTTTCAGTTTGAATGAGAAGTTGCTATGCTACAGTATTGTTTGAGAACATATCTGTTCTGTGCTAGAAAAGTAAGGAAAAGTAAACTAAAATTATTTATTGGAGTTTGTCACAGCCCTCAGATCTCAGCAATACATACCAGGAGATATCCACCATCCCAGACCCAAAACCCTTTTCATGGTTTTCAACAGAACATTTCAGATTTTTTTTTCCTTTGTCACTTATTTCCTGAAATTCCTGAGATTGAATGGGATGATTTCTTATCTGGCTTGCACAGTGCTATGGAGTGCACAAAAAATTTGGCTGGAAGCGTCTGACAAAGATCATCTCTGGCAAAGAAGTAGGACTATGCCATTCCTAAGACAGTACACAGAGACTTTGTTATTGAACAGCTCAAGTAGCAGCATGAAAAGGCTTTTTAAAGTTGTCCTTCGGACATATGGAGAAAGTCTGAAATATTTATTTTAATTTTATTCTGCATTTTAATCTCAGAAATATCAGAGTGGCAGGCCCAGATTCCCTGGTCACAGCAAAGGTATTTCTCAGCAAGTTTTAAGATACTTGCTGGGTCAAAATTTGGCTTAAATTATACATGTTTTTTTTTTCCCCTCCAGAAGCTAATTTGAATGCACTGGAGCTAATTTCCATTCTGTTTATTCTCAGACTTCATATTTAAAACACTGAAAATCACAGATATAAGTTAAAGAAAACACACCAGCTGCCCACCAGTCCATGAATAAGCATAGAACACCTCAGTCACAGAATCACAGAATGGTAGGGGTTGGAAGGGACCTCTGTGGGTCATCTAGCCCAACCCTCCTGCCGAAGCAGGGTCATCTACAGTAGGTTGTAGAGGACCTTGTCCAGGCAGGTGTTGAATATCTCCAGAGAAGGAGACTCCACAACCTCCCTGGGCAGCCTGT
>Ga0065711_1039654_pt1 | contig 17631 bp, 7 predicted proteins | sample Hoacrofraction12_FD_59098 | JGI IMG/M metagenome (GOLD analysis project Ga0065711, IMG submission 59098) | Hoatzin crop microbial communities from Cojedes, Venezuela - Epithelial fraction 12 v2 (version 2) | ecosystem: Host-associated > Birds > Digestive system > Esophagus > Crop | place...
AGGGGAAGACTTTTTCTGCCAAGCTCTTTTTCTGTAACTCATTGTCACAGGAAGCTGTGGAGTCCAAATACATAGATAAGCTTGTAAAATAAAGACAAAACTGTGGAGGATCCATCTTGTGGGATTATTAAATTCAAGGGTCTGGATTCAGCTTCCAGCTCCAGAAGCTTCTGAGCTGTGTTACATCAGATCCTGGGAGGTTATTCCAGACACGGGATCACTCTCTACATTCTGTGTTTCTTCCACTCTTTCCCTATGAATTGCCTTTTTTTTTTTTCACTCTCTCTTGCTCACCTGGCAGATACTTAAACTGTTCAAATGCTTTTCTGAGCCAAGTAAATGTTTGGCAAGCCCACTTTCATTTCAGGAGATTAAAAAAACTCTTCTTTTTGCCTCTTCATTCCTTTGCATTCAAAAGTCCTCTGTGTGATGAGAACGTTAACACTCTGTGATGACCTTTTGAACAAAATTCTGCTACAGCTTGACAAGTCGCATGTCTGACACTACATATGAGGTTTATCTTGGCTAATGCTAGTCATCTAAGTGCCAGAAATCTAACTCTGGTCACGTCCCTTGAGGCTCCCTCCAGAAACAGATTCAGAAAGCTAATCGTTCCTGTGATCAGGTAGGTGTCTAAAAAAAAGTAAGACAAATCACTCACTTATTTTCAAGCAGAGAAATGCTAATTTAGTGTTTGTGGAATGCCAACCTTATACGTACTCTTACAACCCAGTGAGGGAGAGGATCTGGGCTTTTATCAAACCTTTGTTCTTCACAATGGAGGGTTATTTTATAATGTACATAGTTTCCTCTGTAAGATTTGCAGCATAGTCCTTTAAAGCAGATCTGGACTGCTGACTGGGACTATGTGTGAGGAGGACACAGATGTCTCAGGCTGCCTCTTCCACCCAGAAAAGACATCGTGTGAGTTGTCTTTATGGATAAATCTAGACAGAGCTGGCAAAGGCAATGCTGCAATGCCTGCTAACAGTAGTTGTCTAACCACTGCTGGTAGCAACATGTGAGCCAAGTCGCTGATCATTGTTCAAGGTCTGCTCCTGAGTCCAAACTTAAACTCTTCAGGAGCTTTGAGCCCTCCTGGAGACTGGAAGCCTTTCTGACCACCAGTTGCTATCTTGCACTCATTCTTCTTGTTCTCTCCACTGCACCAAGGCTACTATGTCAATGCCTAATCTCACCACTCTTTTGCTCTGAGAACACAACCAGAGAGGAACTGCCTTGCCAGAAGCACTTTGTAGCCTCAGTTATTTCCCAGGACATATGAAAAATCTGCCTGTTTAGTCTATAGAAAGTAGATTTTGTAGTAAGGGCTGATATACTTTATTAGATCAATTGATACAGCTGGAGATAACAAAGGAGATAACAAATGAGCTTCCAGAGACTCAGCCCCTGCTTCAGGACTGAAATAGAAGTAGCTGACCTCATACAAAGTAAAATTTGTCTTGTTTATATCTTTAAATCCTGCCAGCTACAAGACAGTATTGAATACACATCCTGATCCAAAGCCCAGAAGCCACAAGTGAAAGATAACCATTGGCTTTAGTAGCTTTGAAGTCATTCCAAGGACGCTCTATGCTGAGACACCAAAATGTGGCTGGAGTTGAACAGCATTTGTTCTAAGGAAGCTGGTGAGTTGTACTGACACTTATTTAACGATGCTCAGAGTTCTCTATGAGGTTCTTAGATGAAAAATTATATAAAATCTTAAAGCTGTTCTATTAATGAGCCACTTTATCTCACTTCTGATACTCGTGTTGCTGGTTCATCAAACATAACTCTGATATCTAAAAGGTTTCAGAAAGGCAGTGCATGTGATTTCTGTTTTGAAGGCATTGGATGAATGGGTTCTGACAGCTGTTAAATCTTGGGGAGATTATTCTGCCAGGCAAGACTTAGAGATGAAGCTTTTAAGTTTGCTATTATATGGGAAACTTTTCAGATGGCTGAAGTTAAATGTCTGTCTTTTTTTCTGAATGCATCTCTTATCTTTGCTTCCCAGAATAATTCATTGTAATAAAAACTCATTAGAGAGACAGAAAGTTTGTGAAAAACAGCCACACAGAACATCTGTTGGTGTCACTGTGATTCAAGCACACACTCTTTGCCATGGAAAGAGCAAAGAAGGTATTGACCTGAAACCTCGAATGGTCCTCATGTCTCATAATCAGGAGTAAAGAATTTGAGGCTTTTGTGGAAGAAGGCAAGACCAACAACCACTTTAAGCATCTAAACATACATGAATATACCTTTTTTCTGGCAAAATTTTTTGCACCTCCTGCTCTGCTCTGTTCATGTTCATGAGCTCTATATTCTTGGCAGAACTGAAACAGGTAAATGACTACTTCCTATCAAAGTTATGAGATCCAAAAACTAGAGGAGTTCACACTCACTTTCACCTCAGAGACCCTGTTCACTTTGGGAAAACCCTGAGGGCATGGAGGTCAGATCAAAACACAAGCAGAAGAGGAGGGACTATCCTCTTGTTAACAGCTTCCAAGTGAAAGCATATCCCAGTGTGGAGAACCTTGAAGTCTAGGCTTTGTCAAATCCACCTCTTGTAATTAGCACAAGAGAAAATGTTCTCAACAGAACACTTTGTCCTTCCTTTTGAATATTCTGTTACAGATAACAATAGAACAATGAGAGAGTGAAATCAGGAAGCATTTGTAGCTCAACAAAAGTTGATGAGTGATCCCTGCTGGGATATTTTCAAAGATTTTGGGTCTAAGAGTTGTCTACTGCAAAGCATAGGCATGGTTCAAGATCAGTTTGTGCTTTTGTCTTTGTTATGGTTTAGCTTCAGTTGGAAACAAAGAACCACACAGTTGCTCTCTCACTCCTTCACGCTCCCTGCTGGGATGGGGAAGAGAATCAGAAGGAAAAGGCAAAACTCTTCGGTTATGATAAAAACAGTTGAACAGAACAGCAAAGGGGGAAGCAAATAACCACAATAATACTGATAAAAATGCTATGTTCTCACTAGCCAATGCTCAGCTTACTCCTGGGTAGCAAAAACCCCTTCCTTCATCCAGCTCTCCACTTAAATACTGAGCATGACATCACGTGGTATAGAATATCCCATTTGATTGGCTGGTTGGGCTGACCTATCCCAGCTGAACCCAGGACAGTCTTTGTAAATGATGAGATGAATACCCACAATAAATCATACTCCGCCAACTGCTAGGCATAATTAACAGCGTAAGCATACCAGCAGTGCCAGTAAAATCAGACCTAGAGTTTAGTATGCAAAACGCCCTACAAATTGCAGAGAAGTTATTTACAGGGGCAGACTTGATTTTACGAATTCACTGGAGACATTTCAGCTAATGCACGGCACTAGAAGTGCTTGAAATATATCTCATAATCTCATTACATATCCACGCACAGCGTCTGTTGGGTATGCATTACCTTTCAGCTCTGTGGCAAAGTGCGTTCGTTTAAAAAGGTAATTAAGTTGTAAAAGACAACAGCTACTGAAGATGTGCAACACAAAGGAGAATGTATTTTCGTTTGCACAAAAAATCAGTAACAACCTGGGTCTAATTAGAAACGGACTAGAAAAATTAATAGAACATAGAAGTTTAAAGCACAGGAAGGTGCTGCATTAGTAACTTTTTCTGTCTGAAAGAGAGCAATAGAAAACGTTTGCAAGGACCGGGTCATCAAAGGAGGAAATGAGGTGGAGCCTCGGGATGGTTGGGCAATCAAAAGCAGAGATCACAGCTCAGGAGAGCTGCATTTTCCTATAGACACAGACGGTTTTGTTCAGTTGCCTAAACATCAGTGGTTTGTACCTCCTTAGACCGGAAAGCAATGATCAAAATGGATCCTCTAGCGCAATTCAAATGGCATTATATGCCTTCAAATGAGCAATCTGATCTTTTCCCACATGGATCGATCCTTCGTCGATTCTAATGGCAGATTAATTACTCAAAACACATTTAATCATATAAATTAGGTGTCCCAGTTTATATGGTGGTTCCCACTCTTAATTTCTCTGTGCCACAGAGTCAGATCCCATAATTATGTATGATCTGATTATAAGTTTTAATAAATTCTCAGAAACAGTAATATTTTCTTCCAAAGCTGTCATATATAAACTTGCTGTTAAAGAGATGTTACAGCTTAAAATTAGTAACATGTACGACTTCAGTGGCACAAGAAATGATGCTTGGTCACCTAGAACTCTAAGCTTGTACTTTCTTCCCCATCTGTAACAGGAAACATATTTTTTCTTCCAAACCTTTTGTCTTTTATATTTTAATCATTTTTAGGTATTGATTGATTGTAAAATGCGCTAAAAAAAGAGATCTTGTAGCCTTAAAAAAAAAAAGAAGAAAGAGAAATGATATTTTCTTGAAACCTGAGAAAGCCGGAGCAAAAATCAAGCCTCATTCTTTGGGATATAGAAATGACATGTTTCCCTCACTAAGAAGAATCACTTTTTGCTCATTTAAAGCCAAATATCATGGAAGAAGCTAAAATTGCAAGTAAAATAATTTCAGAATTTAAAAGAAACTTCCTAGTCATTGGAGCAGAGGAGCCTTAGGATGCAGACTGAGGAATCATGTGGGATTCCTGGGACTGGAGGTTTCTCATATCTGTTAATACCCATAGTGATTTAGCGGACTGCATCTGGAGGCATGCCCCCTTCCATTTTCAGGGTTGTATCTCTACACTGAGCAACCCCATTTCCTGCCATCTTTCCCCATAGGTTGTGCTTTCTGGTGTCTACATAAGTTTCCCTGCTGCTTCATCACTTTTGGCCCCACATCTGGGGCGATACCCAAAGCCAAGCAGAGTTAAAGGACCCTGGAACGGGTCTTGCAGATGCTATTTTTGCCTAAAGCATGTCTCAGTGCGATGTCAGATTTTGTGGCATCTATGACGTTGCGGATTTGTGGGGAACCTGGGGTCTGCTCTCCCCTCTGGGCCTTAATCACCCATTCCTCATCCTGCACTTGTATGGGTGAAAATCCTTGCAGAAATACAGAACTTGGTGTTTCCATACAAAGACAGGGAAGAATGTGGCAGAGAAGGAAGAAGTCTGTCCTAAACTGCTGTTGTCACCAGCCAAAAACTATACTCTTCCCTGTAAACACAGCCCCTATCAAACTCAGATAACAGCTTTTCATCCAGTTTCTTGTTTGTCTCACTGCCAAAATAATTGACTAAAAGCAAATTTCAAGAACTAGCAAAATTTGCAGCTGACACAGCTCCTTTTACGACAAATGTCAAAGTTTTTCCCTGCTTTAATGAGTAATCATGAGAAATGAGCAGTAGGTTGGTTTTGCAAAGTTTTACAGTAATAGTGGGTAGGAGTACCAACCCAGTGGCTGGGTATGAGGTGTGAAGAAGCAGCATTCGTCAGCATAGTCGTAATTATCCGAAGAGAACACTGTTGCCATCATTACAGTGACAAAAATAACAAACTTAAGGAAAAAAAAGAAAACACCATCAAACCTGTGCTTATTTTGTTTGGAGTTCTAAATGTGTGAATAAATTGTGCATCAGGATATTCTTGTGGACCTTAAACTTGACTGTAAAATACCAGTTGCACTGATAAATCACAAACACGCGTACATAAGTATTTCAGAGTTTTTCTGTTTGTTTGTTTGTTTGTTTTTCATAATGGTAGTAAAGGTTTAATTGGTGTTTAAGAAAATAATCAAAACCACGGAATCAAGAGGACTCACGGACACAAGTATAAACTAAGATGGGCTAGGAATCATCTTGGCTGCAGACATTGTGTCTCAGCCAGTAATTTCATCCCAGTGGTGCAGTGTGTGATGGATGGGAGGAATCACTTGCTAGGATAGGTTCTCTCTAACTTAAAATGATGCAAGAAAAGAAAAATTTGCTGATGGCATGATTTTGAAAGAATAGGGAGAGAACATGCTAAAATACAAAATACGGTTGCTCCCTTGACTGAAGAAAAAAAAGAAAAAATGTCCAAACCATCTTTTCTGGAAGTCCACCTTCTTTGTACCACCTGGACGTAGCTGGTAATATTCACTAAGAAATATTCCCATTTTTGTAACTTCAGATGTTTATTTTTAAATAAGTTTATATGCAATGGGGATTATTAAATTGAGATTAATTTTGGTTGTTTTGAGTTCCTCCAGTCTCGTTCTCTATTGTTTACAAGAGTTCAGAACCCTACTGTAGCTTTAGAGGACTACCAAGTTTTGGGAGGGGGCAGAACTGTTTCTATTTTTTGGTTTTTTGTTGGTATGATTTATCTGGTTTTCTAAATTCTCTTAACCGCAGTAGTGGCCAGTTAACTGCATGACTTACAGAATATTTCTCATGAAAGAAAAAAGAAACAATTGCAACAAGCTGGGATTTCTAGCCCCATTCTGTGCTACCCCTTAATACATTCTTATGCATGAGTGCCACAGTGCAGAGTGAAGCAGGAGATTCATCACACAGGGTCATCAAAGACACTGCAAAGGTAGGATGGATATTTCTGTTTTCACCCCAAGCAAGGTTTTCCTCCAGTGGCGTAGCTCGGTGGGAATAACTCCCTCAGGCAGAATAGCGCACAGATGTTGCTACTCTACTTCTGCCCTACTACTACGAGCCAGAGTAAATAGCTTTACAATCCTTCTTTCACAGCAAATAGGCCGCTGAAAGGCTGATTCTGAGGAGGCATAACTGATTGCAGGAGCTTTACATCTTGTTTCATTACAATTCAGTAAGCTGTAATGCTTGGCACCCGCTGAGGACTTATCTGTCTCCAGAAGTGTAGCCAAGGGTGAACAGAGGTAAACAAAGTTTATCCTCTTCTAATACGGGCAACTGGCAGTTTACAGCTCCATGTGGTGGGCCTGCAATACCAAACAAGTGAGTTGTTTATTGACTTCCATGTAACAGACCCGTGCCAAAAGAGAACAAAGATGTCTTTATCATTCCTGAAGATAAAGCCTGGCTGGTCATTGCATGTCAGACGAAGCAGAAAACTGAAACAAGAAGGGCAGAAACTGATTGCAGCCCAGTTTCCTATTGAAAAGCATGCTTTTATATAGCTCTAAACATTTCCCTGTGTGTGGGTGAATCAGAGTAAGGTGACAACACCAGAAGAAGACTGGGGGTGGTGTTCAGGTTGACTCACTCCAGTCACTGTTGGCTCAGCAGCTGACTTTAAACTGTAGTCTGATACCCTATAATTCCCTCTAATCATTTTTCTCTTAGGTTTTGTATTTTTTCTGCTGATCAACCCTCCCCTCCCCCAATGTGCAAGGAGGTTTGGAATCAATAGCCTTGCTCAGAATCGTATCAGCTTTCACAATTTCTGTTCTTCTTGTTATGAGAGACTTCGCTGCTTTAAAAATCTTCTTTTAGGTACTGCATTTGTAAGAGGCAGAAGATTTCCTTCTTGGCTTCCTGTAATGCTCATGCAAAGTGTTTTAATGATTCGAGTCTTCTTATGGCTTGAAGGTGGTTAGAAATAAAATGCAATCACAATGATGAAAGCCATGCTAAGTGAATTCTGGAGGGAAGGAAAAAGAACGCAGAAGTCACTAGTCACACACAGATCATTAAAGCTAATTCTGCATCATAATTACAAAGGAAACACTTGTATTTTTTCCACAGAGACACTGCAGCATTGCAATTTTGCTAGTGTCAGGCATATGCTGTCAATATATTTATCACAACACAACATGTAAAGAGCTTTTCAAAGCTCACTGAAATTTGGAGGGAAGTTTTCCCCTGACTTTAATGGAATTTACATCAGATACAAAACACTTGCTAATTAGCCAATTTACAAAAAAATTAAAAATTGAATACAAAGGTTCTATAAGGAAAGAATGCTTAATGAGCTTTGCTAACAGCTGGTACAGACTGTATATAGCCTGCAGGGTTCCCAGTAACAAGTTCCAGGGCTGAACACATCATCTGCTCACAAAGCACGAGCCTGAAGAAGCAGGCTAGAAAGGACATGTGCTGGTTTTGACTAAGATAGAGTTAATTTTCTTCATAATAGCTAGTATGGGGCTATGCTTTGCTTTTGAGCTGAAAACAGTGTTAACTATGCAGGGATGTTTTCGTTACTGCGAAACAGTACTTACACAGAGCCAAGACCTCTTCTGCTTCTCCCACCACCCCATCAATGAGTAGGCTAGGGGTGCACAAGAAGTTGGGAGAAGACATAGGTGGGACAGCTGACCCCAACTGGCCAAAGGAATATTCCACACCATGTCATACATCATGCTCAGCAATAAAAAGTTGGGGGAAGAAGGAAGGGAGGATGTTCAGAGTGATGGCATTTGTCTTCCCAAGTAGCAACTACGTGTGACTGAGTCCTGCTTTCCTGGTGATGGCTGGACACCTGCCTGCCAATGGGAAACAGTGAATGAATTCCTTGTTTTGCTTTGCTGGTGTGCACGGCTTTTGCTTTACTTATTAAATTGTCTTTATCTCACCCCAAGAGTTTTCTCGCTTTTACTCTTGCGAATCACACCCCATCCCACCAGGAGGGAGTGGAGCTTAGGTGCTGGCTGGGGTTAAACCATGATGGAACCTCAGTAGTCATCCAGTCAATTTCTTCCCCTTCAACTAGCATCAGGAACACCAACAATATTCCTGACAGCTGGTTTCCTAAGATAGTCCTAAAACATCAGACTTTCCCCATTGTCTCTCACAGCTCTGAGCAGGGAATGAGAGTTTTGCAACACGCCTCTAAACAACAGAATTAGGGACCACTGTTTTCTAGGTATTCCTCTCAGGTTTGAAATCAGTCCACAGTGGTTTTGAAAACATCGGCAACTCAGGCAGACAGACAGCCTGTTAGCTGAAACTGCCTTGTATTTATGGCAAGAAAGATGAGGTCATACAGAATCATTAAAGCTCTGAGTACCATTGGAGACAGGTGTCATTGCTTGATAGCACTGTATAAAATCGTAACAATAAAACCAAAATCAGCATTGAAATCTGATTCATTATGATCCTTTTTTGGTGCTGAAGATGACTTTATTTGCAGTATGTGGGAGGCAGCAGGGAAAATAGCTTCTCTGAAGATTGTAGCCCATCCAGTGAGCGAATAGCTCACAAATTCCCAAGAAGCATTTGGATGGGTGAACTGAGAAATGGAAAAATTTCACCTGAATATTGGAGAAATCGCTTCAAACAACCCTGGAAGTGGATTTAATTGAGGACTAATTAGTCTGTCTGAGCATTACTTACCAACATTTTCTTATTTCAACGTCACAACTCAGGAGCCTCAGAGTACCCCGTTATGGGAGGCAGAGACCTTAATCGTCAGCAATAAACTGGATCCTGTGACAAACGGTGCTGGAATTGTAGCAGAGAAGATTTTCTTCTTAAAGAAATCTGCACAGCCCTCACCAAGCTCCCAATTTCTTGGGGGGATTGAGTGCTCCCTCAGTCAGTTTGCAGATGATACCAAGTTGGGTGAGAGCATTGATCTGCTCAAGGATAGGAAGGCTCTGCAGAGGGATCTGGACAGGCTGGATCGATGGGCCGAGGCCAGTTTTATGAGGTGCAACAAGGCCAAGTGCTGGGTCCCACAATTCCATCACAACAACTGCATGCAACAGGCATGTGGAAGAGTGGCTGGAAGGTTGCCTGGCAGAAAAGGACCTAGGGGTGCTGGTTGACAGCCGGCTGAACATGACCCAGCAGTGTGCCAAGTGGCCAAGAAGGTGACTGGCATCCTGGCTTGTCTCAGGAATGGTGTGGCCAGCAGGAGCAGGGCAGGGATCGTGCCCCTGTACTATGCACTGGTGAGACTGGACCTTGAGTGCTGTGTGCAGTTTTGGGCCCCTCACTACAAGAAGGACATTGAGGTGCTGGAGAGTGTCCAGAGAAGGGCAACGAGGCTGGGGAAGGGTCTGGAGAAGAAGTCTGCTGAGGAGCGGCTGAGGGAAGTGGGACTGTTCAGTCTGGAGAAGAGGAGGCTGAGAGGGGACCTTCTCACTCTCTACAACTACCTGAAAAGAGGCTGTAGTGAGGCAGGTGTTGGTTCTTCTCCCAAGTGACTAGCAATAGGACAAGAGGCAATAGCCTCAAGTTGCATCAGGGGAGGTTTAGTTTGGATATAGGGAAAAATTTCTTTCTTGAAAGAGTGTTCAGGCATTGGACCAGGCTGCCCAGGGCAGTGGTGGAGTCTCCATCCTTGGAGGGGTTCAAAAAACATGTAGATATGGCACTTCATGACATGGTTTAACAGGCATGGTGGTGTTGGGTTGATGTTTGGACTTGATGATCTTAGAGGCCTTTTCCAATCTTAATGATTCTATGATTCTATGACTCTAAGCTGGAGTTATTAATGTCCTACTACTGTGTTTCATCTTTAACTGCAAGGGATGCTGACAGCTCTCCAGCTTTTAAGGACGATGGAAATATTCATGGTGAAGCCTTGCTGCTCTCTCCATGGCCTACCTTCTACAGCTGTTGATCAGTTATCTCGTTTCTGGCAGAACTGTGCTATGTACTCAAGAGAGATTAGCAGGACTCATTTGCAAGCAGCTAACAGCAAGAGACTTCTAATCACTGCTTGAGAAAAATGGATCTTTCAGGTGCTGCTCACCAGTTCTGAATGATGCTCTGGAGCTTCCACCTCTCCAGTCTTAAGGAGTTGTTTGTCTTTTCCAAGAGCAGCTGAGACTATTAGTGCTGCCTTTGCTTACAATCCTCATGAATAGTAAAGTGGCATCAGACAGACTTCCTACGCTCATCAGACTGCACATGAAGGAACTGTTGCCTGGCCACTTGAGGTTAAGGGCAATGCAAGAAAAATCACATGTCTGTTTGAAAATGGCAGGGAAGATTGAAAGGGGGGGTGGGGGAGGGGAGAAGAAGCTATTTGACCCTCTTAGTTCAGCCCTGAGGGAAGAAAGGCAGCTTCCTCAGAGCTGTTATTCTTGTGGTGTCAGGGCTTTTCTTATGGTCCTTGCTCTTGGGTCTGAGTGATAAGAAGGACAGTCTCCATTTTCTTCCCATTAATAAAAATGTTTGGCAGGTCCTCCTGATGATAAGACAAATCCAGTTAATAAGAACTCTGTGGGCTGTGACACCACAAAACCAGGTATCAAATTGCGTGGATCCTATCCTCTTTTGGAAAGTGAGTCAGGAGAGGACAAATGGGTGAAGTTTCAGGGATGAGAATACTGAGAAAAGGTATTGAGAAAGCACTGTTCACAACTACTGGGCATTTCTTCACACTTTCCTGGAGATAATCCCTCTACTATGGACAGTAAAGGCACATGGAACCGCAGCAGGAGACAGTGTCTTCATTCAACCCTGGCAGAACTGGAGCATCTTGACAGCATGTTGTATAGGTGGCACATGGGGTCTTGACAGCAGCGACGGTTTGTGGCAGAGCACCTGAGATAACAAAATCTTGCAGAGATGTAGGTCCATGTGGGCAGATGAATTTCCAGTTTCAGGAGCAACACCAGCTCTGGGATCTCTCTTGTGTGAGCAGGATTCGATGCAGATACTCCATCATCTCTGGCATGTGATGTCTTTCTGATCCCCAAATGAAATCTTTCTGAAACCTTCAGATGATCAGCCCATTCCAAACAAGTAGAAATGTTTGTCTGCATTTCCTGCAACATTTTCCTAGCTCTGTGTTTCACTTTCCAGTTCTATGCATTTTTCTCTTCCTGTGCTGTGTTTTCTCCATCTTGTGTGCTTTCCAAGGCCAGGTGATCACTGTGACCACAAAACCAGTGTAAATCAATGGCACTGAATCCAGGAACAGTGAAGATGTAGAGTAGTCTTAAACACTGGTGTGCTTGGTATGATGACTTCATCAATATCTTCAGCTTAACCGTGCGGTTTCAAGCATAGATAGTGACAACCAGGCTGCTTCAGTATTCTTTTGTGTGATGCAGCATGTTTTGAAATGCTGTCTAACCATTCCTCTTTCTTTTGCTTTGCTTTTTCACATATTATGTCATGGCTGGTTCAGAAGATTACTTCCCAGGGAAATAAGCCCCTATTTTTTCATTAAATACAAGAAGAACAGAGGACAAGTGTTCTAAGAGGGAAGAAACTTTATTTAAGGTAAAAAAATCAGCTTTACAGCAACCTCCTAGCCAAAGCAATCTTCTCCTTTTCCGTTTGCAGCGAGGTTTTGTTCTGTCTCTTCCAAAGAGATCTGAGTATCTGAAACATAAAAATACTCAAACCATTCTTTCACTTGCCAAAAATCCTGGCATTGAAATCTCCACAACAGATGATATTTGTGATTCTTGGTAATTCTTTGTGATTCTTACACTGCTTTTTTCAGGATGACACAATCCCTAGAAGTAGTCCCCAAGTAATCTATTTTGGTCCTTACTAGCCTTTTAAATTACTTCTCTTTCCTTCTTGGTCTTCAGCACCTTCTGTCTTCCAGGCCAAGGTGAACCAGCCCATCAGCCTGCCCTGTCTTATGCAAGAAGACAAAGGTCAATAAAAGACCTCATTCTTCCATGCAGTCAAGATTTGGCCAAGCACCTTCAGAGAACGGCTTTGATGCTGAATTGGTTTTTGATTTCTGATTTCAGCCAGTTAGCTAGGCCTCCCAAGGAGTAGAACAGCGGGCACTATGCTCTGTTTTTGCTCTATCCACAACCACTTCAGGTATTTTCATCCCTTTTCGTTCCTTCCCAGTACACTCAGACCTGACTATCCTGGACTCAGCTGTTTAGGTGATCAGTAGTCATTCCCCACTGAAGAGTGCAGGAGGCATGGTCTACTTTCCAGAACATCTTCCCTCCATTCCACCTTCAGGTTCTTCAAAGCTGAAAATTGAGTCACTGAATTTAGCATAAGTCAAAAAAACCTGATAGGCAAGATATTTAAGAGCTATTTGCATCTGCCAGTTAATTTGGTATTGCCTATGCAGTAGCAGTTGATAGACACTATCAAGAAAATAGTGCCCACAGAGAAAATTATCTCCTCTTTACACCCCTTGCAGTCACATGGGAAATATGCTATTTTTGATAATGTTATGCATATATTGTGTGGGAAGGAAACTATCCAATCTGTACTTTTGCCTCCAGGCTTGTCGTATTGATTATACTCTCACCAATACATCATTTTTTTTATTTCATGTCAGCTCAGCAAGGCCCTTCCTAGGAAATGAGTTGGATGGGTTGCTTCCAATAAACAATTAAGAGGTGGTATTTCTTCTAAGCTGAATTTTACCTCAAGTCTGGACAAGAAAAGTATATTAAAAAGCTTTGGTAAATATCTTTTTTTGAGTTAACTGTGGAAAAGTTCCTCTTTGCAGCTGTTCAGAGGTGCTTGCTCATTAGAAGCTCAGAAGGACAGACAACTGATGTTGAGGTATCTGGAGGGCTTACTGCAATGCACAGGAAGGCTTAACACTGGAAGCCAAAAACCTGAGGTGGTCAGGTTCAAAGGTACAGAGTCATTCCCCCTAAGATAATGTGTGGGATAGTCCCCTGATATCTCCATAATGCCAAGGCCTCATCAAGGGACTCGTCACCAGTGCAAGCCCATGGGCTGAAGGCCGAGGAGAGACACCAGAGCCTGCAGTCCAGCCCATAACCTTAACCACATGTGAACCCTTTCCATCAAATGCAGAGCAGCCAGACTTCCAATGACCAAAGTTAAAAGTAAATACTTGATGCAGGATTTTAGGGAGATCCCACGCTCCATCTCAGCTGTCTACTTTGATCATTGTCATCTTTGTGCGACAGCTACTGTCAGAGACAGTATTCAGGGTTCATTGGAGCACTGAGCTGATACTCTCTCTTACACTTCCTCCATTTCTTAAACCCCAGGTAAATCTCTGTCAAATACACTACAAACCTGACATGATGAGGATAACACTGCACTTGCTGTATTGGATGAAGACTGCGTAGAAGTTCTTTCTTTGCTATGGGAAGCTGGTAGGCACCAGGGAGACCCCACCAATCTGTTGGCCCTGTGGGTCTATAGCCTCCTTGCACAGAGGAGCAGCAGGGCAGGCAGCCGGCTGCCTCTCCACTGGCTCTTTGGCAGTGGCACAGGAAGCCCCAAACACAATCTGCACGTGGTGATTCGGGGAACAGGAAGGATGTGGTCAGCAGCAGCAGCTATCAGATGCGCTCGTCTTAAAATGCTCAAGTTTCTGCATGGGAAGGTGGCAAAAGCTCTCCTTCCCACCACCCGTCCCCAGCTTAACTGAAGGCAGAGCTGAAGTTTATCACATTTTCTGGGTTGCCTCATTTTGTTTCCTGTTTTGAGCAGCTACAGTCAAAACCACCTTGTTCTGAGAACACAACATCTTCCAGCGTAATTGTTCAAGCGGATTTCAAACGAAGTCCTTTTAATGCTGCTACCACACCAAACCCTTCAAGAAAAGTCAGCATGACAACTCCATTAATTAATAGGAACAGGAGCCTTTTACCCAAACCTTCAATTAAGCACCACAAAAGCATTTAATGAGAGACACACACTTGTTTCTTAACTTCATGTTCCCCTGCGTCTCACTGCTGAAGCATTTAGAAGCATTCTATTGTGGATTAGCTGCCCAGAGCTGTGGTCTTCCTTGCAATATAATGTCCATTCATCCTCTCTGTTCACCTGGTCAGCTTGACCTTTGCTTGGTCAGTCCAACTACTTCTCTGGCATGGGATCAGGAATCAGCATGGAGGAAAGCTCAAATACTGTACTTGATACACATGAAAGGTGTTCAGCACTGTCAGCATCTGTTCTTGACAACAAGTTTTCATTTTGTAAAAGAGCTATTTTGCTGAAGCAATGGGTAAGTGGGTAATCCAGATTCATATAAATCAATACCAGCAGGGTCACAAAAATACTTTTTAGCTAAAAGAAAGCAAGCCATTAACTTCACTGCACTCTTATTATGTCAGTCTTCTGTTCCATTATTTTCAGCCTACCTAAATTTTAGGCTTGCTTTTTTCAACTATACATCAAATAAACTTTTTTTTGATATAACATTCATCTATTTAATATTGTGGTGCAATTCGGACTTCCTCTTGAACGAGGTAGTTGTTAAAGGTCACTCTTCTATTCTCTACCTAAGCCCCAAACATAATCACAGCTGGAAGCTGAAATTGGCACGGGCCGGAATGCACATTAAACAACGCAAATGTTACAAGGTGGTGCTACAAAATACACCTGCACACCAAAGCATTTCCCACCGGCTGATGAATCCCGTCTTTACCACACAAGTCACTGCTTTCCAGAAGCTCTAATTGAAGAAAACTGGTCAGGCTGTTAAGTGCTATGGCAGTTTTGCACAGGAATAGCAGCACTGACGGCAGGTGGCAGATAGTCCACCAGGACATACTAACTGTCTCATACATCTGAGTTGCTGCAAGAGATGTTCTTACCTGCTGTCAGGGAAAAGCAGGCAGTCAGGTTAGTCTGCTTGTTTCCTGCCAGACCACCTTCGCAGGCGTTCTGGCATCACAGCCAACTATGTAACGTCCAACCCAGGATTCAGGTTGCCAGCTTTCCAGCTCTCCAGGCAGAAGGGATGGTATGAAACTATCACCTTGTTTCCACAGTGGACCAGGGTTTGGTGTCGCACCTTTGACCCAGTACATTTGCTCCTTGCTTATTCCCTAAGCTGACAGGCTTCATGGGTATCTATCACACTTGGTTTGCTTTCCTGGCTTCTTCATTACCCAGACACCATTGCTGCCTTCTAACCAGTTGTGCAAAGCCAAGAAGAAAAACATTCAGAGATGGAGGTTTCTCCAAACTTAGCAACTTTAGGGGGAAATAAACACACACTTTGGGAATATAAGAAACTATCCTTTCAAAGGTATTTGAAGGGGTGTGGGGAGATGGCAAATTCAAGTTTTTTGTTGATCAAGAAAATATTTTGGTTTAATTCCCTTCTCTTTCACCAAAGAATGCAATGTTTGGCCATATGTTCTGCAGGACAGAAATTGCTATGACACTGACTGGCAATGTCTTTCTGCTTATTCTCTACAAGTTCAGATTTAAAGTGCAAGACCTGCCCTTGAGCATCCATCAAACCATTGACAGAGAGCTTTGATGCTGACAGACTATCATTTTGTAGAAATTATCCCTTCAGATAGTTGGGAAAATGCCATCTCTTTTTTCCCGTAGCTTACTTGTGGTAGATGTGACAAACCAACTTTCTCTTCTGATTCAATCCCAGCTGGCTTGCCAAACTCACTCGATCTTGGGCCAGCCTTTCCTGGAGTTTCTTCTACCTAAGGAAAGTGAAGCAGCCTTAAATAAATGAAGTTAGATTCAGTGATGACCAGTATGATGATTTTGCCTTACAGTTTAGATTTCCAATGTGGAGCTATGATTAATTACATAGACTAATGAAAAAAGACCAGGATCATGCCCTGAAGGTAAGTCATAAATCAGGAAACCAGAAACAGAACAGCAGAGTAAGGACAGGAACCTGGAGGACCGCAGCACACCAAAACAAGATTCACAGCAGGCTGAGAAGCAGTTTGAGGTTTAGCTATGGGCTCTCTCCCTCCTTGTATCATCCATGCCTCAGGACGCCTCTTGTGGGATCCATATCCGTATAATCTCCAGTGCTGTGAAAAAGAACATAGGCTTATTCTCATGGGTTATTGTGGAAACTATCAAACAGCAAGTTAAAAGCTCCTCCTAAAAAACACATTGTTTTGAGAAAATGGACTGGCTCACTTTTGTCTTTTTTTTTTTTTTCATCTTTATTGCTTTCACTTAAGGAGGAGGAAATCAAGAAGAAATTGCTGAATATGTGGCATCACACCATTTTATGAATGATCACTTTTAAGGATGCCTTTGTTGTGGATCTCAATAATTGAATTAACTTCTTATGTAAACAGAAATAGTAGCCACAGAGTGACAAATGAACAAGGAAATTTGGAAACTTCAGAGAGCAACAAAATGAGCCGCATAATGTCGGTAATTTTTTTGGCGTTGTTCTTTCTTCACCAATGTGAATCTAGATTGATTTCCCTGAAAAAGGAATATGGTCTTCCTCTCTGATCATTCTTGATATCCTAAATTTAAGAGGAAAATAAGAATAAGTGCAGCAAAATTACATACAATCTTCCTTCCAAGGGTAGCCTATCATTAGACAGATATATAGTGCATGGATTATTATCAAGCCCATAATCATAGATTTCTCAAGAGATCTGAAGCCTACAAAAGTCCTATATTATTCTCCAGGGCCCCTAAATGCAGTACAAAATTAGAGCTAATCTTTAAGCCATAGTGCTCTGGGTGAAATAATACAAAGATGCTACAAATATCTACAGATAACAGTGCACCTTATCAGACAACATGAGTCTGATTGCTTCTCTCCAACATGGAGTCACTGAAAAACTGGTCCAGGTAAGAGAAAGTTTGCAGACAGAAATATTGCTCAAATCACTGGTCGTACTCAACTCTTTCCATCCCAGATTAAGTAATGTCTCAGGAGTGTGCAAAGGTCACACTTCATCTAGTGTGGAGAAACAATGTGAGGAACCAGGAGGCTAGCAGAGACACAGCAGTAAAGGCTCTGTCTTTACAAGAACATCATCTGCCTTGTGCCCATGCAGAGAAGGTCTTCAACTCTTTTAAAGCAGAATCCAGTGCTTGATTTCCAGTCTTTCAGGAAGGGGAGGGGAGGAGAGGGGAGGGGAGGGAAGGGAAGGA
>Ga0065711_1006808_pt1 | contig 17630 bp, 12 predicted proteins | sample Hoacrofraction12_FD_59098 | JGI IMG/M metagenome (GOLD analysis project Ga0065711, IMG submission 59098) | Hoatzin crop microbial communities from Cojedes, Venezuela - Epithelial fraction 12 v2 (version 2) | ecosystem: Host-associated > Birds > Digestive system > Esophagus > Crop | place...
CCAGGCGGGTCTGGAATATCTCCAGAGAAGGAGACTCCACAACCTCCCTGGGCAGCCTGGGCCAGGGCTCCGTCACCCTCAGAGGGAAGAAGTTCTTCCTCATGTTCAGACGGAACCTCCTGTGCCGTGTTTTTTAAAGCAAAGTGTTTTCCAGCCTTGAAAAGCCTATTGTCTTCCCTGAAACATGTGGTAGAAGTCGATTCCTGGTGGTGGATCTTCATCTTTCTTCTCTGACCTGTATCAATGCCTCTGAAGTCTTCTTCTCTCTCGTTAAGGCACGTGGGAGCTGGTGTTCGCGGTCCCTAATGATTTAGGGTACTGGACACTGGCCTATACAGGGTACGCGTGTACAAAATGGACAACTTAATCCTATTTTTGAGCAAACCTAATCACCATAATATCTTCTTTTAAAGGAAAATAATTCAAAATAATGTGTATTTCTTCAAAAAACAAAACTTTATAAAGTGTTGTTAAAAAATAAAAAAAAGCTGCCAGCTTTTACTTAAAGTTGATATCTAATAATGAAGACCTACAGAATAAAATATTAGTTGTCCAGGTTTTAAATGGTCATTGTAATAATTCATAATGTTAATATTCTTAGTAGCTAATGCTTAACATATAATCAGCTTTGTAGCGGTTTTTCACTGATTCTCTAAGTCTAATTTTGTGTATATTTAATGGAAATAGCATGGCTAATTCAATTTCTTTTATCAACTCCACCCATTGCAAAGGTCTGTGAAGCTATTTACGTTGTTGAGCTGGAATGTGAGGGAGACCCTTCCCTCTCCATAAACCGGTCTGTTCCTGTAATGCTGCAAGGTGCCCTGAAACCCATTACTTGTGCCGCAAAGTACAGATTGATTGAATTACGCTCCTTACGTTTCTGCCTATGCAAGCTCTTTGTTCCTCGCAGCTGTCCTGTGAAACTACCAGAAATGTTTTCAAGTTTTGCTTTTGCTTTTTCTTGTGGTTGCATGTAAAAGGGAGGAAATCATAGAATCATAGAATGGTTTGGGTTGGAAGGGACCTTAAAGATCATCTGGTTCCAACCCCCCTGCCATCAGCAGGGACATCTTCCACCAGACCAGGGTGCTCAGAGCCCCATCCAACCTGGCCTTGAACACTGCCTGGGAGGGGGCAGCCACAGCTTCTCTGGGCAACCTGTGCCAGTGCCTCACCACCCTCATGGTGAAGAATTTCTTCCCAATATCTAATCTAAATCTGCCCTCTTCTAGTTTACAGTCATTCCCCCTTGCCCTATCACTGCACACCCTTGTGAAAAGCCCCTCTCCATCCTTCCTGTAGGCCCCTTCAGGTAATGGCAGCTGCCCTAAGGTCACCCNGCAGCCTTCTCTTCTCCAGGCTGAACAGCCCCAACTCCCTCAGCCTGTCCTNGTAGCAGAGGTGCTCCAGCCCTCTGATCATNTTCGTGACCCTCGTCTGGACCCACTCCAACACATCCATGTCCTTCTGATGTTGGGGGCTCCAGACCTGGACGCAGGACTCCAGGAGCTACCCAATTCCTGCTAATCTCCTTCACGTGCTGGATGGAGATCTCCTTCATCAGCACTGTGCGTGGCCACAGTTTGGTGAAGCTTGTAGCTGAAGCTATTCCCATGATGTAAGAACTTGAGGGGATGCCGCTGTTGGGAGCGGGACCCTGCGTGCCTGTTAGGAGCCAAAGCAGCTAGAGAAACTGTCTGCGCGGTGCCTGGGTGTTAGCCCAGGAATCCTTGCTCCTGGGACCATATTCTCTGGGCTTTAGAGAACAAGTTCCCGTCTGCTTGCTTAGCTTCTGTAGCAACATCACTGTTCATGGAGAGGATGGGAGGGACTTGTTTCTTTTTCTATGTAATGTAAGTCTGAAAACTGCCAGGAAAATTGGAAATGATGAAAGCCCTGAGGATTTTAAGAGAAAGAGTGAAGACTGATACTGCACTGGTTGGATTTCTTTTGTTTTAAGTTACATTTAAACTTCCTTTACCATGAAAGCACTGTGACTCAGCTTCATAAACCATGAAGGATAGAAACTGTTTAGAGAAGCTTCATGAATAAAGGTTCTTATGATGAGCGAATTCATTTCCCTTCAGTGAAAAAAGCAGAGGACTCTTCGAAACACCTGAGTTTTGATAGAAAACAGCGACAAATCTAGCTTACCTAACTAAAATGAAGAGGTAGAGTGCAGCTGAGGATTCGCTGGTACTGTCTTCTATGCAGGCATGAAAAAAACCAACCCAAACAAAGGCACTAAACTATTTTAAGATCCCCTCAGATTCTATGTACTTGGAAGCAGAGCTGGTACTCTGCAGATTATAGTGTGTGCTTTAGATATTGGTTTTTGTGGGGTTTTTTTGAGAAAAACAAATGCAGATGAAGTAATGAGTAAAATGGTTCAATAAAAGAAGTTTTTTTTCTAAACATCACAAAATAATCTGTGATTGTCATACGTAGGACTGCAGGTCTTGTGCTTGGAGCATAAACTTTCTTTGAGTCTTCCCTATAGCATCTTCAGTTCAGTGATGCAGCTGTTCAGATGGTGTTTGAAGAGCAAAGCAGATATTTTATTTTCATCTGTTTCCTAAAGTGCAGAGTATCAATATTATTACTTCTACAGGGGAAATTCCTGGGACTGATTAAGATCCGATGTCCACAAGGCTTTCTTTGCTTGAGAGTATTTGCCATCTTTAAAAAAAAAAATAATCCAACAAACTCCCCCCACAAAACTAGCCTGTAGCAACACAAAATCCATGTCCTGTACATGAATACATGTTAAAGCTTGACTGTGTCTGACTACCAGTCTTAAAAATTCTTCTTCTGTGTGAAGATTTCTGAAGAAAAGAGGACAGCTTATGAATGGCACATTTTTTAATGGACGTATAATTTCTGGTAGATCTGCATTTGCAGTTAACTTCCTTCAGAGGTCAAATGTATTTAACCCAACGCATCCTTCATTTTGGCCATCTGGCAGAGGTCCGGTTACTGACCAATCCTGATTATTCTTTTACCTGTTTGCAGCTGGATAAAGCGCAGAGAAAACAAAGCAATCCTTGTTTGTAGTGGGGCATCATCCAAAAATAGAGTGCTCTGAGCCAGAGAACAAGGCAGGTTGCTATTTTAGAAAAGATGCAGATTTGGCAGGAGGGTTTTATCTGAAGGAAAGTTGTGTGGTTTCTATATAAAGTTCCCAGCTTTATGAATCTGACAGATGGGGGTGTCATTTTTTCAGGATTATGACTCATCTCATGTATTCTAACTATAGTGATAACACTTTTTGAGGGCATTTCGTAATTTATTCACTGGCAGGAGTTGTTGCAGCTGTCAGCCGATGAAGATTTTTTTTCTCAGCCCTTCAGAAGTGGGGCAACTACTTCTTTAAGTGGGATCCTGCTCGGGGGCCAGCTCTGGGTTTGGAAAAAAGGGGTAGATGGACTAGAGGAGCATTGCTATCGCTTTACTCATTGTGTGGGCTTTCAAAGCTGCTGAGGTCTGTGCTGTTTGCAGAGGAAGTTAATGAGCGGGGCAGTGTGGATCCGATGTGGGCGAGGAGGAGAGGAATGGCCTCAAACACTTCATACTGAGGTGTCTGAGATTGTTCACTAGGTTTTCCCCTTAATGAGCTCATCTGCCTGCAGGTGGGGTATAAAAGGCGAAGATGATGAATAACCACAAATGGTGCTGTTCTCAAAACTTGGACGAAAGATAGGTCTCTGGACAACTGGTAGTATTGCGCTCCTCAAAAAATAAAGATGCTTGTTGCTTCTCTATTTTGTTGTGATTCTGTTAATCATGGTGATACAAGCGGGTGTGAGATAGCGGGTGAGAGCTGGCTGTGATTCGAGGGAGGGGAGGAATGTGACTGGAGTTTGTCACTGTCCTACAGGGCGTGGGGGAGAGGAAAAGAGCAAGAAGAGGTTTGGGGTTGAGTGACGGAGTTCAGTAGCAAAACTCTTTGCCACCACAGTTTCCCTGGTCACTTCAGTCAGTTCTCAGCTGCCAGTGTCTGCAGCTTGGTGACAGAAATAATACAGCTCTCCTGAAATCGGTGGGAACTGGTGAATGTTTAAAGTGGGCAGTCTTGGCACTTAAATATGGGGGGCATACTGTTAGCCTTTTGGGAGGGGGGAGCAAAAATACCTGTGCTTGGCTCGCACAGTGAGAAGAGATTGGAAAAAAGAACAGAACCCCTGACCTCCAGAGCCTGTGAAATGAGCACTGATTGATGAAATGCTGGTTTGATGCTGCAGCACCTTGTTCTGCAGCTCTGCCAACCTTGCCCACGGCACTGAGGGACCCGCTCCTGAGAAGGTGCGGGGCACAATGGCTGGAATTAGCCATGGCCCGTTTTCCCGTTTTCCTCTTAGTGCTAATAATGTCCGTGCCTTTGAAGGCAGAATTTTAAACACCATTTGTTCCTTGGGGGGAAAAAAACCAAACCAAAAACCTCTTCCTAATGATATTGGCTATTGTACTGCATGACCCCGAGTGTAGTTTACTGTATAACAAAGAGGTATTTTGCTTGCAGATGACAGCATGGAGGAACATTAGCGGAATCAATATCACATTAAAGATTCAGGTTCCATTAGGTTGATATCACAGATTATTTTCTCTGAGTGCTGACATCATGCTTAGTTATGTCCATTCCCGGATCCCCACAAAACAGGAATAGAGCTGACTCAGCCCTACTGAGAACTTCAGCCTCTCAGGAGATCCTCCCTTGTGCCTCCTCTTGCGGTGCCATCCCTCCCGGCACGGGCCCCCCGTTGTCTTCACAGAGGCTGCGGCCATCGGGATGTCCTAGCACTGTGGTCTGTCCTGGGCTTGGGGCTGGCTGGGATGCTCGAGGCAGTCCTTGCAGGCCTTGCCAGGTGGCCGAGTTGTCCAGAAGCGGAAGGTAGGTTGGACGTGGTCTGTAGAAAGCCACCAAAGGAAGGGTGATGTTGGGGGGGTCAGCAGGAGAGTGGCTTTCTTCACTGTCGTTTCTGTAACGATTGGCATGAGAAGGGGTGGTGCAGTAGCAGAGTACTGGAGTGGGACTACAGAGCCTCCGCTTTGCTCCTTAGTTAGGTCTCTGGCTCGCTCTGTGGCCTTGAGCAATTTGCTTTCAACTTTTCCCATAGGTAAATCAGGAAAATAATGCTTATTTATCTTTTTATAGTACTTTGAGATGCCCAATGGAAAGGTAGTGGGTATCATTACTCAGACTTGGTTCTTTTTCCCAGTTCTCTTATTAATTTTTGTACATTAAAATTAGATATTCACATCTCTTACTCTGGCAAGATTAATTTTTCACTTAAAGATGATGTTTCGTGCTTGCCAAATCACTGCTTTAATGATGATGATGCCAGTGTGCTGCTGGAGAGGCTACATCAGAGGAAAATGACAACGCGGTTTGAGTTTCAGAGGCACAGTGTTTCACTGTGGTGTGTGCAGGGCTGATAGGAAGGGACTTCCCTGACGGAGTATGCGGCTGTGTTTCTAGCAAACTGTTCTTCTCCATTAACACAGTTCCTTCAAAGCCCAGGAGTAAAAACTCGTGAAGTCGTTTGTGCGGTTAAAGAGTTTTCATAATTACATTAGCAGGTCTTGTAAAGCTTTATCAAGTAGGGAGGGAAGGCAACAGTTTGTAAAAGCAGCTGCATGACTTCTTCATCTACAAATAAGATCAGTGATTGAAGTTTCTGACTAGACATGTAGATTGTCTTATCTCTGTACTCTTGGCATTTAATTTTGGGTACATCATTGGAAAACTTCACTGTAAAATGTGGTTTTGAAATGTCGAATCAGCTATTCCTTCTTCAGTTCGCTTCTCCATCAACGTGGAATTTCATCTTCCCCTCAGTAATGAAGTAAATAAATCGATACAAATGACTTGCAGTCATAAAGTCTACTGAGTTATGAGCTTATGCAACAGCGTGGAGTCCACAAATGGATCTTTTTAGTGCCTCGCTTCTGGTTTGTGGAGCAGCGTGTTGGTAGGGGAGGTAGTACAGCTGGCAGGAATTTTAACAAGGCAAAATTTCCCTTCTGGAAGGGTCCATTTTGGACTCTCTCCTGCTGTTCTGCTGGAACGTGCCCTGTGGGCTTCCCAGCCGCCACCGTCCTCCTCCGTCAGGAAGCATGTGAGCCGAGGCTCCCGGGTCTGGTGCTGGTGGTACCTGTGCGGGCTTCCCAGAGCTCTGCGCTTCAGGCCTCCGCTCCCACGTCCCGAGACACCGGCGCTGCTGGGAAGTGGGATCAGCGTCGTCGTTTTCCTCCTCCTCTTTTGGATTGTTCCATCGCTTTCTACTTCTGGTACCCTCAGTATTTTTCCTTTTGAAAAAGGATCCCTTCTTTACAGAGGAATGGATTTAGCTGTTGGGAGGAAGCAGGTGATCAGTCACCATTATATACTATAAAATATATATAAAGTGTATATATGTATATATGTAAATTTTATAAGATATCATATACAATATGTATAAAAGTATAGATTAAATATGTATAAAACATGCGTATGGATTGTATATATAAATGTATGTACACATACCTGTGTATGTGTGTGTATGTACATCTATATACACACACATACATGCCTCATAATATAGACATATATAAATAAATAAAAGTTTAAATCCTGTACAGAAGGGTTTAAAACCTGCTCAGATGAAGACGTGTTCTGAATCTGGTATAACTTGTCAATTTGTTATTACTGATGTGTTTATTTTTCAGTGGAGCCTGGAGGCTCTACGCCAGATTACGGCAGCGTATAAAATACATAATAATCTCTTCAAGACAGGAACTGAATAAACAAGGTGAAATGACAGCAGAGTATGAGCAGGCGCGGAAAAGATACCTGTGCTCTGCTGACCTTCACCTCTACCTACACATTTGTGTGGCTAAAAGCATTAGCTTCACGGAATCAGGATATGAGATAATTGTATGTTGATAGGAACTAACAAGTGATGTCAAGTTAGAAGATAATTTTTGGTGATCTTTAGTGGATTGATTTTTATTTATCTTTAGTTGATTTTTTTTTTATGTTCATCGAAATTGTTTGCTAAAAATTTTTGTTGTAGTGCGTTTTTTTTTTTCAAAAACTCAGATTGCTTGCCTGTAATGGGAAGAACTAATGTTGTGGTTTTGGAGAGCAATATGTTGCTTTATTGCTATCTAGTTATCAGGATTAAATCAATGGGAGTTATACAGTGCTCTGGGAAATTTACAGCCAGCGGTAACCGTGCAGACACTGAAAACCTCCCCAGGCAGTTGCACACCCGAGGAAGGAGGTGGTGTGATGGGGGAGGTGGAGCCCAGCAGTGTGACTGTGGCAGTGCCAACTTGTGCTGCGAACCAGTTGCGGTCTGACTGAGCTCGGGTGGATTGCAATGGATGTCTAGGTTGGGTCAGTAGCAGAGCTGGGAGAGAATCTGAGTTTTCAGTCTCCTTCACCTAGCAAGCTTCAGCTTGATACATCCTAGAAATAATTGGGTGCTCAGTTTGTCTCAAGGTGCTGTGATTCAAAAAGTTACTTGATAGACTCGTCTGAAAGCAATTTTTCGTTGCATTTAGTGTGATGTGAGCCTAGTAGAGCTTGTGCTGTGACTGCTGGACTGCAGCAGCCCTGCTCAGTCTGTCTGCTGATGAGCTGTTGCCTTCTGTAATTAAAATTACAGATTTTCTGTTTCCTAAAACGGATGTTCACTGCCTTCCTAGGGCACGGCTCTGTTTTTGAAGGAGTTGATGAGAGAGACTCGTGTTTGACTGCCCTTAGAGTTTCTTTCACGGCACAACCCAGTTTGCAACACAGTCATTTCCATCGCCCTTTGTACCCTACCACAAAAAATAAAAAATCAGAAGTGTTGATTTGCTGAATCCTGATCAGGAGGAGGAAAACAAGTGATGCAAGGGCGATCACTCGCCACCTCGCGCCAGCGGACTGGCTCCCTTGGCAGGCTCTCCTCCAGTTCTGTCACGGACCCTGACGTTACATGGTCTGGGATATCGGTCCCTTTGGGCAGCTGGGGTCAGCTGTCCCGGCTGCGTCCCCTCCCAGCCTCTTGCCCACCCCGCTCGCTGCAGGGACAGCGTGGGACAGAGGAAGCCTTGGCACCGTACGAGCACAGCTCAGCAACAGCGAAAACACCGGTGCGTTATCAATGCTGGTTTAGCCACAGATCCAAAACCCAGCACCGTATGGGCTGCTGTGAAGGAAGTTAACTCCTCCCCAGCTGCACCCAGTACACTGTGGTGTGATTAATTTGAAGACACACATTGCATCAGCGTCTGTAAGCTAATATTGAATTGAAGGCAATTTTTGATGTTGTCAAACTTTCATTTAACTTGCTGTGACTGTGGGTAGTAGGTAGAAAATAAATACTTGGTTTCTTTTCTGTTGATCTCTGAAATAAAGAACTAGGGCAGATGAAAGGCAGGAAGCAGCAGGAAGAAATGGTTCCTTCTAGCAAAGACAAGGTTTATACTTTTGCTAAGCAAGCAACTTTCATAGCTGGGATATTTTTCCTTTTGTGCTATCTGCCACAGCACAGATGTCCGTATGCAGCATGTCTAGCCAATAATTTTAGTTCAGGTGGCTTTGTAGATGAATTTTATGTGGAAAGGTTCAGATGAAGGAGCCCCTTAACACCTTCTTTAACACCAAATTAATTCACCAGGGCGTGCGTTTGCCACATGCATGCACATATAAAATGAAACTCTCTTTCTAGGGCTACACTCCGCTGATGATAGCACCCAATATATTTGGTTTCAGTGACAGCTTTAGTGAGACTCTGTTTCCACTCTTCAGTTCTCTGATGGCTGTGGATATTGCAGCTCTCTACATGCTTTAACCAAGAAGTTACACTGCTGTGGTCTTGGTCTGCCTCATTGGTTAGGCACTGAAGAAGGATTAAATTGGAGTTTATTGGTGCAGGAGGTACAGTGCTGCATTCAGCAGCTGGGTAAACATCTGGAGAACTGAAGATAGTATTTTCTGTAAGCTGCCAGTATCTTCTTTCTCCCTTTCTGTTGTCCTTGCTTCTGTTGCAATAGAAAAGGGAATTAAAGTCACTGGCTTTCGCGGATTTAACCCTGCTTTCAGTCTGTCCTTCTATAGATGGTCTTAAATGCAGCGAGCGCCGCATCAAAGGAAACATCCAGCGTTGTCTGCTCCTTCTGGCAGTCATGCACCCCTTAGCTGCTCTGTAGCCGTGTCTTTTTGGCTGTGCTAAGACTAATGGATAATTTCATTTGAGGGGCAAGAAAAAAAAAAATTGCTTGTATTTTATTTAAGCTCTTCAAGAAAAGGCTCCTACCTGGGTAAGCAGGAGGAGGGATTTGAAAGGGAGAAAGAGGAGGTGTATTTATCCCCCCTCGCAGAGCTTCGCTGCCTTGTCTGATCAGGGGTGCAGAGCAGGCTGCCGCTCTGTGGATGCGAGACCGTTTTCCACATCTGCTCCTGCCTCGTCCTTCCCTGTGTTATTTCCCTTACATGGATTCCTATACGGGCGGGGAGGAGGGCTTCACGGGACTCCATCTCTTCTTGGGAGGATAAAGTGTGTGGTGTGGGCACTGTAGGCTCCGCAAGAACAGTTCCCTGGGATTCTTAAATAGAAATTTGGGGAAAACTGTACTCTAGTGGCTGGCCCTACCGGTTAACAGAGGCAGAGAATCTGTAGCTGAGCAGTCTACCATTGAGCAGACCTTCTACTGCTTCCTCACTTGAAATACTACAGAACAGAAACTATGTGGGAAATGTAGTGTTGATGTAATAATTCCACTGCTCCTTTTCTTTTATCAGCAAGGAAGTAACACACTGCAAGATGAAGAGAAACAGACGTGGGGCTGCTGGAGATCTGCGCTTACCATTCTGACATGTCTTGGGAACATGCACTAAGAATGTTTGCGTTCTTCTAGATGGTACTGCAAATCACTTAAGAAAACTTGGTCTGCTTTTTCTGCTACTGTGTCTGTAACTGGTTCAATATAACAATGCAAGAGATCCCTTGAAATAGGGCCTGGTCCTGCAGCTACTAAAGCATATGGAGAATGAATCCCATAAGCAAAATCTTTCCTCATTTGCACCTTCTTGAATTTATTGGTAATTGATTTTGACAAGTGCACGCAAGAAGCAATTCATGATGAAATCAGTGACTTGACATATTGTCAGAACCTGTTTGTGATACATCCAGGTTTCTTAAACTAATATTTGCGTCCTGTGGAAAGGTAGGAAGGTATATTCATACAACTCATGGGTGAGAGAGAATGAGAAATTCAACCTGTTCAAGCATCTGTATAAGTCTCACTGGTGAGATGCAGCTTCTTTTTTCTCTGCCATCTATGTTATAATTACTGCACTTTGCCATGTGGTTGGAGGAGGTCTGTTTTATTTCAATTTCATTAAAAGCTTCCATTGCTTCTTCAAATCTAGTAGCCATGAGGAGCTGTTCTTCCTGCAATTACAAGCTTTCAGAATGTTAAACTTTTGTGTTTTCCTTTTCTTTCCTCTGGTCAAGTTCATTGTCATAATTCTTAGCGATTAACTGTTTTATTAGCAAGCTCAATGAACGCCCTTAATTCCCTCCGAAGCAGAAACACTCCTTGGTTTAAAGCTGCAATGGCAAATAATAAAATCAATGGGAAGTCGTTCCTCCCAAATGAAGATGTATGGTAGACTTGCTTGGATTTATATAAAGTGTGGAATGATTTATCTTTCGGGACGACCAATAACTATGCTTACCCTTCAAGTAAGTTTGAGATGGAAGAGTAAGGAAGCATAAAGAAAAATTCTGCCTACCTTCCTCTCTTTCCCGTAAAGCTACGGGAATGGACTGGAGTAACACACCGCGCTCCCACCCCCTCGTTGGCTGTACCTCTGAGGACAGCTTCCGACAACACGGAGGAGGTAAAGCCTGCCTGTCTGTCTTTAGTGGTCTGACAGTTATTCTACGCTTAGAAAGCGAACTTGACTTGGGACATTTTGTGATTTTTCTTAGGTATGTGCCCATGTTCTCACGCTGCAAAGAGGTAATCAAGCCAGTCTTTGAGCTCAGACATAGTTCAAACAGATGAGCGTGATTCAGGAGAGGCTGGGGATTACAGGAGATTGTAACTGTAGATGAATGTGTACTTTGCAGGTGGCTATTCTTTAAACATAAGAAATTCTACTAGAGAGATCAATTTTCGGTGTGTCCTCAATAGATTTTTTTTTTTTTTTTTTTTCTTCTTGAAATCTGTCGTGTAATATCCAGAACTTTCTATTTCATATTCACCTGCTGGCTGAGGCCAGCAAGCGAGGATGTTTGCAAGCAAGGAGAGTGCTGAGGCAGGAGTCAAGATCCTCTGACATCAGTCAAGGGGCTCCTGCGGGCATCCTCAGTCTCTTGATCAGGGTGTATGCAGGTGGTGGTGGTATAAGATGTGCTCCAGATGTAGGAGAGATCAGTGTTTTCAGTGACTTTGGTGGCAGTTTGAACTATACCTAATTCTGTATGGCTGAAGTTTGGTTTTTATTGTACACGGGTGTACGTGTCTACAGGTACTGCCGCATGTCTCGATGTCATCTAAACTGAACAGTCTGTGACTGGTTAAAAATGTTTCGAAATTGAACAGACAAATTCCATAGCTCAGCCTCTATTTCAAATTTTGGTAGTGTTTTACAGATGGTTAAAAGAAAGAGGAGATATTTTTATTACCATGGCCTTGAAGGGAAAAAGTGAATCTCTTAATCTAAAGAGAAGCAAACAGATTTTCATCAAAATTTTGGTTCTGGGCTGAAGCAGGCTTGAGTGAGCACGAAGGGCTGATTTTTATTTCTCCTGCCTTTTTCAATCAAAATTGGTTTTGCCTGAGTTCTGGCACAGACACTTCTACAAAGGGGAGGACGAAGTGTTGGGGCTGAGAGTAGTGTGCGGAGCAATAGCTGAAACAGCAGAAGCACTTGAGGTGTCCTTGTGACAAGAGAGAAGTCCTGGGGGCTGGTAAGCTTGCAGGACATGGTCCAAACCCAGGGACAAGCTAAATGCAGATTTGCAAATGGTGCAAACAAGAAATATGGGCCGGTCTGGGAAGCGTAAAGATGAGGAAATCCCTGAGCAGCGTATGACTAGAAGGACCCAGGGGATGCTTGTGTCCTGCTATCCAGGGACGCTTGGAGCAGCAGAGCTAACACTGCCTAGGACAGACCCAATGCAGCTCAGACCCAATGTCTTGAGAACATACCATGCCTGAATCACCTTGTCAGAAGCCACTGCTGCAGAGCCTCAGGGATTAAAATTGGATTGGCATGTTGTCTTTAGGGATATTGCAGGGTTGCATTCGTTATGAATGTGAGGGTGTCTGGCATTTTGGGTAGAGAGAATGGTCCAGAGGACTCTTGCTCAAGAAATAAAAATAAAACACTCCCTAAATAATAATAACATGACTGAATTTTAGACTGGACTTCAAGATGGTTTTCCATGATAGTGTTAGTATTAGCTGAGGGATCAATGAAGAGCCAGGTGGAAGCCTGCCCATGTCATTGAACAGTCCTTGGCAAGGCATTTTGAATTGCCTGAGTCTGATTTTTATACGCTCCTGAGGGAAGGATTGCCAGTACAGTAAGAATTTGGGAGAAGAACTAACTTCAAAAAAAAAGAAAAAAAGCCCTGTAAGTGCCAAGTCTATCATCTGCTTTATTAGCATGTTATTTGCTGTGTTTACTGAAAACTCCAGTCATGCTGGGAGTTATCCATCCGATACGATGCGTGTGCTGTGGCAGCTTCTCCTAACAAATCTGGTTTTATCAGCTCTCTTTAATACAGAAAGTCATCTAACTTACACTAAAGCCTTTACTAGAAAGAATGATGCAGTTAAGGTATGCACTGGAAATCTCAATTCTGAGAAGATCTGAAGGATGAGAAGGAAATGAAAATTTTCTCTTCTGAAGGAGAGGAAAACCAATTCATCAGAGTTGTGGCTAGTAGAAGTTCATGCATTTCTGTCAGATAAATTAACGGAGAGGGGTAAAACAGCAGAGGAGAACAGTAAGCGAAAGGGCTCCATCTTCAACAGACTGGAAACACGTTAATGGTGCAGTGGGACGGACCACTTTAAGAAAGGAACAGGCTCAGAGTAACTTCGGGTATACTCCACTGCCATGATCCCCTGAAGCGTGTAGCAGAAGAGGGGAGAACGAAGTACCCAGCTCCTCATCTCGGAAGTAACTGAAACAAAAGAGCAATGCAAAGGACTTTCTTGCATAAAAGTCCTAGCATTATGTTTTATTTTCTCATCTGCATTACTCCAAGCTTAAATACTGAAGTACAATCTTTTGACTTCAAGAGAGATTGGACTGCAACCTAATTAAGGCAGAAGTTTATTCAAGACAATATGTGTGAGATTAGTCCATCAGCGCTGTAATTATAGACTTGAATCCCCTATTGATCGGCCGTTCCACCGGCCACCGCAGATCTGTCCCTTGGATGGAGACCGCGGCGCTGCTTCCTTGCGTGCTCAGTTTTCTGCTAACTTGAGGGTCTTCACTTGTGCTGTGTCACCCTTACTGCACTGCATCCCTCTCGTTGGATACCTGTGTGTTTGTTGGACGTGTCTGAGTTTGTTAAATGTAGGACTGGGCTATAACTGTAGCAATCTGACCATCAAAGCCTAGGTGACAGAAAAGCTCAGTATTCAGTGTCTGATCTCCCCTTCTTCCAGACAGAAGCAGCGTCTACGAGTTCCTCACTTCACATCTGTGTCCTTTTCCTGATGGCTTCTTAAATCTTTCACTTGTACCAATTAAATCAAGGTTTGTGCCTATGTCTGGTAACAGGGCTTTGGATTTTGTAATCAAAACCTCTTATTTTATGAGTATGAATAGTGTTTTCATCCTTATTTTCGTCTAGTGCTCGGACTCATCAGAGAAATAATCTGACAGGTAGAAGGCATTTGTCCTTTTTCAGGGGAGCGGCAAGGCGGACAACAGAAGGTTGCTGCTCACTTCCGTACGTGCACCATCCAGGGCAGGTTTTGTTGCTCGTAGGGTTTGTAGCATGTTTCCATGCCATGCTTGTTTCGATGAGCTTTAAGGACCAGTTTAGGTATTCGTACTTAGATATTAGTCAGTAGGAAGAAATTTAGTTGTCCTGGATGATCATAGAATCATTTAGGTTGGAAAAGACCCTTAAGGTCATCATCAAGTCCAGCTGTTAACCTGACACTGCCAAGTCCACCACTAAACCATGTCCCCAAGCACCACGTCTACAGATCTTTGAAATACCTCCAGGGATGGTGACTCAACCGTTTCTCTGGGCAGCCGGTTCCAGTGCTTGATAACCCTTTTGGTGAAGAAACTTTTCCTCGTATCTAGTCTAAACCTCCCCTGGTGCAATCAGTGTGATTGCTAGGCAAAGTAGCCTTTGAGATTTGTTCAGTCGGGTGAGCTGGGGCTTCCAACACCTGTAAGAAACTCTCAGGTGATGGCAGCCACGGTTCTCAGCTTTGTTGGCTGAAACACCTTGTGGAAGGGACCATCACCTGTACAGTACTGCATCTGGACAGGCTTGTAGGCTGTGGCTCCAACCAGGTGCAGGTTCTGAAGCCTCTTCAGTTGCACTGAGCATTTAAGTAGTCTTTGCCTGTTTTTGGAATTAGGTCAGTAAAACAGGCTCATGACTGTCTTTTCTCAGTTTTGGCAAGCCGAAAGGTAGCAGAAGTGGAAGGTCTGGTATCTGCACAGCTAGCATGCAGGTTGGAACCAAGGCAGGCTCGGAGTATCCTGAGAGTGTTCCTGTTTGTTTGCAAAGTGGGAAGCCTTAATGGCTTCAGACAGCCGGAAAACTGGTGATTCAAGAACCACAGCAGATCGGAGTGTGCTGTGTTAGGAAGCTGTGCTTCTTCAAGTGGCTCCGTGTGAACTTCATCATGTCTCTTAGCCCCAAGACACTTAAGTATGTTATGAATACTTAGGCAAAGTTAAAAATACCTTTTCATGCTAAAGCAGTTTAAAGTTAGTAGGATGATTATATGCTCAGGTGAAAGATGCAGAAACTCCATGGTCTCCTCAGTTCAGCTGGATGGATGGTTGCTCTGGACAAGACTCTGAAGACCACTTCTCAATTTTTTTAGAATTTTTTGTTTCCCCCCCCCCTTCTGGGATATTTTATTGCTTTAACTGTAGAATGAAAGGTTCTGGCAGAGGACAGTGGAAGTGACAAACAAGAATGTCACTTGCCTAATGTTCTTTGTAGTTTGTTGCATTTTTTGCAATTGTAGGATCAATAGGTTAGAAGTTGTTCTGAAAGCTGTCAGTTAAGGAAACTGATGAAATGCAGTAGAAGCTGGTGCTCACATATGACTACTATGTTTTTGGTAAGTGTTTTTATATTGTTTTTTTCCTAGTCCAGTGAATTCCAGTTCTCTCTTCCAAAGTGGTTGGTGCTGTTGTTTACGGCTGTGATTGAATTCAGCCATCATGAAGTAACCATGATGGAAAGGAACCTCTGTTCCTTGTGATCGACAGGGTCCATGCCGAGTCTGTCTCCTGCGCGGTATTTCCACAAACAAAATGTAGTCATTTGTGTTTATAATCTCATGTTACTAGCATCTTACTTGAAAGATTAACTTTTTACAAGTTTCTCTTGCTCCGTAAACTGCCCGTTAATACAGATGTGGATCGTTTCAAGTAGAGAAGATTTTTAGTTCCATAGAAATACAGAACACATTTCAGCTAATAAAAGATTAGTCTTCCTGACTTTGAAGTTAATTTTTTTTCATCCAAAAAACCCCTCCAATTCTGTTTACTAGCAAAAAGTAAGATCTCAGTTGCTCGTATGTGATCTCAAGAGTGTCATGCCATAGTGTTCAGCTGTGGTCAGTCTTGGGGGCCAACCCAGTGCCTTTGCTGGAACTGATTGACCGTAACCTTAGGTCAGGATTCCAAAAATGGGCTAAAAATGATCTTCATGTAGATTTTGATTCCACTCCACATCCACAGCAGCCATACTACATGAACATTAGTGGTGTTTAATAATAAGTGAATAAACAAATTTGAAGCTGTATAAAAGACTTGTCTGATTTCTGTGAATTGGAGTGGAGAAGCCTACAGGAATAGTTGAAATATAAGAGGATGCTCTTGGCAAGCACATTACTTCTAATTGGGTGGGAATACATGTGTAGGCAGCAACTGCAACTCTCCTGTTACTTGCTTTAGACTGTGGAATTAAAGATGCAAAGTAATCTTCACATGCCTCCTTGGAAAAATTAAGGGACAGTGATCCATTAAGTGGTTTCTGAAGAGAAAGCGTTAATTCTCTCCTGAAGGAAATGGCAAGAATTTGTTTTCACTTGTATATTTGGTTGCATTTTTAATAAAGGAGGGAGAAAGGGAAATGCAGACACGTGCCAAAAGTGCATGCAAGTTGGGTGAGACATCCTGCCAGCTGACCAAAGGCTGTCCCCGATCCTGCTTGAATGTCTGTTAGTAAAAGCGATGCAAATATTTCTCAGGCAATGCTATCCCTTAGCCTCAAGTTCTGTAACTTAGCTGACTTTAACACAGTGAAACTGCAGTGGAATAAATCAACTTGGAAGAAAGCTCTCATCACAGGTGGGTGTTAGATAACCGAGAGATGCAGTAGGAGGAATCCTGGGACTGTGCTCTCCAGGCAGTGGCTGTCCTTTATCCTCTCCTCTGCGCTTTGAATACCCTGCTTGATTCACAGAGCAATTATATTTTCCACGTTGCTCACAGTGAATCTGTTGCAGTTGGGTCTGTATGAGAGCTAAATGGATAATTGTTCAAAACCCAGGATCCTGGTACTATCCTGTATCTTGTTACGGGAGAAGTGGAATTGCCATTTCAGGATATATGCAGAGAACAACAGGAAGTTTCACCGAGATAAACAAGCTTGGATTACATTCGAATTATCAAATATTCATCAGCCCTATTGGAGTGGCTTTTGTTCTGCGGATTCATTCTGGATCTGCTCAGTAAGGTCAATAAACATATTAAGTGCTTTTCTTTTTCAAGATAATATATTTGGATGTGTTTCTGTCAAGTACAAAGCTGCAAAGTACTTTTTTGCTGTATTAATCTACCTTATGAAAATTTTTTTATTTGATTTGTTGTTATCGCTGGAAGAAGCCAAACGGGAGCTCTTAAGCTGCTCTCTCAACAACTGAGAGCGAGGTATAGAGGTTAAAGTGAACATTTGTGCATTTGAAGAGACAAGCTGGTCTAAATGCTAATTCAAAACCAACTCTCTTGAGGAAAAAAAGATGCTCTACATGTTTATCTTCCTGGATCAACAGTTAAAGATGGAAGGATGGTGACAGCGTGGAATCACACACCTCGGACCCAAGCAGCTCGTAGCTATGAGTTACGCCGTGGGGAAAGCAGGTCGAGGGAGGTTCTCCTCCCCCTCTGCTCTGCCCTAGTGAGGCCCCATCTGGAGTACTGTGTCCAGTTCTGGGTTCCCCAGCTCAAGAAAGATGAGGAGCTACTGGAGAGAGTCCAGCGGAGGGCTACGAGGATGGTGAGGGGATTGGAACATCTTCCCTACGAGCAGAGGCTGAGGGAGCTGGGCTTGTTCAGCCTGGAGAAGAGAAGGCTGAGAGGGGACCTTAGAAATGCTTATAAATATCTGCAGGGTGGGTGTCAGGAGGATGGGGCCAAG
>Ga0065711_1010643_pt1 | contig 17630 bp, 11 predicted proteins | sample Hoacrofraction12_FD_59098 | JGI IMG/M metagenome (GOLD analysis project Ga0065711, IMG submission 59098) | Hoatzin crop microbial communities from Cojedes, Venezuela - Epithelial fraction 12 v2 (version 2) | ecosystem: Host-associated > Birds > Digestive system > Esophagus > Crop | place...
GAATAGTAGGGGTTGGAAGGGACCTCTGTGGGTCATCTAGTCCAACCCTCCTGCCAAAGCAGGGTCACCTACAGCAGGCTGCACAGGACCTTGTCCAGGCAGGTCTTGAATATCTCTAGAGAAGGAGACTCCACAACCTCCCTGGGCAGCCTGTTCCAGGGCTCCGTCACCCTCAGAGGGAAGAAGTTCTTCCTCATGTTCAGACGGAAAAATATATTGGATTAGATTCAGTTCTCACATAAATGTTTATATAACAAACCTTCAAGACCAGGATTTGAACAGAGATTTTCATGGACCACCTATTAAAAAGACTTACAGAAACAAAAGGCTCACTGGAATCTGGATTTTTCTGCGCTTTTCTGTCTATAACTTTGCCATTTGTATTCCTGTTTTCTTAAATGTGGTACTATGGTTTATACTCCTTAATAAAATTATTTCCAGAACTTTAGAGAGGATCAGCATCTGAATATTTTAATAGTGATTGTGACTGGGAGGGTGAGGCAGGGAAATGGACCTTTTCAGAAACCCCCACATCAGACTTGTAACTTCTAATACGTTGCTGCTTAATGAGAAAACTGATACTTTACTCGTCAAAGAGTTGGCAGTTGCCAAAGGATAGTTTTACTGCCTTTTTTCTGTGTGTGCGTGTGTGTGGTTTTTGTTTGGTAATTTTTTCAAGGGCCAAAAGCAGAAAAGTAGTGGGTTTAATTTTTCAGGGTGTACTTAAAGCTTGAGAGGGCTGGCTCTAAGGTAAGAAGCTGCCTGAATGGGGGAACAATGATTGTTAGTAGTGAACTTTCCTCTAGATGGTGTTTTTTTTTTTTTGCAAGGCTGGAGTTTCTCAAAGATTAATTTATGGGCAGTTTTTCTGTCAAGGACAGGAAGATATGAAGCAAAGTATCCAAGGGAATCACAGGAGGGAATGAGAAGAGCTTGCTTATTATTGTAAATAAGGGCTGGAGAGGATTAGGATTGTTATCTAAATATAAAGCAGGTAAACATAATTTAAACTGATGGTTGGTTTTGGCACAGGAAGAAATTGATGCAGACTGACCTACTGTTTGAGATGGAGCTTGATAAGCTTACTGGAGGATTTAATTAGCCTAATGTTTGCAACAATAGTAGGTTGAATATGATGTCCCAGTGGGGAAAATTGCATCCAGCTTTTTGTTACGAAAGGAGATAGCAAAGTTTTGTATGTCTTTTTTAGTCTCACTCTAATGTATGACTTCATGTCTAAGAATTGTTTTGTCAAATGCAGGCCTTTATTCGTCTGTTTTTTTAAACTGCTTTTTTTTTTTTCGCTCTCTTAAGGGCTTGGATGATTTTAGATCAATACAGAAAGAAGTCAAAGCTTTTCCGTACTAAAGTTCTGTTGGCTCCACTGGGGGATGATTTCCGCTATACTGAGAGCTCAGAATGGGATCAGCAGTACCAGAATTACCAGAAGCTGTTTGATTATATGAATTCTCATCCTGAGTGGCATGTTAAGGTAAATACAACATTTTTTTCTGGTTTGTGGAGAAAACTATTTCTCAGCGTTCAGAGATTCTTCGTGGAAAAAAGTGGTGTTGGATGGGTTTTTTTGGTGTGTGTTTTTTGTTTGTTTGTTTTTCTTTTTAAACTGTGGCACTCTATGTATTGTTTAACAGCAGATTGTTTTGTTTTGACAGATTACATTTTTTTACCTTTACCACCTCCGCTCCCTCCAAAACAAAAACTTTGCTATTAATATTACCTACTTTAAACTATAAATAGTATCCAGACTATATTATTTTAGAGAACAGCTGTTAGATTTGGTTGTTTTACTCTTGTTTTCACAGGATTTGAGCATTGGTATTTAAGGCTTGCAGGCTTTGTTATTTAAAACTATTGTATTTTCTTATTAGACGTACAAGCAAATTTTGTTGCTTTTCTTTGGTGCTTTTCGGTTTATGTCCCAAAACAAACAAACAAAAAATCCTAAGAGATGCCATTGCTGGCACATGTTGTTGTATACAATAAAATCTAAGACACTGACCTGGTTACAAAAGGAGTGAAAAAACTAACACAGTTATCAGGTGAAATATCACTGTGAATCATTATGTGTGAGCGTTAATATACACATTCATACCTTCTAATGTGTAAGCGGAGTACTTCAGGGACTGCTGTACTATAGATGTTCTCTGTACTTGGACACCTTTTCAGCACCTTTTCACCCTTTTGAGCATGGGAATAAGAAATAGGGGACTACAACCTTGTTTTTTCTTGAGTATCGCATGAGAACACTATTGCTGCTTTCAGATTTAGGCTTTTTAAACACAATCTGGTCTCTTTCATATGTTGTGTGTGGGTGCACCCTTTTTTTCCCTCACCTTTTCTGACACCTCCCCCCATTCCTCTAACTGCGGATTTGCGTAGTGCTTGTAGTGTATTAGTTCTTCCTGCTGACTTCTGGCCTTGTGTTCTGCATAAGAAAGATGATCGCCCGGGATCACAGATTGTCTGAGACCTGGATTTTGCATCTGTTTCCTGTGGAATGTGGATCACATGATGTATGTGAATGCCTGCCATATCTTAGTGGAGGGGTACACACCTGGAGAGTACTCTTCTTTGAATCTTTTAAATTTAAAGCCCGTCTTTTAAATCTAAAGCTTACTGCTATCACCAACTCTACTTCCCTCAAAATCTATATAGGTAGTTACTCTTTGGATACCAAGAGCAGCATACTTTCTGTAGTCTCCTTTCTTACTAACCAGGATGATTTCTTCTCTGGAGTGAAAATTCAAGTCTCTAGCTCTAAGGTCATTCTTCAAGGACCACTCCTGTCCTGAGGCATCTGAAAGATCCTTATCTGAAAGGTTCTGCTCAGCCCATTGGCAAGGACTCCAGGAGTCTACTTCATTAGCCCTGGCCTGCCCACCTGGATTAAAGCCTGGGGAATCACACCAGCCCTTGGGGCATATGTAGAAGTATCCAACCCTTTTTCTGGTTCTTAATACCCAGACAAAAAGATACGCAATCTTCTGATTCAGGCACTTCATACCTAGGGTACTTAGCTCAGCTGGAGCACTGTTGGCACTAGAGTGTGTCTTCGTTTAATTTTATTTATTTAGTTGTTTTTTTTCCTTTCTCTTTCTGTTTTTTGGGTTTGGGGTTTTTTTTGCATGTTTGGTGGTTTTATGTTTGTTTGTTTTTTTAAACTGATGTCATTTATCCTTGGAAATACAAGCTTAGGTGGAGAACTTTCACACTCTGCTGCAGTTTCCCCACTGGACTGTAACTCCACAGATAAGTAAGAGGTCATGCTCAGTTTCCTAATAACCTAGATTATATAAAGGAAGAGTTCACATTTCTTCCTTAAGTGCTGAGATGCCTAGGATCTACTTACTCCTTACTTACTACTACTTACACAGGGGACTGCCTACTTTGCCTTTCTGATCTTGTGAGAGATTTACCCTTTCAGACAAATTTGAGATGTTTGTCTAGTGGATACGTCTGTTAGCATTGAGATTATCGCACCAGCAACTATTCTGTGGCCCTGAAAGTATGTGGTAGATTACCATAAAAGGTATCGATTTTGCTCTCAGGGAGTTTAATGTCCCATTTGGAGATCTTTTATCATCTGTTATGCATACAATAAGCTGAGACTTTGTGTATGCCAGTAGAGTCGTCTACCAAGTTATTTCACTGTTTCCACTCATCTGATGTTAGACTGAGTTTTATTCAACTTTGCTGGTTCATCTGGTGAGGTTTGCTTCCTCTAATGTAACCCAGCATACAGAACTGAGGTCACCTATATCTGAATTGTCCTGGCCCGTTCTGAATTCTGTCTTGTGCTCAATGATAGTGAGAGAAAAGGCTAAGTGTCCTAGAAGTACCTGTTAAGGCAAAGATCACCAATACTGGGATTTCAGTGGCAATATTCTCTTTCTCTGCTTTACTGCCATTCAAAGGGGCAAGTTATCACACTGTATCTGCCCAACAGATACTTGGATCTTCTGAATTATTTTTAAGAGTGGATACCACTAGGTTCGGTTTGTTGTTTTTTTGGTTTTTTTTTTCAAAAGTTGAAATGGCATATCTTTGTTGTCACAGTAGTAGTCGTTATATTCCAAGTTGCTTTTAAAAGATTTTTACTAAAAGCTTGTTTTCTGGTGTTGTAAATAGTAGCATGCTACTTTGTATGTTTCTTGTTAAAAATAAAAAAAAGTGAGTTAATTTAAATTTGAAGAATTATAATTATAGTCTGTTATGAGGATACTTGTGGTAATGTGATCTTCTGTACTGTTTTCCACTTCCATTAATTGTTTTTCCACTCCCATTCAAAATACAGTTTGTTGTCTATGCCTTCTTTAGCAACCTCTCTCGGTACTGGCAAGATTCGCATCAGTCCCTCCCACTTTATTTCCCTCCTTTTTCATTTCCTTTCAAGCTTGAGGATATCGTCTTTTGAACTGTTCTGTAAGGGGCTGTTACTGCTTTATTTATCTGAGCATTTTTAAAAATGACCAGAAGATTATGAATTTTTTGCACTCCCCCATGTTACATCTCTAAACACAATTTCTTTGTATATAGTTTTAAAAAAACAGCTTCTGAAAGCAAATGCTGTTTTTTTGATCAACAGTCAGCTTGGGTTAAGCATGTGTTGGAGATCTGGAGCACAATTTTGAAAAAAACAGGATTAAGACAGCTATGTTGTTGTTGCATTAAGCTTCTTACTTAGTCCAGATGTCTATTTACAAAATACTGAGATATTACTTAGCTCATGTATTAGAGATTTACTCATAAGACACGAAAGAATGCTTTGTTTATTTATTGAGAATTAGCTTGTATTTTAGATATTGGTTTATACTTTAGATTAAAATTGATATTTCATGAGTCTTAGAATAGTTTGGGTTGGAAGGGACCTTCTAAGGTCATCTAGTCCAACCATCCTGCTGTGTGCAGGGAGACCTTCCACCAGACCAGGTTGCTCAGAGCCCCATCCAACCTGGCCTTGAACACTGCAAGGGAGGGGGCAGCCACAGCTTCTCTGGGCAACCTGGTCCGATGCCTCACCATCCACATTTGTAAAAATGTTATTCCTTATATCCAGTCTAAATCTACCCTCTTTTAGTTCAAAGCGATTACTCCTTGTCCTGTCTCTAAAGGCCCTGCTAAAAAGCCTGCCCTCATCTTTCTGTTAAGCCCGCTTCAGGTACTGGAAGGCTGCTCTAAGGTTTCCCTGGAGCCTTCTCTTCTCCAAGCTGAACAGCCCCAAGTCTCTCAGCCTTTTCTCACAGGAGAGGTGTTCCAGCCCTCTGATCATTTTTATGGCCCTCCTCTGGACCTGCTCGAACAGCTCCATGTCTTTCTTATGCTAGACTGAAAAGAAGTTGATATGCTTTTGGAATAGCTATTCAGCTTGTCTGAAAAGTGTGCAGGGAAACTTTAAAGCTCTTTGGGATAGGATTTCTGCTGTAATTCTACTGGAAGACTGGCATATTTCTGAAATGTATATGAAACCAAACATATTAATTCTCTTCATATTTCTAAAGAAAATGGAACTATGTTAAATAATTTTAATTTTCATTCAGGCCCAGTTTGGAACTTTATCAGATTACTTTGAAGCTCTGCGCAAAGAAAGCAATTTGGGTGAAAAGAGCAGCAGTTCATTTTTCCCTGTTTTAAGTGGAGACTTCTTCACCTATGCAGACAGAGATCATCATTACTGGAGTGGATATTTTACTTCACGACCCTTCTATAAACGACTGGACAGAGTCCTGGAATCCTACTTACGGTAAATAACTGCCATCCAGTAAATTCATAACATGTGTCTTGGCACACGGGAGAGAGAAATGTACAAGTACTCTAAATCTGTTGGACAGATTTTGAAATGCATACATTAAGTTTACTTACAATAAGGATAGCCTAAATGGCCCCCAAATGTGGCTCTTGTTGCAAGGATTAGTTGGTGTATCTGGTTTTTTTTTTTAAATAAATTCACAGAAATGCAACAATATTTTTTTCCATCCAAACAAAGAAGTGATCGGCAAGTCCTGATTCCATGAAAAATAGCAGATAGTATGCTTTTTATTTCCATATCAGATTTGGATAGCTGTCAGATCAATCTATCGTTATGGCTATACTGTGAACTCTTTTAGAGAGAAATACAAAGGTGCGAATTTTACCAGGGTTATTAGGCAGTTGAGAAGTAGTCAGGCGTATCATGTGCCAAGTGATCCCGGATTCTAAGGTACTGCTCTGCTAAGAAATGTTTGTATCGTCTTTAAAGAAAAAATTACTGCTGAATTTTAGTAATGGAGTGTAAGTGGGTGCTCTGTTGTAGCAGCCATAGATAGACATATTGTAAAATGGTTTAACTGTATTTTGAGGCTCCAGAAAGAAATGTGGGGCAGATGGATATGATGTATATCCTGGACATTTCATCTGTTGTCAAAGCTTGGAAACTCTGTTTCCGAAAGATTATTCTTCCAAGGGTGCTTAGTCAAAGGACGCTTTTTGTCTTCTGGAAGGACCCTTTAAAATACATCTATTGTAGTGCTTTTGTATGCTCTTGAGAACTTTTTGTGCTACAGAAGTACTTCTGTAATGCTGAGAAATCCTTCCTTAAGGATTTCTTACAGGTTTTTTTGTGTGCGTTGTAGTGGAGGGAGCAAAAGAGGTATGGAAAGTAGCTTTTGGGGAGCATGGGAAGTAGTGTTTTGGAGGCAGATAGAAGTACATTTCAGAAGACAAACCTCTGTATCCAGAAGAATTTGTTTTCCTTCTTCCAAGGAATCAAGTCTTAACTCATAAAGTGGAGACTTCACAAACTTGGGACTCAGCTGCTCTGTGATCTCTAGTATGTTTTTCTTGTAATGAAAGTAACTTTTTCTAGCTGCCTCTCTGCACCGCAAGAATACAGAGTAAGAGACCCGAGAAAATAAATAAGTGAAGAAGAAATGAAACCAGTAGAAAGACTAAGAAATCATAGAATCATAGGTTGGAAAAGACCTCTAAGATCATCAGGTCCAACCATCCACCCAACAACACTGTGCCTGCTAAACTATATCCCGAAGTGCCACATCTACATGTTGTTTAAACACCTCCAGTGATGATGACTCAACCACCTCCCTGGCCAGCCTGTTGCAATGTCTGAACACTCTTTCAGTGAAAAATTTTTTCCTAATATCTAATCTAAACCTCTCCTGATGCAACTTGAGGCCATTGCCTCTTGTCACAGAATCACAGAATGGTAAGGGTTGAAGGGACCTCTGTGGATCATCTAGTCTAACGCCCCTGCCGAAGCAGGGTCACCTACAGCAGGCTGCACAGGACCTTGTCCAGGAGGATCCTGAATATCTCCAGAGAGGAGACTCCACAACCTCCCTGGGCAATGTGTTCCACTTCTCCATCACCCAGAGTGAAGAAGTGTGAAGTTCTTCCTCATGTTCAGCTGGAAACTTCCTCTGCTTCAATTTATGCCCACTGCCCCTTGTTCTGTCGCTGGGCACCACTGGAAAGTCTGGCCCCATGCTCTTGACACCCACCCTTAAGATATTTATAGGCATTTCTGAGGTCCCCTCTCAGCCTTCTCTTCTTCAGGCTAAACAAGCCCAGTTCCCTCAGCCTTTCCTCATAGGACAGATGCTCGAGTCCCCTCATCATCTTTGTAGCCCTCTGCTGGGCTCTCTCCAGTAGCTCCTCATCTTTCTTGAACTGGGCAGCCCAGAACTGGATGTAGGACTCCAGATGGGCAGAGTAGAGGGGAAGGAGAACCTCACTAATGCTGCTGGCCACACTCTTAATGAACCTCAGGATCCCATTAGCCTTCTTGGCAGCAAGGGCACACTGCTGGCTCATGGTTAACCTGTCGTCCACTAGGACACCCAGGTCCCTCTCCTATAACTAGTTATCTGGGAGAAGAGACCAACACCTGCCTCACTACAACCTCCTTTCAGGTAGTTGTAGAGAGCAAGAAGGTCCCCCCTCAGCCTCCTTTTCTCCAGACTAAACAGCCGCAACTCCCTCAGCTGCTCCTCATAAGACTTGTTCTCCAGACCCCTCACCAGCCTCGTTGCTCTTCTCTGGACATGCTCCAGCNCCTCAATGTCTTTCTTGTAGTGAGGGGCTCAAAACTGAACACAGCACTCGAGGTGCGGCCTNACCAGTGCAGAGTACAGGGGCATGATCACCTCTCTACTCCTGCTGGCCACACTATTCCTGATCCAAGCCAGGATGCCGTTGGCCTTCTTGGCCACCTGGGCACACTGCTGGCTCATGTTCAGCCGGCTGTCAACCAACACCCCAAGATCCTTTTCCACTGGGCAGCTTTCCAGCCACTCCTCCCCAAGCCTGTAGCGTTGCATGGTGTTGTTGTGAGCCAAGTGCAGGACCTGGCATTTGGCCTTGTTGAACTTCATACAGCTGGCCTGGGCCCATCAATGCAGTCTGTGCAGATCNCTCTGCAGAGCCTTCCTACCCTCAAGCAGATCAACACTCCCGCCCAGCTTGGTGTCATCTGCAAAGTTACTGAGAGAGCACTCAATCCCCTCATCCAGATCATTGATGAAGATGTCAAACAAGACCAGCCCCAAAACTGAGCCCTAAGAAGAAATGAGATCAAGGGCCTGAGAATATAAAGGTGTTAGGGAAGAGACAATATAAAATAACTTTGAAGGCATTACATTGACGAGGAAACAGAAAAGTTTCCCAAATGGGAAAGTGGGGCAGAAAGAAGCCAAACACTGTCAGGAAGGAGAAGAAAAATAAGCCTCAAGTTGAGAGGAATGACAAAAAGTAAGGCTAGAATCCCTTTGGCAGAAGAATGTAAAAATAATATAGTAAGGAAAAGTTGTCAGAGTAGTGACATCTGTAGTGTTTTAATCAGAACTTTTGTACATTACAAGTGTTATGCTTAACTTGTGTACAAAACCAAGAATGTTAGAAGATTACAAAGGGCATTTTTAAGGCTAAGAGTAATTAGGAAGTTTGACAGCTTTTCAGAAACGGTTTACAACTAGATTATCAAGCATCACTAGGAATGTGACTGTCTTAGAAGCATTTTATTTTTTACTTACTGTGTTGACATTATAAATACTAATTAGCTCTGTTCTCTTTAGCTGGTTTATCTTAAGAATCTTTAATTTTCAGTGAAAATAGCATTGTTTAATATTGCTGTTGGAAAAGACAAGGTGTGTAAAACACAGGACCAATGATGTCCTTATAAATTGCATTCCCTACATAATTGTTTTTTATACTCTTGCCTAAATTCCTTTCTGTTTCTTAAAATTCACTAAGGATTTTATTTTCTTTTAGCTTTATCATAGCCTGTTTTCTCATAATTTTTAAGTATGTTTACTGTTGTTTTTCTGTTTTTTTACTTACATTGCAGAAAATTTCACATAAATTGCTTTCAGGTTAATATGTGTTATTTACAACTTTACACTGTTAAAAGATTCCTTCATGTAAGAGTTTCAGTTACCTTTACTTTCTGAAAAAGGTACTAGACTTACAGGTAAAGACTTTCTAGAAGGAAACTAAACCTTCAGTCTAATGAATTAAAAAAAAGCACGTTTCTAAAAATGTACCTGGGACATTTTTCATCCTTCATTATCTCTGTGAATAACGTGACAACAAAATATGTAGGAGTTTTTTTGTCAGTTTAATGTTGGATTTTTTTGGCAGTTTTTCTTTCAGAGACCTGGAGAATCATCAAGGGTGGCCTATTAACTGTGAGAATAGCAGAATTAGGGGATATGTCTTTTTTTTTCCTGATTTTCTTTAAAGTCAGAGGAAATACATTATGATCATATTTAATTAATAACACCCTTGCCACAATCTTCTGATTAAATTTTCTGTAGTTTTTTATGAGCTAACTTACGTCTGTCTATCTAGTGTACATATATATGTGTATGTATATATATGGGGGAGTGAACCCTGAACATATGTGTGTGTGTGTGTATTCTTTGCCAAGAATGAATGCTTTTATGTTCAAGCACTACCGGAAGTACTTCACTGTTACTTAATAGTCGGTAAACAGTGGTTAACCTCAGGACATGCTATGATGGCTGGCCATTTGAGCAAGAACAGAGTTGGCTCTTTGGCTTTTTCCTGTTTTTTTAAAAAAGTTTTTGGTTTATGCATTGAAGTGCATGAAAGAAGTTTTTTAATCTTAAGTGAGAGGTGGATGGATTGAAGTAGTTTGAAGGGTGATGAAGTCAGTGACTGAAAGTTTGTGTAATGTAATAATGGAATGACGCAAAGAACAACATCGCATTTGTGGCAAGTTAGGAACACATTCTGTGATTTCGTTCTTTACAGAGGTGATCAGGGAAAAATTATGGTAAGTCTGAAGAAAATATTGTTGAAGTAATTCAGAAGCAGGACAAGAGCTGCAGTGATACTTTCTGACTGTGCAGGTAGACAGATAAGACCACATCTTGAGAGCTCAGAAACTCTTGGAAAAATTATTTATTTTTTATTTAATTTATGTATAAAGTGGACCTAAAGGTAACCTAGTGTAGGCTTTGAGCAATCAATGAAGAAAATTCTGCTCTATTTGCAGTGTCCCATCAAGGAGATATACAATGACAAATTGCAACAAAATGTATAATCTGTGGTAACTACTTTAGGTAATCTGCAGTAATTTGAAATTGGGGTGAGAAAACCAAGGCTTTACACAGCTTTTATGGAAAGGTATTAGAGAGAGGTACTTATTTACAAGTTAAAGTGTTCTCTAATATAATGATTCTTGTGGTTTCACTTCTCTGTGTGTTTTGTGTTTCACCATTGAACCACGCTAATGTTTAGAATAACATTTAGACTTCAAAAGAAAATTCTGCATTGAAGAGACTGATGTGCTGAGTGGGTCAGTAAAGCAGAATCAGTTCTTTTTCTGAAAGGCAAAAGAGTTCCTTATAGACAGAATGGGTTTAAAGTGAAGTTCTGGAAGCAGTATGAACTGAATGTGTATTTACTATGCAGCTTCATTTTAATGTTACTTCTTTTAGTTTTAAAATAGTTACCTTGTTTATAAATAATTGACTAACCTATTTAAAAGAAAGATTAAGGTGGATTGTGAGGAGGCAAATCTAACCTCTATTTTGAGGACTATAATTTTTTGTGTACTCCGTAGCTACAGGTTGGGTCAGTGTTTAGTGACTAAGTCATATTTTTAAACAACGGTAAAACACTTTCAGACAGGGTTTATCCACTAGATGAATGTGTATCTGATATCTTTTTAACTACAATATTCTTCTTTCCCTTTCAAGATAAGCTGTAATAGAACAAAGTAGGAGGAATACATAGATGTAGGAATTTGCACTAAACAATATCAAAATCACAGCCATGAAGTTTAAGTGTGCTAGTAATAAAAAAAAGGAATTACAGCTTTTAACACCTTGATTTTGTGTGCAGCTTCTGAGCATTTACCTTACCTGTAAGAGCAAAATCTTACCCTTTTCACACATTGACAATATGAAAATGAACTGAGTGGTTATATGTACAGTGTACCTTTCAGTTTGTTTTGACACATGCTACTTGCAGCTTTTACGTAATTGTTACCTATGTGATGGATAAAGACAAGGAGACCACATTGAATCCAAAGGTATTTTTCATGTTAACAGTTAATATCAGTACACAGTGTGAAAATCCAACCTGAAAATTATTTTAGAATTTGTTGTTGTACTGTTGTACCTTGTTTAAATTTGAGCAAGTACTCTCCCTGACAGATTGGGTAAATGTAAGAGTTAACATATTTTCCTTTTTTATTTTATTTACATGCTTAGAAGTTAGTTTTACATTTGTTTCAAGAACGTATGTTACTGCTTTCTTTGCTTTTTATAGGAAGATTGGAAAAAAAGTTAACAGATGGTTTCCCAGAATTCCTACAGGCATCTTTGTTAGACAGATATTCATAATAACTGGCAATTATAGGGTTTTTTTTTTGTAAAATAAATTTAGATTCTCATAAAGCAAGTGAAAACATAATGGTAATATTTTAGTGGTAGGCTTTTGCATAAGAAGTGAGGGAGAAGGGCTCTGCATTTGGTTCAGTCTAAGCATTTATGAATCCAGTGTTCCCACCATTCAGGTGAGTGTATAGTGAGCGGATGTGTGAACTGCCTAAGCCTTTAGGAGAATTTAGTTTGCTGAAAGTACAAATGCAGAATAGATACTATATGGAGTTTACAGTTTAATATATTTCTTTAATGTAATTGTTTAATAAGTTGCTTTTTGAAATGGGAATCATAAGTCTCCTGTAAGGCAGTCTGTCCTTCCTGCGTCATTTTAAGATCAGATCTGTACGCCTCACACATTTGTGAAAGTGGTATGTTACTTTGTACTGTCATATTTTTATTTTAAAGCTATATGTTCCAGCACTGAAGCCTTGCAGGAAGCTTACAAGATGTAAAAGTAGTTGATGGTGAAGTGCGGCAGTGATTTTTAACTGTTTGAAGCTGAAAACAGGCTAAAAAGTACAAGATGAAGGTTTAAAGAACTCGTGGAGCTAGGCATCAGGAAAGATGTAAAAACATCAGTTTATTTTTCAGGTAGAATGTGTGTTACTTTTTAAACCTATATAAAGATTTGGTTCTTCTCTGCAATTCCAGGGCAGCTGAAATCCTCTACTCTTTGGCTTTGGTACAGTCCAGTAAATCTGAGAAGATGAGGGTATTTCCCTCAGTGGATAACTATAAGTTGCTGACAGAAGCTAGGAGGAACCTTGGACTGTTTCAGCATCACGATGCTATTACAGGAACATCTAAAGATTGGGTAGTTGTGGATTATGGCACTAGGTAATTTGTTATAAATATATAAACTTAAATCCTAATTTCTCTTTGCTTTTTTAGAACAGAAGTGTTTATTTCAGAGATACAGATTCACTAATGCTAGCAACATACTCAGTACTGAAAGTGTAGTGTTGTTCTACAAGAGAAGTGGATTTGGTTACCCGTGCTCTTCATTTGTGAAGTATTTTAATATTCTTAATTTAATTAATTTTAATTTAATTTAATATTGTTAATCCTCTGAGGTAATAATTTGATGTCCAGACAGAGTTTCTGAGGTTTTTAAAGAATCTAGGTACGCATAATACTGAGAGTTCTTTAATAATAGGGCTGTTATTTTCTGAAGTAACTATTGTGTAGGAGAACATTTTATATCTGCCTTGTGCTAAACAATGATCAAGAGACATGCTAATTTAAGGATAAATTCTGTGGAAAATCCGACACCCTCTGTAACCTGTCTTTTATCAGTGTGGGAACGTTGCCAATCTTCTACCTAATTTGTCTTATTGTTGTTTATTGCTGTTATACCTGGTGGGTAGTTGCTTCCTCAGTATTGAGACATTATTCTTAGAGCTATTTGTGGATTTTTTTTTTTGAGACAATGTATTATAAATATATGTGTGTCTGTGTTTGTACATATATGCTTTAATTCTCCATTTGTTCGGAAAATCATTACATATTGGAATGTTAAGCACTAGTAAATTTGATTGATTTAGGTAGATGATTGTGCACGGTTGATGGTAGACCATGTCCATTAAATAAGTTATTGTTTTAAATACCTCTAAAATATGCTTTCTCGATTTAAACTACTGTGTTCATGATAAGTATTTTTGAACTCCGTAAATCTATTAATTTTTATCTATTAAAGCATAGGTATAATCAAGGTATAAACATGTGCAATGACCTTAGTAACGAGAGAGTAAAATAAAGGCTTTTTTTCACTTTACAAATAAAATTACACAGCTCTCTCTTTAAGAATTTGTGTCAGTTGCAGCAATGGAAAATAATGGTAATAATTTAAATTTTTGTGTTTGTTTTTCTAATCCTGCTTAAAGGCAGTCTTGACTTTGTGACCAGTGTTTCAGGCTTATCTCCACCGTAGATACTGGAAATCAAGCATGTAAAACACAAACTTGCCTAAGATTAGCGTTTTGAAAAAGTACTTGGTATTATGAGGGTATACATTTTGTAGCATGACAGTGGGGTGAAGAGGTACCTCATTTTCAGTATGCAAGGTAGGAATATAATAAAATTGAGAATATTTCTGCATTTTTCAGTCTGGTCACCCATTGCAACTAGCAGTCATGCTATATTGATATAAAAATGTGTATTTATCTGTAACTCATACTTTTGAGTTCTTTAGTATTTTTAAATTTTGATGTTATCACGTTGAATAAAACCAACTGAAAACTAAATAAGGCTTTAAAATTTTTGGCAGGCTTTTCCATTCAATAATGAACCTGAAGAAAGTGATAATTGATTCTGCTCATATTCTTATCCTAAAGGATAAAGGTGCTTATAATTATGACACATCAACTCCATTCCTGAAGATGGTGAGCTATCTTTATTGCTTTTCTCCAAAAAGAAAATGTGAACTATGTCTTTTCCATACAATTTGAGTGGCCTGGGAAAAATCAGAATGAAATTTGCTGCTATTACACACTCAAAAATATGCTACTTGTCACTGTTCATATTAATTGAATATATTGGAAAGTGAAAAGTGAAAATTTCAGCAGTTAATGCTGAAAAACACCTACACAACTAAAGTAAATGGGCTTATTTTGTTCCACTTTGCTAATCCCATAGTAAAACCAGGTATTGCGATTTTCTTGTGGGCATGAATTTTTTTGTGACTTCAGTGACATGCATATGAGAACTGTATATACAATGGTATGAAGTCCCATAATTTGACTTTACTTTTTACTTAACAAATACGGAAGGGGGAAAGTTTCCATCCTGAACATAAGCCTAAGCTGGATTTCCAAGACCAGGTCCAGACAATACTTCGTGCTCTTTTCCTGAGCTGAAATTATGCGAAACAGGAATCTACCGATGATAAAGAAAGCAATAGATCCTCACATGTAATTGAGACCCATTTTACAGTGAAGAGCACCTTAAAGAAGCACACTTGCTAATATTACTTTCAAAATTCTAGTTTCTTCACTTTCTGAACAAAAGCTCTGCTGTGATAGCTAGGTGGTCATACACCTGGAATAGTAAGAAGATGAGATGCTTTAATTTCTTTGTGCATAAACGTAGCAGGATTATGTATTTTGCTGGCTTAGATGTGCCAGATGTGTCATACCTTGAATGACTCTTCCAGTCACATATACTTTAAAAAAATAGTTAAAATAGTTCTTTATGACTTCGATACTAATATATATATGCGTGCTATATATGTGTGCATGCTGCATATATCTGCCTGTGGGTGTGTGCCACAAGTATGCCATTTTTCTCCTGGTTGGAAAGGCTAATGAGATGAATGTGCACCTTCATAAAGTAATAATATTTGGAAGTTGTTCATGGAATGAAGTTTTCACTTCCGCTCTGAATTATATAGAAGGATGTAGTGTTGTTACATTTTGCTAAACTTTTGTTGTTCCTGTTCTTTATGGGTCTGGATTAAGATCACTGGACTGTAGAAGTACTAGCTGTTGTTTAAACTGTATATTGCCTAGGAGCATACTAAGTCAAACCCACTATTTCTGTGAAAGCAGGAATGAAAAAGAACTTATTTCAATGAATTTATTATGTCTATATAAAACAGGAAAAAAAGATTACAGAGGTAGATTATGATTGATTTGTATGATGTACAGTAAATGCAGCATATCATAAACCTTATATTCCCGCAGTACTTTGACTACCACGACAAAAGGTTTTTAATGTGGGATTTGTAGAATGCTGATAGGAGACCTTCAGAATGTTTACAAAAAACCTGTTGCAAACGTTGAGGAAGTAGGAAGTTCAAAAGCACTTGTTTTGAAATACCATGATGGTGTTTTGGTGGCTGATGGAAGCTGATATCAGGAATTGTTCAGAGACGGGCATGCATAATGAATGCTGGGAGCTGAGAAAGACAAATGATGAAGCCTTTAAGATTGAAAACGGCTGTTACATTTGAGGAGTTAAGATAGAAAAAAGCTATGGTCAAAGGAACAGAGCAAGAGACTGTAGTTGCATTCCAGTAGATAGTAGGTACAACCAGGGAAAACTTCCCTTCTTGAAGCCAGAAAAAAGGAAGTTGGAAATGAGACGTGATAGAATTCAAGAATAACACTGCTTGCACTGTGTTTCTGCTATTCTTAGTTATTAGTTACACACGAAAGCTTCATGGTTTTCACAGCTGATAACTGAATATTTCATCCATCATGTGTAAGTTTTGTGGACTCTAGTAGACGAACAAAAACTAGATTGCTTTGAAGACAATACACTGAAAAATAGAAGAAACTTAGAGCTATCTCTAAATGGTCTGACCAATAGGATGAGATCCAACCTATAAAAATAAAACTATGCAACCATTGCACCGTTCCTGTATATTAGCCTTATTTCTTTGAGAGCAGAATGAAAACTTGCACGTAAGTAGGAATAGTTGGATTTGAAAATCATGATTTTGAGTATGTTTTGGAGTATTCCGAGGAACTGGGAGCTTTGCACTTGAGTTGTAAAGTCTCTAGTTGTGACCATTACATGAACCAATAGGAATGTAACAGTACATCAACAGCTTGGCTGTTATCCTACTTAAAGACTAATGCAATAGTGGCAGTAGTGGCTTCTCACTACCTTTTCTCACTGGAAGTGAGCCCTGGGTTGTGTTATACTTAATGAAAGAGAGAAACTAGTGAAAAATAAGAATTCATCAATATTGTGAAACAGTTCTTCAGGTAGCTTATATCACATAAAAATCACACATAGCCCAAATTATGTTTTCTTAAAATTTGCTTCGTGTACAATATAAGGTAACAAGAAGATCTGACAGAAGATTAAATCCTTGTGAGAAGTATAGAGGAGTGTAGGGCTGCTGAGAGTAAATTTATAGCAAGAGAAAATGAATAAAAATACATCAGAAGTATTTGCAAAATTTTGTAGCCAGCAGTATGATATCTTGTATGCAAAAATGGAAAAAAGGGGGTGACAATTTGATAATGATATCTAATAAGAGACATTTCAGAAAGGAAAAGTTTCTCAATGAATTGGTCAGTGAGCCTTTTTCTTTTGTCAGTCTGAAGTAGTGTATAAACTTTTGTGGTTCATTGTCCTGTGTAAGGTGCTAAAATAGGCTTCTGTTTATGGTATGGCTAGCACAGTTTTGTACTTCACAAAGTTCATGTAATCGACAAAGCTCATGTACGATATGTTTTTGTATATTCAAAAATAAATTCAAACATGTTCTCTTGTAGGATGATGTTCAGTCTTCCCAAGATTCTTTGCCACGCAAGACAGTTATAAAGCTGACATCGCAACCAAGGTAAGTAATTTATGTAATTACTTAGTGTCTGAGATTCTTTTAGCAATATGTGTATTTTCACTACCTAACAGGTTTTTGTGTCATTTCATCTTATGAACTTTCATTCAAAATAAAGGTAAAATCTTTGAAAAAAATGAATTTTTTTTTTTTAAAAGTAGTGTGGCATATTATACTAATACTGTTATGTCTAGCTGAAAGAAGACACGGCACTTAAAACCTCTAGAATTTTCTCACATACCACTAATTCAGCTACAGCAAGTAGTCTGTTTACTATGTGCTTTTACAGCTTTGTAACCATGAGAGCAGCAGTAGTAAATTAAATATAATTATGGCGGACTCAATTAACACTGTGATCAAAACTTTGTTTTTTCTATGGCCTGAAAAATCACAATATATAAATGCTAGATTGT
>Ga0065711_1039655_pt1 | contig 17627 bp, 7 predicted proteins | sample Hoacrofraction12_FD_59098 | JGI IMG/M metagenome (GOLD analysis project Ga0065711, IMG submission 59098) | Hoatzin crop microbial communities from Cojedes, Venezuela - Epithelial fraction 12 v2 (version 2) | ecosystem: Host-associated > Birds > Digestive system > Esophagus > Crop | place...
CCAGGTTGGACAGGGCTCTGAGCAACCTGATCTAGTTAGTGGTGTCCCTGCTCGCTGCAGGGGGGTTGGACTAGATGACCTCTAGGGGTCCCTTCCAACCCAAAACTTTCTATGATTCTATGATTCTATGTATAAATGTCTAAGTGCACAACTGTTTTGAAAGGTAAATCATTAAATAAAAAGAATCTTTTTTTTTGGCAAGCTAACTAATTATCTTCTATCAACAAGGTAATAAGGACTCTAAATGAGAGCAAATATTTACTACTTGCATCAGGTATGTGGATTCTGCCCACTGATCATTCCACAACAATTTAAGCAGAGGCTTAAGATAGTTGTCTTCACTGACAGTTGTTTTCTTTTGAACTTCTGTACTAGCTTGACCTCATTTCTCCTTTGCCCCCAACGCAATCCTGGACTCTGAAATTCCTACAGCCTCAGTGGACAGGCAGAACCATACTTTGACTTCATCTACTTCAATTCTCCCATGGAAAAAAAAACAAACTCTACAAGTCTTTATATGGGACCAATATTATTTTAACGTTTCCATTAATGAAAGAGATAGCGGGATTGAGTTTAATTATTGAAATGCAGTGTTACCTAATTCCTGAACTAATTGTAGTTTCTGAATATTTACTAGTCCTCAGTAGATTTCCTCCTCATGAACTCGTCCAGTCTGCCTTTGAAACCATGTAAAACATAGAATCATTAAGATTGGAAAAGACCTCTAAGATCATCCTATCACCACGCTGCCTACTAAACCATGTCCTGAAGTGCCATACCGACACAGTTTTTTGAACACCTCCAAGGATGGTCACTCCACCACTTCCCTGGGCAGCCTGTTCCAATGCTTACTCTTTCAGTAAAGAAATTTTTCCTAATATCCAACCTAAACCTCCCCCGATGCAACTTGAGGCCATTTCCTCTCGTCCTATCACTAGTTACTTGGGAGAAGAGACCAACACCTGTCTCACTACAACCTCGTCTTCTCCAGACTAAACAGCTCCAGTTCTCTCAGCCAATCCTCAGCAGACTTGTTCTCCAGCTCCATCACCAGCCTCATTGCTCTTCTTTGGACAGGCTCCAGCAGCTCAATGTCCTTCTTGTAGCGATGGGCCCAAAACTGAACACAGTGTTCGAGTGCGGCCTCACCAGTGCCGAGTACAGGGGTACGATCATCTCCCTACTCCTGCTGGCCACACTACTCTCCTGATACAAGCCAGGACGCCGTTGGCCTTCTTGGCCATGTGGGCACACTGCTGGCTCATGTTCAGCTGGCTGTCAACCAGTACCCCCAAGTCCTTTTCCATCAGGCAGCATTTCAGCCACTATTCCCCAAGCCTGTGGGATTGCACGGGGTTGTTGTGACCAAAGTGCAGGACCCAGCACTTGGCCTTGTTGAACCTCCTACAATTGACCTTGGCCCATCGACCCAATCTGTCCAAAACAAGCATCCACAGTAAGTTCTATAGCTTTACTGCATATGGTATGAAGACCCATCACGCTTAGCTAAGTTTGCTTCATCTTGGGCATCCCAGTTATCCTATTAGACACTGACCACTTAATTCCTACCCATAATCTTCATTTCACTCTCATCTTTGCAGATCTCTATTACATCACCCCACAGTAATTTTTTTAGAGTTTGAAAGTTCATTTCACAGATGGCAAATCACTTTTTGATCTACACATATTCTGCCCTCCTAGTTCAATTGAGGGGGGGCGGAAAAAAGAGGATGGATTTGTAATGACTTTTTAATGGAACAAAATTTGGGTTTTGTATTTCTTTCTATTGACATTTTGTTTTGTCAAGCATAAGGGAAAAATGGAATATCAATAGCTTTGTACATAGACCTAAAACCTACTCATCTTTCTTAGTAACTACCTATAATTTATCGCAATTTGTTAGTCATTCAGTAATTGCTATAAAACTGGAAGAAGTACTTGCCATACAGAAGCATTTAGCAAAAGCAGGGATTCTACATATGAATAAGTACATTTGACAAAACGTTCCTATGAAATAACTAACACAAAGGTTCTTTTGTCTGGTTATTGTGCTAAAACTTGCTTAATATTGGCTGACACCAGCACAAAAACGACCACATCTAGTCTTACAAAGAAATTCGTATTGCAGCTCCTATAAAGTTAAAGATAAGGAGAAAGTTCAAGAAGAAACAGTTGTTCTTTTTTCATTCAAAACTAAGGTGCACAGTATCAAACGGCATTATTCTTTGTTTCAGCTAAATATTCCTGCTTTAACTTTATTGAAATGTGACAAATACATGACATTAAAGAATTTCTTTTTTGAAAAATAAGTTAATGGACTTTCACAAGATTTATAAACTGAAATTGCAGATTGCTTCTTTCTTTTCCTCTTCAAAAAGCAGTATTTTAGTAGAGAAAATCATTGAAAGAAATGTAAAAAAATATGGATCTGCGTACAGCAAGAGTGAAGATAAAGCAGCTAATGCTTGGATCTCACTAGCATTTTAGACTTATCATCTGGAACATCTTGGTCTTTGTTAAGTGCATTATCATAAGAAACCAGCAGCTGAACTTACGGATGGTGGGGACATTTCCAGGCTATTTAAATAAAAGATTAGGTTTACTGTCAATTGCAATTTAGAATTATTAGATTTTTTTTTGTTGTTGTTTTACACCTCTATTAATAAAGTTTTATTCTGTTTATCACTCTCTAAAAAAAGAGCTGAGACCCACTGAAATTTTTACATGTGTATTACAAATTTTTAGAATCCCTATTGGATTTATGCTCAGTGTGTGTTGCTGACTGTTTGAATGCCGGTTATTTTTAAAAAGTTCAGATTCTTTATGCAGTGTCCAGTTGTTCCTCTTTATAAACACATAAAACATCTCTCAGTCGTTAATCTAATGAAAAGTCACTCATAGATCACACATGACATATACACACAGGAATAATTTTGTTTAATATGAATCTGCCCCTTTGGCATGCTTCTGATAAACATCAAACTAGATATTCCCCTGTATATGAACTAAGTTTTGATGTTCTTATTCAGATTTTATTTGAGCAGAATTTACATTAATGTCACTAAGTAAAAAAAACAATTCTAGTCTCCATTCCCACTTTTGTAAACAGAAGCTCTGCACATATGAAAAATGAAAAATAAGTAAGGATTAAGATGTCTTTGCTGAGAAGGTATCCAGCACATTAAATAAATTTCATGTGTTAAATTACTTCTACTCGCTCAATGTGTTCTTATGTTCCATTTCTAGGTTTCACTTTGTGTCTCATAGTGCTCCTTTTGTATGCTGACAACAGGCTTTTCAGCCTTCAGTAGCTGGTGGCTGAGTTCCTGGGTAGAGCCAGACTCAGAGAGATGTACACAAATATATCAATTATATTCTAGTTAATTTCTGATTCTTAGAGGGATAGTTGTTGATATATCTGAATTATGTAAGCAATAACACTCAAATTTAGCATATTTATAATATATTGACTATTAGAGAATTATGACATATAACCCTGTTTGCTCTTCTCAAATCGTACTGCAGATTAACCTTTTATTCATCTTATCACCAACTCAGTAATTGCACATCCCTCTTCTATTGTCTTCATCAACCTCATTTCACAATAACCAGTGCTGTTACTGTAGTCACTACATTGATCAAACCAAAATTAGAGATATAAACCACTAGTTTTAAGAAATATTTCATGCTCTTTGCAACATTTTCATCCCATTTTGCAAAGATTCCAAGTAAGAATTCTGACTTCTATCTTAATTGTGCATATTTTGAATTAACAAGTGTGGGTTTTAGAAAATACCTACAGATTTAACTATGCAAAATTCTTGGCTCAAGGTATTTATATCATATCTTGGGCTGCACTATAAGAAGCGTGGCCAGCAGATCAAGGGAGGGGATTCTGCCCCTCTACTCTGATCTGGTAAGACCCCACTGGGAGTCCTGTGTCCAGCTCTGGAGCCCTCAGCACAGGACAGACATGGACCTGTTGCAGTGGGGCCAGAGAAGGCCACAAAAATGATCCGAGGGCTGGAACACCTCTGCTGTTAGGAAAGGCTGAGAGATCTGGGGCTGTTCAGCCTGGAGAAGAGAAGGCTCTGGGAAGACCTTACTGCAGCCTTCCAGTACTTGAAGGGGGCCTATAAGAAAGATGGGGACAAACTTTTTAACAGGGCCTGTTGTGATAGGACAAGGGGTAATGGTTTCAAGCTAAAAGAGGGTAGATTTAGACTGGATACAAGGAAGGAATTTTTTACAATGAGGGTGATGAAAACAGTGGAACAGGTTGCCCAGAGAGGTGGCAGATGCCCCACCCCTGGAAACATTCAAGGTCCAATTGGACGGGGCTCTGAGCAACCTGATGGAGTTGAAGATGTCCCTGCTTATTGCAGGGGGGTTGGACTAGATGGCCTTTAAAGTCCCTTCCAACCCAAAGCATTCCATGATTCTATGTAACTTGACAGACGCATAGTGAGCGCATGGAACTTTAAATACATTATTTCTAGAGGAAGAGATACAGCAACAAGAAATACATCACAGTCACCTGAATCTGGTTACAATAACGTGGGGCTCAGACATCACTTTAAAAACTCAAGAGAATTATCCTCTGTAACTGAACTTCATACTGTCCATTAAAAAACTTCACTGTTCAGTGGAGGAAATGCTACAGATTTCCAAGCTATCCAGAAACCCAAAACAAAAGTCTGAAAGCATAAAAAAAAAGAAAGTTGACAGTTATATCAAATAGGAAGTGAGGTATTAGAAGAAGAGAGTATGATTTGTGTCAAAATGCAGTTTTCAGATGGAGAAACTAAACACTAAAAATTTACAGAGAGTACTTAATACATCCGTAAAATTATTGCAAGTGTTTCATAACTCCATACAATAAAAATGTGGCATCTGTGTGATATGAGAGCCTTACATAAAGCATAGGTTGAAGGCTTTTTTGACATAAAGTAGAACAAGTATTTACTACATGAGATGTCCCAAAACTGCTTTATACAACACCAGTCTTGCTCAGACCCATTTTCTAATTTGAAAAAAGAAAAAATAAAAAAGGGGAAAAAAAAATAAAGCTGCATAGAAGTGGTGCGTTCTATTTCAGCTGTCCTGTCTTTGTGCACTCCTATCTATCATTGTGTTAGTGAAGATGAGTGAAGATTTAGATCACGGTTCTGTTTCTGTATCTTTTAAAGGAAAACTACAACATTTTGGATAACAAAACAAAAACTATTGTGCTGGAAAGTATCTCAGACAGCCCTAGAACTTTTATCTCTAAGTCTATCGAATCAGCATAGTGACCATGATCCTACCAAGTATCAGTAAAGTGCTTCTTTTTACAAAGGCAACATTAAAGGCTCCTTCAATGTTGCCTGATAATTTATTTTATAAGGTAAAGCAACTACCTTGTTATTTACAGTTAGTAGAGAATACTTGTTTTATATTCATCTAGACTTTCTTAACAACTGAAGGACAAAACCAGCAACTTAAGTGAGATTCATCCCATCCTGAGACAGAATCCCTGAAACATGTTAGATGAACAGTCCTCTGGAAGCATGTACTTATTTCCACTGATTGTAAAGAGAGCTTTGATAACATGCTTGGATGCAGACATCTACATTATAGGTACCTGAAGCAGATCATACAAATCTCAGTCTTTTGCATCAGGTTTTCTATTATATGACAAAAAGTACTACCTATAAAAATCTTTTAATCAGTTAATCTTTGTAAAATGTCTAAAACCCTCTGACAAGGTCTCCAAGTAAAAGCTATCATTCTGTGTAACCTAAATCTGTAACAGCATATCTAATCTGCTTTGAGTTAAATTGCTATTATTCGTGTACAAGTCATAGAGCTTAGTGGAGGTAGTAGGTTTTGCTATAAAATCATCAAATCCTTGATATCTTGACTCTCATACATTTATTTTGTTTTTCACTTTACTTATGAAAACAACAGAAAGACTTTAAGAAATTTATTTTACTTTCAAAAGCTGCTTTATAAATGCTGTTGTAAAAGCTGTAATAAAAGTGTCATCTACTATAATTTTCATCTTAGCCAAGATTAAAACTATTGCATGCATTATTACATAAACTCTAACTACAGTAAAAGACAAAGACTACCACCTGATTCTGCTCTTTACCTTTATCAACAGATCTTACAGTCCAATGTATTTCTTTGATACAACTCCCACTGGCAGACTAATGAACATTTTTTTCTGATAATATGAATGAATTACATGTGAGGCTTCCATTTCATGCTGAGATTTTTTTGCAGCAGTTTCAAGTCTTCTTTATTCTAGTCAAAATAGCTGTTGTTTTTCCTTTTCTGCTAATTGCAGTTGCTATCACAGCTGTTATTTCTGTTTTTTTTTCTAAGTTGATGTAGTATGCCTTCAAGATATTTCAAGTGAATTGAACTATCATTTTTGTTTGACCTGCAGAAATTTACAGTGTATGCTTTTGTATTTTATTCTTTAACTTCAATTCTGCAAATTCTTATGTAAAGGCTTATCAGAAGCTGAGAACTGTAGAACGAAGTATCTTAAATAGCAAGCACGTCATGTTGCAGATTTTTTTTCTGAGAACTATCCAAGAACTAAAAAGAACGAACAATATCAGCAGATCACCACTGCTGTCTCATACAGCCTCCTCTGCGCAGATCTCTTATGACAAAACATGACTATCAACCTGTAGGACAAATACCATTGAACATTCTTTGTTTCATTTTTGCTCTGATTTAGCTAGGTAACACTGCCTTTAAACTCAGCTGACTGTGGATACTGTAGGCTGATACCTCACTGACTTTGATGAAACCTGAACAGGGTGATAAAAGAACGTTTACATCAAAGTTACCATGCTACACAAGCAAAGATCCCGTAGCTTTTTATATTTCGAAAATGAGCAGCCACAGGAATGCTACCAGTTTCCACTACAGACCCTCCACAGAATTTAACAAACACCATTAAATCCAATCTTACTGTGCCAATTTTTAAACACAGCACATACCTTTACCTTTGAGTTTTAAGCAATCTCTAGAACCTTTTTAAAGAGATAAGGTTCAAGGACTCTCATTTATGGGTTCTTAAAGCAACAGATATTGCTCTGTGTATCCTCAGGGAAGCTGCCTCAAAGAGAGTAAGAATGTTTGTCCAAAACCCCGCACATAAGGGAGTAGAGAATGCATTGTGTCGCATTCATTTAAACTGGTAACCAGTGATCCATCAGGCTAATTAAAACACACTGAATAACAGGATTCTAAAGAGTGAGGTATCAATATAGCCAAGGTATGCTCTGTAGACCAGATGCACTCTCATTTCTTGACAGAAATGTTAAATAGGATAGTTCATATCCACACAAAGGTTTGATTCTCAGGAACAATGAAAGGGCCATGAACTGCGTGACTACGTTTAGCTATAGTCCCTTTATACTTGTAAAATCTCAAATCTGTACACACTTTGCCCCTTTGGGGACTGTGGATCCTATCCAAACACAGTGAATATATCACATGCACTTCAGTCAATATAAGTGAAATTTATAGATGAGTACCACAATTTCAGCAACGCAGGATTGTTCTTTTCAAACTTATCTCCATAGTTCCTTGGCTAATCTCACGTCTAATGTTTATACAGAGACAGAAATAAGTTACATACATAATTCTCTTTTCTACATCTAAACAGTTTAGCTTCAATTTCCATGCTCACATAGAATTTATCTTTCAATGTGCACACTGAAGTTTACTGAGTCTGACAGTTTGGTGGGTAAACAACGGGTTTATTACCATATTAAATATTAGTCCTTTCACGTGTACATTTACATTCAGTAATAAAAGAAAAGATCAAGTATGCCCAAGAAGCATGCTTCTCAAACTGATAGGGTTTGCTGGAAACACAGAGCATCTTTTAGTAAATATACTCCCCAAGCACCACATACCAATCCAAGTATCTTCGTCATATAGGAGCATAGTAGTAATAACACTTGACCTGCCTAATTCTTTTCAGAACTTAGTACTTCCCTTAAAAAAATGTGACAATCTAAACTGATTCTTCATAAATTCATAATTAACTGGTCTGCTTCAAAAAATAGTACTTGCACAATATTTTGAGCAAAAACATTCATGAAGCTTATATTTAAAAATCGGCACTTCAAGACTTGGACATGAAACTTCTGCTTATGGTAAAAACTGTTTTATATAAAACTGAACGTTCATTTTTTTCTTTCATTTTAGGTTTAAATAGTTAAATAATGAAGATGTCAAACATACGCTGCTATTCAACTCTGGTTTGCAGTTAGAACACATACCCTCGCAAGCTTTGCGACTTTGATTGTGGCATTATTTGTTGTTTTGAGCTCTCCTTCCATAAGTGCTGCATCAAAACATTTGACACGACCTCACATCATCCAGGTAAAACAAATTATTCACAGGTTCACCTTGTTGTTAACTTATGTTCTTACATGTAATTTCTTATTCTAGCCGCTGTTTATACCACACAGTTCAAGACTTAAATTCTCTCGAGCCACATTCTATCCTACTTCTATTCAGACAGCATTTTGTAGGCATGGCAAGGTACAGCAATAAAAAGGAAGAGGTAAAAGTCTGTACATTGAAAAGAGTTCTTGTACAACACAAAGTTATACATGTAGCTAATCTATATGCCATTGTTACTGAATATGTATTTCATTTCACACTAATGACCTCCTATAGTTTTGTTAAACTCACTTGTAATATCTTTTTAAAATGAGATTGAAAGTATTTTACTAAGGGCAAAGCAGAGACTGTATTTTCTTTTTGTATCTATATCACATTTAGTATAGTATGACCCAAATCTGATTACTTTGTGTATTGTTAAATAAAGTAACTGTTCTAAACATGGATGTTTAGAATATGTAAATATAACTTTTTTTGGAAGGCATAAGACAAAATGAATCTTAGTTTGCTTCACTGCATAAAAGGAATTAAAACTGCTTCCTTCATAATAAATAGAAATGCGATATTTTTGTCTTCGTCATCACCATTGTACAATCCCAGGTTAGTGCTTCAGTCAGCGTTGTTTCCAGGTTTTGTTTTGGGGCTTTTTAAAATATTTTTTCAGTCTGCAAATATTTTGAATGGCAACAAAACTCTTACACAATAAGCATTTTTCCCATCTTAGCCTTTTTTCACCTCAGTCTTCTATTTATGTTTAAAATTCAAATAACTATTAAAAAATAGTACAGAAATAAACATGCTATAGTAGCATTACTACTTGATTGTTAGTGTTGTTATAACACATATTTCATTAAAATTTTACACTACATATACTGTTTATTGCATTTTAATAACTACACAATATCTCCTAAAGCTAAGAAGAGAGGCCAGGAAAACACAGGACTTCACATCAAACTGTGAAAGATATTTTTCTAGCTACTGCAGCTTGGCAGTCTCCACAGGCAGTTCTAATAGCCTGGAAATTGCCTCGGGGTCTATCACTGAATTCTGTTGTTGATGAGCTTTTATATTGCTTCATTCTTAAGCAGCCTTATACTTTGATTAGTCACTTTTCTTTCCTCAACAGAGCTATTACAGATAAAAATGAACAAAAGGTGATTTTCCAATAATTCTATCAGAATATTTTTTTTATTAAATTATAGTTGAGAGGACTTCTCCAGGTACATGTGAGAACAGGAACAGAGGCAGACTCAAAACTCACTTCAGTTGAAGATATAATGGAGTATGCCTTGGTAAGACCTACCTGTAAGCGTGGCAGCAAGACTACGGTTATACAGATGTTTTAAATGGTATTAAAAAATAACAGTATTAATAAAGATACTGTGTATGCATTAAATAATATACTTTTCCCTGCCATTTCTGAGACATGTTCCTGAGACTCCAAAACACTGAATGAGTGAAATATCCCAAAGGCTGGCTGAGTCAAGGAGAAATTATATTTAAAGATTATGAAATGAAATACAGAGGAAGCAGTTCTACAGCTCTCATAAGCCTAAATATTAAATTTAATGGTCAAGAAACTATTGGTATTGTCAGAACCTCCCTTCAGAACATTGAGTAACAGCATCTGAACACACAATGAATTAATGAATGCCTGGTCTCCATTCACTTTTTTTTTTTTTTTCCCTTGAACTCTTCTCCACCTACTCTCAGTACCCGCCTAATTTTCACAAGACAATCTGTGCCATTCTTCATACTGTTACGTAGTCTTGCATACCTTGCTCAATTTGTTGACAAGTTACCATTATGACCTTTGTAAATTTAACTTCATAATATGCCATCTTTTCAGGAAAAATAATTAAGCAGAAAGGTAAATGCAGCCATTCTTAGGAGTGAGGCAGGGATTAGTTAGATAATTTTGTTTGTAGGAAGTTAGAATACTTCATTAAAAAGCTAGTATACTTTAAACTTTACAGATTTTCCTTTAGAATAGTAATGATTCCTCAAACGTTAATACTTCAACACTGGGAAAACAGGACTTTTCCCCCCCTGTTAGGTTCTGTAAGTACTTGAGTACAGAAAACTGTGAAGTAGAAAAACTTTCATGAAAATGCTGTACTATAAAAGTTAAAATGCATGGTTATTTGACCACTCCAACAAATATTTAAAGACAATTGCTAGTAATCTGGCTTTACTATCTTGCATTTTGCCTTTTTAAATGTGCTCTCTTCCTCTTCCAAATACAATTTTGATCCTTTCAGCAACTGTACATGATTAGATCTGGTAAGCACTTGAAAGAACTTCTATGAAAGATACAGTATGTATTTTGGGTTTTCAGTCAGTTCATTTCCTCATAAAAGTACTGAAAGGAACTGAAATGGATTATTTGTTGTTTATTATGGCATATAATTATTCATGAAGGCTATAACAGCAATATTGAATGAGTACTCTCACTAGTGTGCAGTGGAGCACCACCAGTAGAAAGAATGTAAGAAGTCTTGCTTTTTTTTTTTTTCTTTTACTCTTTTGCTTAAAAACCCCCACACTCTAGATGTCAAAAAACTGCCAGGAAACCTACAAGGAGCTATGGAAAATGGAGGGGCACGGCAGCTACTTTGCATGGCAAGCGCACTGCTTCACAATTCAAAAGTAACTAAAGTGAATCTAGTTGAGTAAGAATTCTGACCACTGTAAATATCTGAATCTTCAAATTACATTCCACATCAATGTTGTACATAATTCCACAGTTTAATCATACTCAAATTTATTACTGTAGTGTTGCAGTACTGGTCACAACTGCATGTGTAGTACTTTTCTTAAACCGTATGAATTATGTAGGATCAAAATTATACAGCACAAGTTGCTTAAATACAGAAATTGCTTAAGCAAACTGAAATTCGCTGCTGATTGCTCCAAATCCACTTAATGCGTCCAGATGCCAGTATTTGTCCTGTTTCCTTTATGGAAAGGATAAACGGATTACCAGCCAAGCCCCCATGAGCTGCACAGATAGCAACAGTCATGCTCTGAGCAGCTAGCAAGAGAGCTCACAGGAGGACCAGGTTTAGCAAAGGCTCTGTAGGGTTTCTCATTTATTTACAGGATATTTGTTCAACCCAACTGACACACACAGACTAGCAAAGTCTCCAACTACATTTCCTTACTGCAGCTGTGCAGCCTGTAAACTCCATGCAAACAGAACCATTACATTTCTTCTTCTGACTTTTGCTTATCCTCCCTCAGGGCTACTCCGGCCCTTTTCAAGTTCGGAGCCTCAGCAAACATAGACGGAACAGCCTGCTCCAGATCAGGGAGGCCCCCTCCACTGAAAATCTAAACCTTCTCTTGACATTTAGTACTTCAGTCCAGAATGGAGCATGGCTTTCCCCTACGGGATTGGCTGGCAAACAGCATACAGTATAAACATCTCCAAGAAACGGTAAATGACTCACGTTCATTAAGGCAGCACTATTTCTAGTCTGGAACAGATACTGTTGAAGCAAATATCTGCTGCTGGATGCTGAGCAGGAGGTAGTGTACAAGGAATTCAGACTTTTAAATTTTTCTTTGTTTTAGTTAAGCTACATCCTTGTCTAATTTTGTCTCTGAACCATAATAAGGCTGTGGAGGCAGCCTTTTTAGATGTACAACATATCTGTTAAATCTCAAAAGCCAACAGTATTGTTTTAATGCACTTCTGTTTAACACTGTAGTTTTATTTTTGGTTTTCTATTCATACTAATCATCTGAAAGATATCCTACATATAACTTAATCATTTACTTTATCAATCCATTATCAGCTATGGAAGAAAAGTCCAACAAAATGAACATTCCTCAATTACAAACCAGCCGTCCCCAAAGGCAAACATAAATGCTAGGACCTGCTGCATGTATACAGACTGATGTGACCAGACTGCACACAAATATGTAAAAATATTTCTGACAGGATTTGCCATTTGTAGGTTTGAGCTCCACTCACCCAAATAGATGGATTTCTCTACGAATTTAAGTAACAATGGTCAGACAACTTCTCTACCTTAGTTTCCGCATGTCTAGAATTTGACAAATAGCACAAACCAGATTTACTTAACTTCAATGGCAAATATCCAGAATACCGAGTCCTTTGCTTTCTCATGGATGATCATTCTCCACACTCCAGTTTTTATAAGCAATTCATGTGAGCAGAGATTCTCAAAAGCAAAATTTGAGGCAATATCTCATGACAAAACACTAACAGAGCCACTCTGAACATCCAAGCCTCTCCCACTGTTCCAGCAAGCAGACATTATTCTTTAGTCTTCCTATGGTTACAATCAGAATTGACAACTATACCTATTCCATCTTCTCAGGCTTTTATAGAGATTACCAGACCTCTCCTCAGCTAGGCTCAACAGTAACACAAAGCTGGCTAGCCACTGGCCACTAAAAAGACCTGCTCCTACTAATTTATAAAGCAGGTTTGTTGCCTTTATCCATTTCCCTTAAGATTCCAGATACGCAAAACTTCGCTACTGTTTAGCACCATCCTATGTCTGCGATCAGCATTGTATGTTCTACAATGATGCAAGGGGACGGAACAGTGTGAAACTTTTTTTAAAATAAACAAATATACAATTCGTTTATGAGGTAAACAGTCTTTGATCAGCTAACCTCACTTGACCAGACTAATTGACGTAAAAATTACACATCTCTGTGTTTAGCTCTATTTGAATAAATGTGAACAATGTCAGTGTTAATTAAGTGTAGATCAATAGCTATCATTCCACTACTCAAAATGTAAATTTCTCTCAAAAAGAATTTTAAATAAGCTGCTACTTCTTTACACTGCACAAAACTGTAATTGGACAAACCTTCAGAATCAAAAAGCCCATGTCAAAGAGCCTTTAACAAATCACAGTTGGGCTGAAGAAGGAAATAAATATTGATATGCTCATTTTTTCCTTATTAATAATCAATATGGTAGACTACATTTCATTAGCAAATTCGTTTCAAAAAAAGAATCTAACGCAGCCCCAAAATCCTGTCTTGATTCCAGTTTTTCACATGGCCAGAGTTTCAAAACTGCTTACACCTATGTTTGTGTATATACATTTGGAATAAATTAGGAGAGGATAAACCCTTAGTGCCAACTTTAACATTTAAATGAAGTTAAACTTTCATAACTAACTCATCAGCTGCCATTATGACAGTCAATTCCAGGTTTTTAAGAGTTCAAAATAGGATTTTTCCAAGTTAATTTTGAAAAATATCTATTCCTAGCCCTCTATCTTGCTGAAGTGCTAGAAGCTTCCAAGATAGAAACAGACTGAAATGGTCTGGCTTTTTATTCTTTTAAGTTGTTACACTAAAATCTGCAGGACTGTCTACAACCTCATGCTCTGTCATATCATATAAAAGAAGTAAAGGAACAGGATACGAATGACATTTTCTAACTCTTCCCCCACTGTAACCACCTAAACCATCCTGAGTTTGTGGAGACAGACAGTGAATGCATCCCAGTGCAGAAATGATGTGCAACAGCTCACAAAATGTTTCTCTTTAATGTAAACAAATGTAACATCTACATAGAGAGATAAGCACCTGGATTTTAATGTCATCTTAACTGAACTGAGAAAAGGAACATATTCTAGGATCAAAGTGAATACGGGTTTCAAACTATGAACATAGCTGTTGCATATTTTTCACCAAGGTCAAAGGCAGCATACAAACATTAAATAATGTTTACTGTTTAAACATCGCTTTTCAAACCTCTTTTTTTTTTTTTTTTTTAAACACAGAATAGGTATAAATCCTAAAATATGCTGAGCATCCGCAACAAGTATCACTGACTTCAAAGTGCTTATCAGCTGCACTGGGTTTGTCCCAAGATGTTTTGAGAATCTTCAGCTCAAAAATCTATGAGACTTACTCTGGTCTTTGCAGCCAAAAAGATTTAAGATACTTCAGCAACAAATACGATGTCAATTCTGCAGCCTTTAACCGATCCGTAGGATCCACAGCCGCGCTCCCTTTCCCGCGGCGCCGGCTCCGCAGCCACTAGATGCTGCTCTGCCAGAGGCAACGCAACCCGCAGCGCCCTCGGCAAGAAAACTCGGTGACCATTTTAGTTCCAGTATTCGCTATCTACTCCGCTATCTCCTTTGTAAAACAGCTTCTTTTAAAACTTTACCCCAGGTTCACCATGAAGATTGTTTCCTCTGGCTTCTTTCAGTCTGGGCTATGACAGATCTCTCATGAGATGATAAGAAGGATGACATACACCTGATGGTGTGTTAATACTTGCTTACTTGCATTGCAACATGTAAAACTATGCTGAAAATCTTCATCTTTATATTGAATTCCCACATTTTAAAGGACTTATTTTTTTATGCACTGAGTTTTTAAGCAAAAAATTTAACAGAGATTATATAAGTTTACTAGAAAAAGTAAGCAGTCTAAAGCAGTTTCTTATATCTTGCAGTTTCAATTTTTATGTAAATTCAACGGATGTCCTGTAATGTCATTCCAGCGTTTTCATTTTCTCATCACATCTTCCTCTTAGAATTCATTGTACATAAAAAAGAATCATTTCCTTGCTTAATCAGAAGGCTTGAGGAATCTAGAAAAATGACAGATTTAATAATTGGCAAAGAGCTTAAGTAATGCAACTTTTTGTTCTGTGATAAAACCACCACACAATTAAAAAAGGAGCAGACAAACGTGTCTCATTGTCTTCCTGATATAGTCAAATAAGAATGAATTCTCTCTGTTGAAGAATCTTCACACACTTGTCCCATCCAAATCGTATGCAAATTATTTTTTTCCATATGCAGCTATCAGCATCCATATCTCAAAAATCAAGCTCCATATTTGGCACTGAGAACAAAATCACCTGCCCCAATAATCATCACAGAGAAAGCATTTCCCTCTCCATAAACAAAAAATAAATATATTTTAATAAAGTAGAACACGTAAAATAAACCTGGGACTCTGTCCTGGAACCAAAATACACTATTTCTGCTTTGTTTGTGAACATCTATAACATCATATCTCTGTGTTTCCCTGGATTTGGGAGACTTCTGTTTGTATATAAACTAAGTTCTACCATTACAGTTCTAAATTACTGGCCATAACTTAAATATGAGACCCAAACGGGGATGTATCAGTATGTACACACATATATTATATGCGTCTATGCACAAATAATGTGTGTGTATATAGCTAGATCATATGTATCAGTAGACACATATCAGGTATATGAACTAAGACATGAATTACAATTTCACAGTCTCTGCGCTTAGAGTAAATGTTCCTTGGGGCTCAGACTGCATCTTGCTATATTTGCATTTAGTGCGTGGAAAAAAACCCCAAAATACACCATAAAATGAGAAAATTCCTATCAATATTTGGTTAATGGCACTCTGAATCCAGATCATAACCCAATCATCTCTGGTCTGTGCTAGCTCTTCTAAATCTACTCTAATTCGCACAAAATGGAAAAACCTAGTTCTTGACTGAGGTTACACAGTATGGCAGGGCTTGGTATTAAGAAGGGGACTGTCCCTGCACAAAGAACTGCAGTCTAAACCATACACGGATAAAAGGCAAGAGATGAAAACACAGTGAGGTGAAGTAACTGGCTAAAAATCACCTTACAGATCAGTGAGCAAACTCCATTTGCCATGTATTATTTCATCATTTTTTCCACTGGCTATTGCCTCACCTTGCATTTTCATGCGAGTTAAAATCCAGACATTCTGTATATTATCTAAATATAGCCCCACTGTAATATTCTAGGATAACAGAGTTGTAAATACAGTAACTTTGTCCACTATTACTCAGTCTAAAACTATATTATGGTTTGTTGGCTCCAGAAGAGCTTGTGCATGTCACCAGCTTATTTTAAGACTACATCTTGGGCTCAGGAGAAGAAAATGTCAGACTGTAATCAGCCAAGCGTCAGGAATAAGTAGAAGTAACAGCAACAGGAGGAGTATTAAATGAGGACACACTGTAATTCTTTTTTTATGGAAACTGCATTCAGTATCATCCTTGCTACTTCATAGAAATAAGGAGAGCACAGTGCAGAAAACAATCTAAGGTATTCCATTTAATCACATGAAATGCACATATCTTCCAAAATAGAGATTAAAGTTTCATTTTATAAAGGTGGGCAAACAGTAACACTAGGCCTGGGAGCTATATTCTACCAAAACTGTATAGTTACTGTAACTGTACATCTATATAGTAAGCTATAACATAAATGAATGTTTTGGGGTTAGCATCCATGACACCTGGCTAGAGCCTCTAAGCAACAGCAAAACAAGAAACCTCATCCCCAAATCGTAACAAAGCCATCAAAAATCTGTACTGTGCCAGTTAGATGTTTTCCTGCAATGCATATCTGTGCTAGCAGAAGCCCCTAATGCTCATACATTTATGTATTAGTGAAAGTGAGCTTTCACTGATCTGGTTCACTGTATCTGTATAAACTGCAACTTTGCTGGTGTGCTGAATCCACAGAAGAGGTTCTATGGGATCTAGTACACCAGTAACGCAGCTTTAGATTAAAACGTCATAATCAAATACTAGAAAAACTGTAAATGTTTACTTTTCAGCATCTAAATTACCTGGAGTGTTTGTCTATGGAAGCCAGAGCTAGGGTGATTTTTGAACAAAACTTCAACCGATTTAATTCTGTGTTTCTGTCTCAAGAAGAAACAAGCCCTTACCAGGCAATAACAACTTAGAGCATTTCAGGACATCCAAGGCAGCTGCTTCAAGCCCTCATCTGAATCCAGATTACCATCATTCTTGAGTAAATTAGAAGCAGCAGTGTATATACTGATGCTGTGTCTGCACAACCTTGCAGAAGGAAAATTATCTGATGGTCAGCTAAGTATCTGCTAAGATAGCTTTGTCCACCAGAGATGCACAAGAATGTCATACTGAAGGCTGAAGCTAGAGAACTGTGAATAACTTCTCAAATAATTTGACTATCAATATCTGTATTTCAAGCACCCCTGAAGCACAGGGGGTCGCAGGGCCACAAAAAAGACCAGAGGGCTGGTGCACCTCTGCTCTTAGGAAAGGCTGAGAGAGTTGGGGCTGTTCAGCCTGCAGAAGAGAAGGCTCTGGAGAGACTTTACAACAGCCTTCCAGTACCTGAAGTGGGCCTGCAAGAGAGCTGGAGAGGTACTTTCTACAAGGGCATGTAGTGACAGGAGAAG
>Ga0065711_1009454_pt1 | contig 17626 bp, 11 predicted proteins | sample Hoacrofraction12_FD_59098 | JGI IMG/M metagenome (GOLD analysis project Ga0065711, IMG submission 59098) | Hoatzin crop microbial communities from Cojedes, Venezuela - Epithelial fraction 12 v2 (version 2) | ecosystem: Host-associated > Birds > Digestive system > Esophagus > Crop | place...
AGATCCGCCTGGACAAGGTCCTGTGCAGCCTGCTGTAGGTGACCCTGCTTCGGCAGGAGGGTTGGACTAGATGACCCACAGAGGTCCCTTCCAACTCCTACCATTCTGTGATTCTGTGATTCTAAGGCTAAGAGTAAAAAATGCACATTAGCAGCGTCATATTCATCAGTGTATGCCTTAAAATCAGAGGAGAGCACTTGATTTCCAGTAAAAGCCCATCTTTTCATTCCACCACTAATCATCTGACACTGTGCTGTTTTCCCTAAACCACGCTTAATGTTTTTATTAAAAAACTAAATCTAGTCACAAACACAGGGATATGAGCTACAGCGTCTTTGGGCACAGACACTCGTCCTGCCAGGTTACACACCATGGGACTATCAAAGGAATCCTGGTCTCTCAAACTCTGTGTTTCCTCAATGAATTTACTGCTCCCTCTGCGCCTAATGACATTCTGACAGGGTCTCAAAACCAACAGAAAAGGTGAAATTGAACTTAATGAGAGTTTTGCCGCTGAAATCCACAAAGTTCGATCCTATCCAAAGTTATTTCACTTCTATTACAAGCGGAAAATTCATCATAGACCTTAAGCTCCCTTTGAACACCTCTGTCCGAAAAAAAACCAAACATATTAGCAGCATATTAGAAGTCGCAAAGACTAGTCTAGACATTACAGCTACAGCCTCCTCCTTTAATCTTCTTTGACTCATATATATCTGCATGCACCAGGCTGTGTTTGTCCGCATGGTTTTCCTGGTAGTTTGAATATCTCAAAGACCCTGGCCTGAAAATTGCTCTATAAATATCCAATGGATCAGTTTTACTTATAAAAGTGATTAATTGAAGAATCTGAGCTGTTACTACCTTGCATACGAAATAAAATGCCACTCAGCAAGCCATAAATCATGAAAGCTGCCAATAAAAACTGCCTGAACCATACTACAAGTCAGAAGCATGCAAGCGTACTATCTGGAAAAAACAAGTACATCCTTGCAACAAAATATACCAATTACTTGTTTTATTTAACAGATATAAACTTTTTGGATATTAGCCAACTTTGTGCAAAATTTCCTTCCCTGATTTATCACGGATAATAAATTTGTGGATACAAATATTCAGGGATTAGTTTTTATTTTAATTTTTTTTTTTTTTCTAAAGAGGGTGAGTCATAAGGATTGATCCAAGCCCTCTGAAGGCAGCAGAGCTTGTCATAATGTTTGGACAAGAATTAAACTCCTTTTGGTGGTGGCTATCCTATTTCCTACTAGTTCATTTATTTACTTTTTTTTTTCCTTACTCATTTAACATACTGTCATCAAAGCACTGCTTGATTTTCATATAACATATTGACTTTGTAACGACTAAGTGGAAGAAACTAATTAATTTTGTAAAATTTACTTGTAATGCAAATACATCTATCATAACAAGATTAATTTTATCAAGCATATTGTCGACTAGCTTGTAAAGAAGTACTGGAAAATAAAATCAGCCTTTTGCATATTGTGTTATCTTCCATAAGGTATTTGTTAAACTGTGTAGTTGTATCGTGATAACTGTTTTCATTGCAAATCTGTTTATTTCATTAGTGTTTTTTTAGCTATTTTCAGTAAATCACATGTGGTAGCATAGGAAGAAAGATGACTTTAGTAAGGCAACTCCTAGTCTGCTTTGCAATGACTGTGGAGGGATGGCATTAAATATTTGCTTTATTTATCTTTGACAAAGCTTATATAGAGATGTATAGCATGTCAAAATGTATGTTACCTTTTAACCCCCACAAGCTACTATGTTTCTCACTTTTTCAGTGGGAATGATACACAACAATCATTAACAGAGTTTTCGATACATGGATCTAGCAGTTTGCTAATAAACAGCCTGATGAAGAAAGATATCTTAAGTTGCATTGTTCTCAGGAAATTAAAAATGGTTCATGGTACACAAAACATATCGAGAGTCATGAGTAATTATAATCACAGCCAAGCAAAACCAATCTACTTCATAATTTTTTTATAGCATTTGTGACTGTCATACCTAAATGCTGCCTAAGTAAATTGCTTCTGTACTCAAAGATGAAGAGCGGCTGTAACAGAAGAATCTAGGGTTTACCCCTGTCTTCAAACGAAGCCTCTCAGAACAGGTGGCTCTCTTTCAATTTGTCCTGGACACAGTGTTTTCTAAAGTTTTTAGGAGCGCTTAGAGTGGGCTGCTCCCATCTAAAAGCAGTCTTTTCACCACTGTTTCCCCACGAGCAGAAAGCCTGATCCCAAGTTTTCACGTGCTTCGCTCCAAGTCTTGCAAGACACCTTGCTCCAGCAGAACACAGTAAACCAAGGGGTAATGCTCGTCATCTAGACTGAGCCCAAACTTAGCTGGAATATTTTCTTGATCCCACTCCCACATCTGCAGTAAACAATGTCGTTTCTCTGAAGCAGCTAATGACAACAGCAACAATCTGGCTGTCAATCAAAACCACCAGCTTTTGCAGATCAGAAGCAACCCCAGGTGATGAACAAGGAAGCATGGATGGAACGGTCATACAAAGAGAGCTAGATACAGCTTATTTCTAGAAAAATGACCTGTCTGAAATATCCTTCTATGGCTCATTATTACATTAGATTTTCTTGTTCTTTTGCTGCAGCTGTCTTTAAAAAGAAAATGAAAGGAAAGCAAACACAGGTGTTTACTCAAGGACCAACTCACCTGCTGCTCAGCTGCTCCACCTGCCCCTGTCGCCTCGCTGCCCGGGCCAGCCGTACAGCTGGGATGATGCATCACTGCAGGAGCACGTTTTTAAATCAGGTACCTTCAGGGGTTTGTTTCTGAGAAAGTGGAAGGAAGGATAAAGACTTCTCCTTCATATCACATCACTCACCCAGTTTGCATCTCTCCTGTACCTTTTTTGAAGCAGAAAAAGCACAGTGGTTGAATCCTTCAGGCTTCTGAATGCCAGGCTAATGCGCAATTCACCCCTTCGTAATGAAAGGCATCATCATTCAAGGGCATCTGCACCATCCTCCCCCAGATAACAATTTACTGAAGCAGCGAAAGGGAAAGAGCTTTCAAAGTTTGTTGCAAAATTTCAGATCTGTGTTTGAACAGCGTTGATGGATTTCCAGAAGCAGAGTGATCTGCTTTGAATTAGCCATTATCTTTTACATCCCTCCATGTTTCCTGTCATCACAAAAGAAGATGAGTTACCCTTTAACTTACTGTAGAATAATCTCTGACTACCAGCAAAGGGGTAGTTAATGCTGTTGGCAAGGATGATTTAGGAGACTATTTCAAAGCTCAGTTAACTATAAAAACAGGAGTCACGCTAAAACAGCCTCATTCACTCTGCATACCAAGTGCGAGGGAAGCAGGGCTTTATACCACAACTGTGGGGAGATGTGACAGTATGACGGGAAACAGTAGTTTCTCACTCGACAAATGGGTCCAGCTTTGCTGGCAGGAATGGGTGTTCATCAACTGTTGCTAAAATATAGTATATAAAGTGTGACATCAGTGCCCAGAACTGTCCTGGCCCAGATCTGACAGGCCTAAGTGTATGAAGAGGAAATCCTTACCTTACAGATCAAGCAGATTAAACATTACTTTACAGATTTCCCATTTAAACAAACCAAGTAACCTGACAGCTGCAAATAGACCAGACAAACCTTTAGTATTCAGAAGATGACTCAATTCTGAAATTTTTTAAAATGTATTTTTAAACCTCCTATAATGAAAACGTCCACTGTTTCAGAAAGTTACTTTACAGTCCTTTTTATGTGCCTTCTGCATAGCAGCAAACAAATGCCCCCAAGTCATTAGATAGTCGGAAGTTTTTGTTTGCTTTGACTTTTTTCTTCAGTTAGCTTGTTATTCTTACATCATTAAATATGTACACTTCAGTTTTTTTCCACACAAAACCAACCGCCTTCTGCTAAAAAAGAGGATGGGCAGCTGTGTATTCACAATTGACAAAAATTTTGTTGTGCAATATCATCACTAGCAACAGGGGTTCCCAGCATTTTATATCGCTGTATCTCTCAACCCTCATTCTCTTCTCTACAACAATATGTATGTTTATCGTCAAGGTTTAAATTGCAAACACCACTGAAACAGTTGTTTAGTATGGCTTCTTAGATCTTTCCCGTGGTTGACAGACTATCGGTAGCACGAATCCCACAGTTCAAGAACCACTGATCGTAACGAAACGCATTTCCCCACGGATATTCAGCAGCCGGAGGCACAATACAGAAACCCTGACATCGAGGGAAAGACCACCAACATATCTGAATAATGTATTGAACTAAACCATAATTTAAGTAGTACCACTCCAGAGAGAGTAAAACCAAATAAACTTGCTCATATTTAAGTACTTGACAACAAGCTGACTCTTAATTTTGTAATGAGAAATCCAGACTCCTGCAAATGCAAAGCACCTTCAGTGCACCTGATTCTCCTCCAGCATTTTCGAAATAACAGTAACATTATTTAGGGAGATAAAATCAACCAAACAGTCCATGTGGCATATTTAATTTCTAGTATACTTATTTCATGTCAGATTGCAACCTCCCACTTCATATATTACTATAGAACATCTTGTTATTGAAAAACAACCATAGATATTTAAAATAGAGAGCCACTACAAAATTTCTGTGTCTTACTCCACTGGCAGGACTGCTAGACGGTCTTTTCAAGGGCTTGAAGACCCTGTTAAATATTCCCCTAACTCTGGCAGTGGCCCTGATGCCCATCACTGGCCATTCGCTTCCCACAATAATCCAAACGAGTAACAGCTCTACCAAAATGATCAGCAGTGACACAGTTGCCAATGACCATATATAAAGCACTTTTTAAGACTTCAGATGTTGATGTGTCATTGAGACACCCCCCCCCTTTTACAGATTTTATTCCAAAGCAATTTGCAAACTCTGGAAGTTGTCACCAAATTTGGCTTCCCTTACTTGACATTGGGAAAAGCTACTGGGACAGAAGGAATGGAAACTAATCTCAATGTGCTCTCCAGAAGCAAGGATAGCATCTTTAAAAAAACAAAAAAAAACCCAGCTATTAATAATAGCAGCAATTTCATTCTTGTCTTAATTGTTTTACGGTCTACAGGTTACCTGAAAACTAGGGGAAAAACCAATCTTAATTAAGTGATACTAGAAGAGACTGTTACCCCATTAAATGCACTGGTGAGCATCCTGCCCATTCTGCATTTGACAGTACTTTCTGCATTGGCAGTTTCCTGATTTCCCCTACACTCAGGCCTGTTTTCCCTCATTAAGTAGATCTGACATTAACAACAGAAAAGAAACATGCATTTTAACACCAACTTTGCTGGATTTTCCCCAAGCAAGTAAGATGCACACAAGCTTTTCTAATGTTTAATTTCTTCTCTCACTGACAACTTTTTTTTTAAGCCCATTCTTTCTAAGAAGGGCTACATTTGGGGGTGCTGGTCAACCCTAACTACATATGGGCTTATAAAAAAAAGAGGTACAGACAGGTCTTTGCACAAAAAACTTCAGTGTCGTTAACAGTTTAGGCAACATACGCCATGATACATGGGTGTATCTGCATCTATTATCTAGTGATATCTAAGGACAGTCAGAATTAAAGTTGCTGAAAGGAGGTGTCTGTTGTGAAAAAGGAAAGACGAGGTGTTCTGCAGTTTCTTCAAGTCACTCAGTGACAATAACACTCCTTCTTATCTTTTTAATTAATGAAAAAAGAATTCAGGATCAAAGTTTTCATTCTGTTGCAAGACTGATGGTACTCACTAACTATTCAAAAGCTAGATGTGAAAAAAAATCCAAACAAAACATTCCTCCCAGACAAAAATCACATGTCTAAAGTCACAGATGCTGTGACAGTGTCTGCACTCTTTATCAGGACATTTGGAAAGGTAATCACATAGCCCAGTGCAATTTCATTTTCAATGTCAGTTCCACACATTTGTAGGTTTCAGTCCAAACGCCAGAAAAGGTGACAAGGTAACAATTCTGTTTTAAATCAATACTAACTAGGATTGAATTCAGTCCTTGGAAAGGAGCAATAACAGTCTCTCTTCTTCGTAGTGATTTCCTGCCTCTATCTTGCATTTAGAATGGGATAGAACCTATTGTTATGTCATGCTGGCACATACAGAGTAAATGAAAATCTTCTCCGAATGGGAAATAGGATAACATTCTAGCACCGTATTCCCCCACAGTTCTATTTTGTAAAAGACTATCAGTTCCTTCCATGAGACCGGTACTGCCAGCCAACAGCAGTTAAGCAAACTCATGCCCTAAACCCCATTTTAAATTAAGCACATTTAAACATGAACACTTAATTTGAAAAGGTTGTGGAATTATGAGTGCATTATTGCAGTGAAATATACTACGAAACGGAGCCAATAATGAAAAAAATACAAACTGTACTTCTTCAAAGGCTAAAATCTAGCAAAGCATTGCATTGATAAAAGGGAAAACTTTGGAGGAACGTTCTCAGCAGCAGAAGTCAAAGACAGATAAATGGTCCCGGCAATTGCAATTCAGGGTGGAAAATACTGACAGTAGAGTTATAACCCCAGCGCTGTTTTTTTTCATGGTCTTTCTGCTATCATTAAATTCTCATTTATTAAGAACTGATTACCAAACCATAAATCCAGTTCAACTCTTAAGAAAATGGATATTCAAATCCTGTGTCTACTTCAACAAATATTGTCACTCCAATGTGTTTCCCTTTCTGACTGTAGAAAACAGCACACTCTGTTTTTCTGGGTGACGAGGTTAGGCCATAAGTATACAGACTTTTTCAAGGCCCTAACTGGAAACGCTCAGTGCCAGTGTGAGGCCCCCAACTCATTGCCTGGGATTTATGAACACTGAGCATGGTATTAGAACTTGATTTTTAAAAAGACAAGGACCACCACATATCAAATATATCCCTGGAGATATTCTGGAAACCAGAAACTCCAGTAGCTCATCTTGACATCAAAGGCATCTAGCTCCTGTCTATTCAGCTGCTGATGATTAACAACATAAGTATTTTGACATCAACTCTCAAATTGTGTTGACCACAGACTCAAGTTATCATGATCTCTTAAAGGCCCTTAATTGATCAAATGCCAGGCATTAACTTCAGCAGACATACAAAGGCTGCATCTGTCTTATTTCTTACACCCTAAGCACAAACCATAAGAAGCTGAAGTCAAAAGTTCCCAAAGGAGGTCATCTAACTCACCCAAGTTTGGACCGATTACACATAAGCAACACCAACACGTTGCTGTCCCCCATCTGTTCTTCAGGTACTCCCACAGTGACAGAAATCCCACGGTGACTGCAGACAACCGATTCCTGCAACTCCCTGAATCTTACTTGCAATGATATAAGCCTCACGTGTCTTCTTTCCACCATCACTCTGCTTTCACCATTACATCCACCTTTAAAATCCTTCTGCATAAGAAGTACGAAGGCCAAAATGCACCACTCAAAACTGGATGGTGCCAGTATCCATCAGGAAATAGGCTACTGGCCAGATGGACTTTCAGCATGACTCCGTGTGGTAATTCTTACATTATCACCACCACAAAGGATTACAAGGGGAAGTGGGGGGGGTAGTATTATATATTTTGTCAGAAGGATATTTTAGCAACGGAACATTTTATAAAATAAGTAAAAGTCCTTGTTACCAGGCTCTTTCTTACTCTGACACACGTAACTACCAGATTCAAGCTAAACTGAGTTCACGATTACCAACCCAAATACTTTCATAATGTACCTTTCCCTTATTGTCTCCTACGAGTTGTGTTGTGGACAAAATATTCTGAAAGCCTAAAGTAAAGACTTGTATAGATTCTTCTAATTTGCTTTCTAATTGTCAGGTACTTAGGACGTCTATGCCATGATATCAAGATTCCCCGTGCAGAGACAAAGCACAGGTTTTTTTCGATACAATGAAAAATTCACATCTAACTGCATGATGTCAAAAGACAAGGCTTTAATAAATTATTGGGAAAATCGCAAAAATACAAGTCAAAATAGAGTCTGTGGCAGCCAGATTTAAAAAAAATAACAAACAAAAAACCAAACAACAACAAAACAAAACAAAGGGGGGGGGGCAAAAAAAGCACATGTAAAACCTTGGCCTTTCTATTCTTAATTATTTTCTTCAGACTTTTATTGCCCTGAAACATTTGGCCCAGTTTTCATTCAAATTTTATTAGCCTAAAATCTACAAAGAGAAAGCGTTAAATAAAGAACCTTCCCCCAACAATAACAGGCTTGCTTAAATGCCTCAATATTGTAAGAAAAAAGTCATTTTATAAATGTTTCCCTTTTTTACAAAGGGTGATATCTCACAGTCTCCCAAAGATGATCCTGCTTGCTGTTGAATTTACAGAAACTAAGTTTTAAACTTTTGGGTTATTTTCTCTCTTTCTCTCTCTTTTTAAATACAAAAGAATCTGGAAAATGTGTGTTCTAAACTCCCTCACTATCCAAAAAGTCCTTAGCAAAGCAATTTAGGACAACTCTTCCGATATTCACAAAGGCAAAAGTGTATCAAAGCAATAAAACTGTTTAAAATGCTTTCTCATTCAGAGCACGTCAGCAATGCTGAATTGAAACGTGCAATAAAATCTATATTATGCCCATATTGTTCCCCTCCTCATTACTTCAAAACTTAAACATTCAAACCCAAAATTTAAACACTCCCATTGCTTTTTTTTTTGTTTCATAATTGGGATTGGGATGAGCCATTGTAGAGAAATTGTCTTCCTCAGTCCTTTTTATTTCAATGACATCCACAGGCTCGACTAGAGAAATCTTTACCCTGATTTGCCCAAAAGCAGTATAACAGGCAATCATAATCCACTGTATTTGCTTCTCTAGTTCTTTCCAAAGACACTGTGACTATCAAAACACAAATGGGGTACCTAGTACATAACTCCCAGTTCGAAAGCAGCACAAGTGATCCACGGTAACCGAGCACCAGAAACCGTTGCCAAATCTGAACAGCTCAAGGAAATGACAGGCTTATAGGAAGGTTTAAGGGCAAATCTTACCGGTTCTAACTCAGGGACTTTAGTTAGAGTATTAAGCAGGCTCCTCAGTAAAACTATCCAGTAAAATAAGTAAATATATATCTACATGTATGCACATAGAAAGAACTTTGTTCATGCTGTCAGCGCAAAGTATCTCAAACGCGTACCTTAGCTACACTGAGAGAGCGGTCAGGAGCATTGCATCTAACCCTCAGATGACAAGGCAGGACAAAGATAGCCAAATTAGCTCTAAAGATACTAGCCTAGATACTGTAAACTAAGGTGACGCGGAGCTCAGTGCAAGCTAATCTCACCTACACTCCCGAGACCACGTGCTGCTTCCAAACGAGATGGACCTTTGTATTCTGCAGGCAGCAAAAGAAGTTTGAGATGTTACACTTACTTGTAACGTTACTCGCGCAACGGGAAAACCTGTCTTTCAGAGCCAATTCAACCGTTAGTCTAGGCACACACCAGGAAGCAGGACTGAACAGCAACGGGCAGCAAAGAGAAATCCAGCACTGAATGTACGGCCACAGTTTTAACTTTGGGAACTTCTGTGCAATTCTTGACAGGGCTTTGATTCAGCAGTCCCAGTTTAAAACGTTCTGCTGATATGGGATAAACCTAAGCGTATGCCTAAGTACTTCAGAGATGCAAGAAGGCTCTGCTAAAGTGCTTTACAAAATGATCTTCTTCATACGGGAGGCGCCAACACAGCACTTCGTCGTCGTTGTTAATAATGATCATTGGATGCTTTCTCCAAAGATCCTGTCAGAACTTCCCGGTTACCACAGTGCAATTTCGCACGACTACCAAAATAGCCAATGCCCTCTACCCAAATCCACTCTCATTCCCTACTCCGAGTTTGAAATTTTTTTTTTTCCCCTGAAAATAAACTTCTCCTTTTCTTAGTAAAATCAAAAGCTTAAGCCTTTTCCTGATGAGAGTTTCTGTATCCTCTCCTTTCCCCTCCCTGTTACTTAGATTTCATGAACAGCACCCTTTTGACTTACAGCCTTGCAAACCACAAAGCAATGGCAATGTGATTTAGAAATATTTTCATATAATTTGCCAGTGTCTGGTTTTATTCTTCGTAAAAGAAAGTCTGACTGCAGCCCTAGAGTACATGCACATTTTAAACTCTCTCCTACTTTGAGATGACTGTCATAAATGTATGTATTAATGATTCTGTACTGGGTATTCCCATTCAAATAGACATAATTCATTTAATACATATATTAAAAGCAAGCTGTTTCAAGCCATAGATGACTATTATGGGCTAAATTTCAATAAGCCATAGCTTTTCTTTGACTTTATGTTCCATTTTATTTGTATAAATCTAAATTCTTTCTCCCTTCCCCCTCTTCTATGCAAAACAGCAGGAACGCTGGTGGTCAGCGCTGGTCTTCCTCCCCAACGCACAGCAGCAACACAGAGAGCTACTTCCAGCCTGACAGGTAATTTTTGAGGAACACAATGGCAGGGAGTGGAGAAGGCAACCTAGAGAATCATATCCATGCTCACCAACATTTTGTAAACAATTCATATTTCTTACACTCTCCTTTCTCTTTGCACAGAAACAGTGTTCAACATCTACTTTTAGATAATAGAATATGGAAGGCCACCTTACCATCAAAGGCAAAAAACTCCAGAAGTGTCCTCCTAAGGGAGTCAAAGGGAGCTGCTCTGCAACATCCTTGTTAGGGACCAGTCTGAAAGTCTCAGCTCTTGATGTAGGAACAGTGTGGCAAACTACCCAAAATTATGCATCTACTCTTCACAAACCAGAGACACACCTCTCTGTCTTTAAGCCACCAGGAGGTTTATGTCTCATTGCCAAGCCAGCTTTGGAATGGCACTGACAGGACTACTGGATGCCTGCTTGAATTCAGTGGCAAAACTAGGCTTTAAAGGGCTTCAGAGACATGTGAAATTCTGGTCTACTGTCAATATGAGTTTTTCCATTTCACATGTGAAAAGAACAGGTAATGGAATTGTCTGTATCAGAAAACTTGGTGTTTCTGAATAAGGAGAAAAACCTAGATTTAATTTTATTATCTGAGAATGAAATTTGTCTCACTTAGACAAAAGCCATAATGGACACTAAAAAAAAACAACACCCATTACAGCAACACAAGCAACTTTGTTATATCAGTTAAATATAAGGTTTAATTAGTTTTCTAAATGCATACACTGAAAAGCCATTAGACAGCCATTAGGAATAATATATCCATTTCCTTTCTACGATCACCTGACTTAGTTAGCCAAATTTCTAAAGTTATTCAGTCAAACAACATTTTTGGCACGATTCTCCTGGTAAAGTTTCCAGTTCCCTTTATTTGACTGCAATCACTGCAATTTTCCCTTAAATTCTAAAGCACTGATGATCATCCTCGCTTCGGCAGATTTACAGAGCATCTCCTTTAGCTAAAAACGCATCTGGTATGTTTATGGTCCCATTTCAAGATCCAGAATCTGAAACTATTCAGCTATTTTTATGAAATAATCTTTAAGAAAATCAGATTTGTGTTCTCCTTATATAGGGAAAAAAGACAAAACATCTGAAGAATAAGATGGCTTTAGATACCTTTTTAAAAAAACCTGGGTTCCAAAAGGAGCAAAATCCATCTGGCTATTCATACCTCAGACAACTTCCTATTATATTAATAAAAACTTTCTTAATAACCTTAGTAACTAGCAACCTATCTACATGAAACCTTGTCAAAAGACTCACAATCACTTCACCAAAACATTGTGGAAATGGCCAATACACCTCACTGACGAAAGACAACATCCCATTGTAAAAATAAAGCCTCTGAACAGATTTTATTCTGTTCAGCTTCTCTGATGCTGCGTCATCACTTTGGAGATTCTGCAAAGTTTTCCAGTGTATTTTCCCTGCTTGGTGTCAGTTCCAGTGCAGGGTTATGTGACAGGCAATCAACAACACATACGGCATGCAAAGGAGAACGTTATCGATGGTGATATTTTACAGAAACCTAAGAGAGAGTGTGAGACGACGAGCAAATCTGTAGCACAGCTGTTACCGAACTTGAATCTTGATGTAACCAAACTAATATGCAAAACTCAAATCTATCCTTCTCCTATGGTGATTGCTTTATTTCTCCTCGCAATGCTTCAGTTGTTTGCTTTCCAAAATGTAATAGAGAGTTTCTGCAGAATAAACAACTCCAAAGTTTCTTTTGAATAATCTAGTGAATTTTTAAGCTCTGCTTCTATCAAACCAAAAAGAGTAGAAAGTGAGACCCAAGAAGAGACTCCGCACAATGAACGTGCCTCGGTCCCGAAAGAGCATGCTCTTAACACACACCTTCCACACGCAGGGCATCACCATCTGCATCAAAGCAAGTTTTGCAATGCTACTAATGCAAAAGCTCGCACCCAATTAGCAGTGTCGAGAAATCCGTCGCATTTCAAAACCCAGAGACAATTGCGGTCAGTCACTGGCGGGCGCCAGTCTCAGCTCTGCTGGAAAGCTGAGGGATGCCAATGTATGAATTAAGCAAACCCTCTCCTCACCGCAGACGGACTCCAAGTGACCTTTGCACAAAAAGGCTCTCTGGAAAACACTGAGCTACTACAGTATGGGGGGTTTTCCAACCCACGGCATATTTGTGTTTGCTGGTTTGCATTACGGGGGAGATGGCAGCCCAGGAGGAGTGGGAGCTGTGAACTCTTGTTTAGTGTTATTATATCTCCTTTAAATACGCAGTATGCATAGAACAGTACAGTTGCCAAATGAGGTACTGAGGAGAGAGCTACTATTTGGTTTCCCTCAAATCAGTTACCTCAGTTCAACTCCTAAAAAAGACTAGAATTAGTACTCGCTTCGTTACCAGCCTGAGCAGCGGTGCCAAGAATGCAAGTACAGCAACAAGCGAGCAAATCCTTCCCCTCCTGCCAGGGGCCAAAGTTGGGGAGAGCGGAAGAAACAGAGATCAACAAAATACATGTTTTCTTACCAGTCATGCCTGTGAGTTTCAGTTAAAAAAAAAATAAAAAATAAAAATTAGAAGACATATGGATGGAAAACTGAACGTGGGCATGTTACTGAATGTGCATCTTGTATTCAGGTGCTGAACCAACGCTGTCATACAAACTGACTGCTTATGTTAATGCTATGAGAAATCTCTCCTGCTAATCAAAGCATAATGAATAAGATTCTTAGTATTAAATGCTGGCTTTTTGTAATCCTCATATTAATTTCCTTTATACTGTCTTTATGATAGTAACAAAACCCATGAAGCCAAAGACCGAGACGCCAACAGACTGGCAGAACTAACCAAGCCAATACTGCACATTGCCCTGACACCCACCATGAGAAGGCAGGCAGGTCGGCAAACACGGGCATCTGAGGTACAGAAGCGACAGCAAAAACAATGAGCAGGGAATTAAATATAACACAAATATGGATCCTATTAGCATGAGTCAAAAAACCCAACACAGCACGTTACTTTTTGTAAAATGGAAAATGCTACAGGCTGTGAACTTCAGTGCAAAAGTTTGTTTGTGGCGGAAATGGAAGGTGAAGGACCTGGGAATAGGAATAAAGCATGCACAGACCCTGGGTCTGCAGGGCCACGGAGGGCCCGGGCACCTTCCCCAGTCACCAGCAGAGCGCTGGGATGAGCCCTGCAGCTGGGGAAGCCGCAGTCCCATGGCCCACACCAGTGGAAGCTGCTGCCCGGAGCGAGGGGATGCGCTGTGAGCTGCCTGGGGAAGAGCCAGAGCATGAGAGACTCAACCTCTGGGCAGAGGGAAGTAACAAAGCAGAAAAGAATCAAGGTGTCATAATTAATACACTTTTTGCTACCAAAAAGAGCAATGAGGTTTGAAATCTCCTCACAGACCCTCTCCAAGGAGGACACATGAGATCTAATGAAGTGCCTCTCACTTTTCTCCACGGATTCCCTTCGCCCTTGCCCTACAGCCAGAGATATAATCTAAAAAAGTAAAATGCAAATCATACGTTGTCTGACCAGATCACTGCCTAAAATGACAGGCACACAAACAAATTTATGTCTGTCTTTAGCCTGCCCCCTGACACAAGCCAACGGTCTTTGCTCCACCATTTGATCTGATGAGCACTGTTTTGATCTAAGGCTGTTAGCGTACAGGCAACCATTTTTCCAGAAGAATCACATAGGTGTTCTTTTCCTAGAGAAAACATCCGTTTTCTGTCATGAAATACAAATATTACACAAAATATCTAAACTTTGGGGAGAAGAATGTCAATATTTGCACAGTTGGTTTCTGAAGTCTGTCCTTGATCTGGGTGCATGAGTTGAGCGAGGACTTGTAAATTGTAACCAGCCAAAACAGAACATTAACAGATCCTCAGCAGCATGCAAATGCACTGTAAGCATCAATCCCATACAGTGCTATAATGAACATCAGAATTAATACGTTCATCAGCAGTTTCATATCACAGTCAATAAAATATAGAAAAGTTTGGATAGTCTGTATTCAAGAGCACATTTGTTAAAGTAGTGTCTCTATTATTGCCACTTAGAAGCAGGTTTCCTTTCCAATTTTACGAAATGTGCATACTGTACTGCTCACAAACTTCATTTTACTCACTGAGAATAGACTATCTCTTTGCAAGTGCTCCCTTTAACAACAAAAACTACTTTCCAGACAAGACAATCCTACCAAGTCTTTCCCACAGGCTCTCTTTTCTACACCTCACTGAACAAGGTCCTTCCCTTGTACCAGTGAGCTTCCAGAAATGAAACAAAACTCCAGTGCCAAACAGCCACGCAGCGCAGTGTGCAAGTCAACACCCTGAATCTGACAAGACGTAAAACTTTTGAAAAATACACGTGGACACTCTATAATAAAAATTTGCATTTATTTTAATTGATACTGATGAAAGGGACAAAAGCCTTAATTTGAGAAGAAACACTCCTTTTGTTTTCTCTAGGCTGCCACATGCAAATACCAATGCCCGCAGGAGACTCCCGCATTGCTTACGGTGCAAGAGCAGCAAGGCTGCAGCCTTTCTGCTCCACAACAAACGCCTCAGTGTGCTTTTCGAAGCCTGCCAATACAAAAGAACCAGATCTAATCCTTTCAACCAACAGCACGCACACCAGACCGATTAACCCAGCTCACTTGGTAAAAGGCAATCTCGTTCCAAGCTAGAGGAAACCTGTGGCTTAGTTGTGAGCACGTGTTTTAAGGACTACTGCGGTTTTAAGCTCTCCAAAACGCCACAGTCAGATAAACCAAAGATGCACCAACAGGAGCTGAATGCAAGGGTGTCACTGCGCATTGACTTTGGGTCGGAATCACCTATAACGAGGTCTTGCCCGGGTGAGAGAGATTCCTTCACAACACCCAGCGAGAGGGCGACGTAGCTACCATCAGGGAATCTCTGGCTTTCCCCTAGGATGGAGCCCACGGAAGCTTCATCGTGTTCCTCCCCCAGCCAGGGGACCACAGCATCACACATCATGCTTCTAAACTGGAACTCTGTGCACGCAGGGATTTTGCTAATACCTCCAAGACACAACGACTCATCTTACCCCTGTTGTCAACTCAGCTTTTATTATAGACATAGGAATTAGTGTCACACATCTAAACAATGCAAAACAGCGCTCCTCGAGCAACAGACACCCATGCGACATTGCTAACACGCTAGACTTCTTGAAATAACTATGAATACAATTACCCTAAAGTGCGATCCTAAATGTACACAACTTTTCTTCCCCATAGTTTTGGTAAAAATTCAGGGGAATCAAGTATTAAGCCTCACCAGCCACAGCTGAGAGCATAAACAAAATTAATATTTGCAATTATAAGTATAAGCAAGTAGTATTAAAAAAAAAAAAGTCTACTTGGCAGTCTCTTCTACTCAAATAAATTAACTTCTATAATATTCCTCCAAGCTATGGACAGATCCAAGAGTTAACAATTTATAGTCACATTTAATAAGAAGCCTCTCAAACTGATTTCCAACTACTTAGGTCTGATACTTAAAGAAGAAGGGTTTAGATATCTGTTTTGAGGGAGGAGAACACACAGAGACAACACCCTTTCCCACCCGTGACTTTCAGAGTGACATTCATATAAAGATACACAAGTAAAACCAAATGACAGTCTAACTGAAAGGGAAACAATGAAGAAAAAAAACCCAACTCGTACGAGAAGGCGGCTTGGGAGCGCCAAACACCAGTTAGTGCTGTCCGTACAGTATTCCACAGCAACACAGCATGAACAGGAGCAAGTTCACTTGCCCAGCTTAAACCAGAGTCACTGAAAACCATTTTCAAGCAAAGGCATGTGACTCATTTTGGCTCGTGAAAACATACCCCTCAAACTGAACAACTTAGGTAAATTACATTTCTCCTAATTCTGCCAAAAACATTACAGAAAAATGCATTTGCCAAAGATAAAAGCAAAGTAGGCATGATAGATCACCCATTAGCAATACAAGCACAGCTAATTCTTCCCGACAGTGAAACGACTTGGGATACAACCCATTTTATTTTTTTTTTAACTAGCGTTTAGACGTAGTCTAAACCCACGTGTTTTATTCCCAGCCATCCTAGGCTTGAGCACCAGTGATTTTTTATGAAGATCTGGCCTTAACAATAAAGTACTAGCAAGATAAAGAATCAGGGCAACTTGAAGTGGTCTAGCATGCTAAAGAAAAAATGAAATAAAATAGAGGCTTTGTAACCTCTGCAGATTACAGAGAGTAGCTGCAGATGGTGCCAACTAACACAATTTAAAACGATAACGAGAAGGAACAAGTTGCACGTTTTATGGAGAATCACAAGTACAGAATTACTGCTGCACTTCACTCTCTGTTCTACCAACTAGCGAACTACGGGGTGCGTCGGGGGCTGACTTTCTGTCACAAACGCCTTTTCGGTGCGCAAGGTTGCACTGCATCCTCTAGCAAGCAGCGACTCTGATTTATTCATGTAAACATCAGAAATGCATGGGCAAACAAAGCCATATGGAAGAAAGAGAGATACGATGGCTTTTCTGTTTGCTTTAGAAACGTGACATCTGCGGAGAGCATCATCTAAGTTACTATCCGGTAACTCTGCGTATTTTGGTCATTTTCATTTATCTGTCCAAACCCCGTTTGCATCTGCCGACGCAAAAAGCTCTGGGAGGGGAACAGCAGAGGAGGAAAAACGTTTTAGAAACTTAAAACGGGAATACACTCGAATATTCTTCCCTTTCGCATCATCAATTTAAAGCACAAGGAAACTCGCATCTGCTTCAATTTAGCGTCAGAGCTTAAACAGCAAGGAAAAAGCGCCGGGGTTATTTAAATCTCGAAGGGTTGTCGGAGCCGGACTCCACAACCCCCCGACCCGCGGCTCGGTGCTACTTACCCCCGCAGAGGAGGAGCACACCCGCCGCCCGCATCTTCCCCCGCCGCCCCGCACCGGGCGGGCTGCGGGCAGCCGGTCCCCGCCGCTCTCAGTCGGGCCGGCCCATGGCGGCGGGACGCAGCGGGCCGGGCAGGGACGGGACGCCTTCCTCCCCGAATAAAGCGTCCCGCTCCCCTGCGGGGCTCTGCGGGGAGCAGCCGGAGCGGCAGGCGGAGCCCCCCGGCCGAAC
>Ga0065711_1039656_pt1 | contig 17626 bp, 11 predicted proteins | sample Hoacrofraction12_FD_59098 | JGI IMG/M metagenome (GOLD analysis project Ga0065711, IMG submission 59098) | Hoatzin crop microbial communities from Cojedes, Venezuela - Epithelial fraction 12 v2 (version 2) | ecosystem: Host-associated > Birds > Digestive system > Esophagus > Crop | place...
GACACAAAGGCAAGGGGTGGGTCCCCACGGCCCCCACTCACAGTCCCCGCAGCAGCCGCGGCTCCGTCGCTCCGCTCGCCCGGGCAGCCAGCGCCCAGCACAGCCACAGCCAGGCCGGCCCCGCTCCCATCGCCCGGCCGCGGGAAGGGAATGGGGTGCGGAGAGGGAGGGGGGGCTGCGGCTCTCCGACAGCAGCCACAGCCGCTGCCAGCCCTCCAAATCATTTAAAGCGGCGGCGAGGCGGGCCACTGGCTGGGCGGCCTCACGGAGCCCTCCTCTTCCTCCTCCTCCCCCCCCTCCCCGAAGGGGGGGGGGAGGAGAGGGAGGAGGAGCTGCTCCCTGCCCCGGACCCCCCGCTGCCCCATCACCCGCGCGCATCCTCCCCTCTCCTCCTCCTCGGTGTCACTTCGGTTCCCCTCCTTTCAAGGGACTTTTCTCCCGGTCCGAGTTCCCGTTGGGTGCAAGGCACAGAGGTGGAAGATAGAGAGGGGTTTGTTTTCACGCCATAATATATGAAATTGGATGCAGCCCCGTGTTTGTGGCGGTTACCGGTTCTGGGAGGAGAGCTGACCACCCCCCGCACGCTTTCTCTTCTGCTCCGGGATGCCAAGCTTTGTATCTTGGCTTCTCTTTTTTTTTTTCCTCTGGTCCTTCTTTGTTCTGTGCGTGACGGCCATTGCAATCCCACCCGAGCGCTTCAGAGAGGTAGCCGTGAAAATAAAGGCGTTTAACATCATGAGCGAGGGGTAACACCACTACTGCTGAGAGTTCGTGGCAGCGAGGTGGTAAAGCTGGGAACTGCGGAGTGGTTTCTCAAATCCCAGAGTCACACGCTGTCCTCTAGACCATCCTTCCTCTCCTCTTCATCATCTCTCCAGACCTCTGCTGCTGTCTGAAGGCAACTCCTTCCCCTTTACTGGCAAGACGAGGGAGAACCACCTGACCCAGAAAGGGAACTGTGCATACTAGCAAATAAAAAATGGGAGAAGCACACCGTAAGCATTTTATGATCTGATGTAGGACTCGAGGTCCATCACACCATGATTTTTCCCATCTCTAGAGAGCCATGACCAACCAACTGATGGGCTGTGAAGGAGCAGATGGGCCCTGAGCCAACTGATGCTGAAGACAACTGCGATTTCCTTCCACTCCGGTGGAACGGGCTTGGTCTCCAGTTCCTCCGATTGCGCTTGTGTTTGTGACAGAGAGAACTGCACGGCTACGCTAACATCCGCATGGGTTAGGGGTCGGCCGGAGTTTTGCAGTGCATTAATTTGTCTTCCTTTCAGTCCTGTAACGAGATCCAGCGGCTTCTCCTCTGCACACACTTTACAAGCACAGTTCCCTGTACGGTTGTTATTTTCCAAGGCCTTTGCGAAAGCCGGTAAACGTTCACCCATCATAAGAAGAAAGCTGTTTTTATATTGCTCGTTGCTTTGAAGCTTGCACTGACATGATGCCCTTCGGATTTTATCAACTGATTTCTTTTTCATGGTAAAGAAAACATATAGCCCTATCTGACCTTAGAGCAGATTAATCACACCCTGAAATTTCCATTGAACGGCCAAGCCTTTCTTGCACCTAGAGTAGTTTTACCTCTGCAGGACCTCGTGCTGAGCTAATCTCATTACCTCCTGCAGAGCCCATTGTTTTCTAATAATTTTATTTCTTAAACCCCAGAAAATCATTCTTCGTAAAATAGTAGACCTTCATTATGTCAAGGCTGAGTGTTAACTGTGTCCTGAGATGTCATCCCAACCTGCATTATTTTCAGGATCACATCACAGCAAAACAGGAAAGGATCTTATTGCTTAGCTGTTTTTTCCAGGAGAGGTAGATTAGTCTTTCAACAATATTTTAATTTTTCTGTCTTAAGGAACTCAGCAATAAACTGTTCCACATTATTTTTCAAACCTGTATGTGATCATTACAAATTATACACAACATTTACTACACCCAGTTACCGAGAATAATGGAACCGCACCACGCAGATTGGGAGGTACTGAAGTGCAGAGCACCTCACTCGCTGAAGGCCACTTAATAGGTGAGACCTTTGCCTTGGGGGCCACGCAGCCGAATACAGCTGCAGCGGAGTTCTGACGATGGAGCAATCTCCTTGCAATCTCTGCAGACACCCTTGCAGGCCTCACTTTAGCCACTGCACCACTGCCATTCTCCTGAACTGAAACGTAAACCCAGCCCGTGCAATGCGCCCTGCTCACAAATATTATCTCATGCTTTATCCTCAGCTGTGTTTTTATTGAGAATACCCTGCCAAGCTGTTGACTTTAATGGGACGATTCACATGAGTAAGAGTTGCAGGGAACCAGCGTTGGTGAAAGCAGTTTCAAAAGCCTACTGGGATAATTGATCCGACTGTGCCCAAGTCAGTTAAATCTTCAGACCTGACACAGATAATGCGGAGGTAAAAGCAGGCTCATTTATTTTAGTTCTTACAGTGGTAACAGTGGGCTATGTCAGGAAAAAAGGGCAGTGGATACAGCATTAGTGACTTCTTCATATTCCACATCCCTGCCGTGACCAACTGGGCACACGCCCACTGCCACGAAACTTCTTTGCTATACGATTCGCGTCTTTGATCTTGGTGCCTTCAAAGCATGTCATGGCCACCACCAAAGCAAGAACAGAACATGTGGACAAAAGAGTTCCCTTACTGATCGGTGAAAGGAGTAAACTGAATTGCACCTTGCTCTGCTAAACCAGCTTTTGAACCGAGCAGCTAAAGTCCCGATTCCCCTGAGCGGCTTTGTGCAGGGGAGCCATAATCTAATCCCATCGCATTCAACACAAATGGTTGGAAAAAAACAGCACATGCCCTCCACGTAGTACTGAAGGACTTCCTATGGGATGGAAAATACATAATTTTCATTATTCTCCTCTCTTCTTGATCAGAAAATTGCTCTGGCAGGTCCCAGGGCAATCCAAATTTGGCACATTGTTTACAATAGCGCCCAGAACATGAGTTCTGTAGAAAAGTTGGTCTCTCTCATGAAGTCCCGTCCTATCCTCTCCATTTTAAAGCACATTTCCCTCTCCATTAACATTTTAATTTTGATTTATGATTTTGTCCTCCTACAAAGATGTTGTGAAAGTTGTTGTGTATCCCCAAGCATAAATGAGTGTGCCCACAGCTTCGAGTCAGTAACACACCACCCTTTTCTATTTTCATTTTTTTCTGTCCAGTCCTCAATATCTCCATTTCCAGTCTTTTTAAATCGTAGCTAGTTACAGGATTTAACATTCCCTTCTGATATAAAGAAATTTTCGTGCAGAGATTGTAATTAGGAAGGCTGTGCTGTGTTCTGTTATTAGCAGGAATTGTGATTTTTGGAGTGGTGGGTTAATTGCTAATAACCATATGCAATGCTTCTCTCAAGATGTTTCCCATTACAGTAATTAACTTAGCAGCTGGGGTAACAGACATTTACCATTTGTCTTCACAGTATCCCTGATTTAGGATTGTTCCAAAAACCTATTTGGACTTTGTTTGTTCAATTCCCAGGTGTAAGATGAAAAAGAGGGGATGCTGAGAAAGGAAGGTTTGGAAAGAACAAGTTGCAGGGATAGTACATGATTTCAGATGCAAACTGTCTACCAGTGTATCCTCAGGAATTCTGAATTTTTCTTCACTAGTCTTAGTCTCGGACCATCATTTTCATCAGCGCCGACCGGATGGAGAGCATGGCAGACCAGCCTGAAACAGAGAATGTTTTCGAAAGTATTGATTACTCTGTTGCTCAAATTAATCTGATTAATCTTTAGCCTTCTTGAGGATTCACTAATTGAAAAGTGCAGAATTTATTATTGCCTACTCATATCATCAACCTCAAAGTCCCCACAGTCTGTGATTTTTTTTTCATTTGTGTTTCGTAGTCAATTATATAGATATAAACAGTTTTAGGTAATTACTTCCTTTCTATGTTGTCTCACTGGAGTTCCTTCCTCGACAACAGGCAGTAGAGCTACGCCAGAATTACAGTAATATTTTTAAGTATATGGCTAACCTGAAATTTAAGAAGAAAATAAAGTTGTTCTACAAAGCCAAGCCACATGACAGAGCAATGGTAGTTGTGTTGATTCAATTCATCAACAGCATACACTGAAGGAACTAATTCTGCTTACAAGATAATTTTGAAGACTTTTAGGAACACAGTGCTGGATTTATCCCCTTTTTTAAGCTTGTTCTGGCCAAACAGAGAAAATTCTGTATGATGCTGTTATTAGAGGTTTGTTGATACCCTTGAAGATGTAAAGCAGCGTACGGAGGCCATTGGAAGCTCTCTCTGTTGCAACAAATTGGCATTGCTCCATTGCAGTGAATGGGGGGACGCTAATTTACAGTAACTGAGGATCCAGCCCGTGTTGTTAATCATAATTACGGACTTACTTCAGGAGGTACATTTTCCAAAGCAGTTGGGTAAGACAAGGAAATTAAGTTCAAATTATTTTCTTCCACAGGACGTAAAAGTAATACATAAATAAATACTTGGTATTGCGCTAGATCTTTAAAACATACAATAGCTTTCTGGCACTGCATCATTCCCCGATAATTTTTCCTACAGCACATAATAGTAAGTTTCAGATAATAGTGCTCACAGACAGCTTTGATTATAAGCACTTGTCAGGGAATGGATAACTAGGAAAATAACACCATATTCAACTGTAAAAAATGCTGCCTGAAATACATGAATACAGTGATAATTTCTGCTAATAGAAGCCTCCGAGCCCCATCCATTAGCTCTGAACTGGAATTCCTGCTTCATTTCTATCTTTCTGAGCATTTCTGCCCTCTGCCCCCTCTTCCATTACCTGGTAGCAACACAGCCATCGTCAGACATTAGCTGCCACCGAGGGCCAAACCCCCGCACGAAGCGTGACAACAGACTCGCCGTGCGTTCGAGCAAACCTGGCTGGGTTGGGAACCGGGAGCCTTGCCGCGCGATGCTTCGCCAGCGCCAGAGGCAGGGCACGCGTGGGTCCATAGGTTGGCCTGGTGTGGGAGTTCACTGGCAACATCCCACTTGTTCCCCAACCACTTCCCACTTGCCCAGGACAACAGAAATGGAGGTTTTCACTGATGTCTGAGGTTCATTCAGAGGAGAGGGGAGGAGGGGTTGGAAGGGAGGGAAAATAAAAAGGGTCTGAGCAATCTGACCCCGTAGCAGTCTCTCTAAAAGGGAAAAAATGTTCAAATAAAGTATTTCTTTTTGACAGAATCAGTAGAAATCCATTGATATTCAAGTCAGGAGCATATTTCTGTAGGGAGCTATTACGTCTGATTGGGAAAATAAAATGTTACCCACATTCACAATTACTTATATAAAGGCCACTGATCTCATTTCTTAGCTTTTCTCTTTAGCATTAGTTAACCAAAACCCTAGCAAGAACGCGCTATTGACAATATAATCCTAAAGTAAGTTTTATGTTGGCAGGTAATAACAACTGGGAGTACTTTTATCTATTTCTGGATTTGGGATAATGGCACTCCAGTGAGTGGCTAATCTAGTGTACTTACTTACATTCAAATTAAAATCACACATCTGGGGGGGGGACTCACATCTCCTCTGACCTACACAGGTGAGCGCCAGATATAACTCAAATAAACTTAATGGAGCTACTCTAGCCTCATCTCAATGCAACGAATAAAAAACAGGGTTTAGAAACTTCAGAGCCATCCACTATATTGCAGAGCAGTGCAAATGTTACAAAATATTTTCTAGGAGGAAACATTTTTTTATTTTTTAACAATTCTTTTCCCAGTGATCATCTTTAGGCCATGCTGTTACCCACCTGAAAAGTCTGTAAACAGCTGAACAAGCAACTTGTTCAAAAACCCGGCAGAGTACCTGCATGCTTATGCGTTCAGAGAAATCAAATTTGGGGTATTCGCGCTAGGAGTGTTTGAAAGCTCATCAAGTCAGGAAATACAGAGCACCCTTTGAGACTAAGCCGACCGACCGTATGTAGACACCACAATCTGATTTTCAAATATTCTTGATCTAGCCAGAGGGTAGGAAATTTCAAAGAGTTATTCTTTAAGAAAATCAAAACAAATAAACGCAAAAAATATTAAAATATGTGATAAAAGAGGTCTATTTCACCTAGTGAATTTTTCCGTCAGTTCATAGCGTGGATCAGTGAGTGTCAGGGCTGTACTAAAGGGATGAACTCAATCACACAAAACAGGCAACAATAACACTCCAGAAACCGCTGTGTGTAAAACTGCAGTCTTAACTAGCGCTAATACCTCAAGTATTCTAATTTAGCCTCTAGGGTAGGCAGCCCCCTCAAAACTGGGTTTTTAGATGTTAAGACTGGTAACTCATCTACACCACCGCAAACGCAGTCGCAAAATATATCAAAGAAAAAAGTGCTCAGAAGTAGAATTCTCCTCAGGGCTTCCCCGTCCCTTTGGAATTGCTCATGGATTTCAGATGCGAGCTGCTTCCAAAGCCTGTATTTTCTCCTTTGTCTAACACAGTGCTAAGCACATCACTGGTACTTAAAATACTAAAATTCAAAGGAATAAATGCTTTGTTTGTTTGCTTCCAATTAGGAGCTAATGAAATCCCAGGAAAACGCTTTCAGGTAATTTGTCACAGAAGAACCGAAACTCGATAGCGCGTTTCTCTGTGTAACTTTCCTCCCTGTCTGTTCTGCTGACACAACTAGACCACACTTCATTCTCAGAAAGACATTAGAGCATTACTTTACTGTTTTTTCCTCTAAATTACCTGCCTGGCTACTGTCACCATTGATCTCTTAAGTCCTTGACTGAGTAATCAGTCAGACAGCTAATTAATGTAGTGGCTTGGAGGGAAAGAGGGAGGGAAGGATGAAATGAAAGAGGAGAGTTTTTCCCTTATTCTTCATGTTTTTATTGCCTGTGAAAGGTGCTTTATCCGTAGCATAAAGGAGCTTTTGTCTGTGCTTTTTTCTTCTGAGACACAGGTCACCTACTATAAATCTATTTACCAACTATTAACGGAAACCAGGAGAATTTCAGGGGAATGACGAAAATGAAACCTAAGCAAAAAAAAATCTAAGATTTCATATTTATTTTTCCCCTATTAACACTTACGGACTGCAGTATGTATTTTGAATGAGTAGAAACTGCAAGGCCTGACCCATATTTTCAGCTGGTTTTAGAACTAAAACAGATGTTTTAGAATTCAGATAACTTTGTCATATTTTGATAGAAAGAGAAGGGTTTTCTCCCTCCTTCCCTCTTCCTGGGTCCCTTCCCCATAGACCAGAGTGACCCATGCTATCTAAAAACCCCCAGATTTATCCAGATTGGTTTTTAACTGAAATGGCTCAAACTCAGGTGCCCGGACTTGTTGTTTAAACACCATCACTCAGTCTGACTTTAGTCTGAGACCAAAGACATGAGGAAAGGGAATGCCTCACGTTAAAATGTACGTTCTAAATGTACTCATCAGTGTCCATGATTTAAAAAAATCAACATCTAGGCATATTTTTGCCTTGCAGTGCTAAAGCACTTTGCTCCAGATCCTTCCCTAACTCCTAAACTTTTTGTAGGCTTTGTTTTCAAATGTTAGGCTGAGGAGATGATGCCGGCACACTGCAGTCGAGGATATTTGCAAGCTTTCCCCCATACTTTCCTATCAAATGTTAGTAACCAAGTTCTCGTAAAAGAATAAATGAACTACTAAGAAAGTTAGCAGTAGATAGATTCTGTTTCCCTAATCATGGATATTTGAGAAGCACAGAGGATTCTCATCTTTGTAAGAAGTATTATACATGAAAAGGTATTTTAATTTCCTTTATTCTCAAGGAATCTTACATATCCTGGGATAGCTCTTTAAATACAGACAGCTAACCTCATACCTCTATGCACATATATATAGGTATTTACGTATTACAAGGCCGGATTTAAACAGTCTTGTCTACAGGGAACTGATGAACTGAAAATGGTTTAATAAGCTTTCTTTGTAAATTCTTAAGGGACACAGATATTAGCATCAGCAGCATTTGTTGCTAAATGCAAATAAAATCATTCTGAGTATGGGAATTGCGCTGACCGTGCTTCATGAAGCAGCAAGCACAGGACTGCAGCAAGAAAGTGGCAATTAAATATTTCACACATGCCTGCATGTCTGTTTATCAACAGCTTAACGGGTTGTACCATGATCATATCCAACAACAACAAAACAATGTTGGAATGGAATGCCCGACTAATAATTCTGTGCCTATTATCAGCTTGTGGAGAAACCCACATTGCTGCAAAGACTCACGTGAAAAGTGCCTGAGAAGAATATATAACAGTCAAAAAAGCAGTCTGCACTCCAACAAAATCAGCACTGGGTAGGCTAAGTACTGCAAATCAAGCATGTTTTATTAATGCAAGTATCAAGACAACAATAAATTAAGCACCTAAATATAGGGAGGAAAAGGGTAATGTCAGCAGTTCAGGCTTTTTAGACTGACCTCAAAATTTGTCTAAAAATAAAAAATGTGTCTGAAGGTTACTATAATTAAAGATTAATGGAAATGGTATAAAATTCTAAAAAGTCTATGAAGCTAAATTATGCCAAACTAACTCCACATTCTTCTTTTATTATTGACTTTCTAGATGCAAACTCTAATCTATACAGACTTCAGTGAAGCATTTATTACATGTGGAAAATGATTAGCGTAACCTCAAGCAGCTTACTGTACAAGAAAAGCTAGGGAGGATATAATGGTGAGTCGTGTTCAAAAGGGAGTTGTTTAGTTATGGGAAGCTCACTAAGGAATTTCTCAAGGATGAGCCTGGGGGGGAAAAAAAATAGTATCTCTGCACATGGCACAAATGATAGGCATCACCTCATGAAGTTTGCTGGTGAAAAGGTGAGAGGTGTTGAAGAGAATGAGAATATCACACTGGAAAAACAAGAGGAGTTGGAGGCTGAAGTAAGACATGGATGAAATCTAAAAACACAAGAGGCTGCACAATACCCTTGTGGACTAACAATAAACAACAATCTTTGCTGTGTTTGCCATGACACACAAAGAGAAGAAACGGAGTCACTCATGCAATTCTGTAAACCAGTAACGTGATAAGGCAGTAAAAAAAAAAGAAAGATTAGTATGCTCCTATAATATTGTGATACAGCAGCAATAAAGATACATTGCTCCTGCTAGGAGGCCTTCTGAGATACCACGTACAATTTTGATTATTCAGGATTACGAAGAAAAGAATTCAGCATGATGCGGGTATGGAGCCGGCCTATTAGGATGAACAGGAGAACAGGCAGCCAGGAAACTGGAAATAATTTGATCTGTTTAGACGAGCAAAACGAAGGCTTGTTTAAACTAGCAGAATGCAGGCAGGGGCAGAAAGGGGGATGGTTATGTGGCTGCTCACTTAAAGCACACTATGGAAAGGGGGGGTGGGACAGGATAAATACCAGGGATACGCAAGAATGTTGGAAAAGCTAAAAGGCAATGCTGACATAAGAACACGCCAGTCCAAACCAGCCATACTCTTATGTTTAAGCAGGAAATTACGAGGGAGTTTTATCTAAAGTGAGTGACTGGACTGGCTTCCTAATACAAGCAATAGGAGCAAAATAGAAAGCTAGCTACATGATGGAACTTTGGAGGTTTATGAAAAGATTTCTAAAATAAGTTTTTATGTGACAACAAAGAACTGGATTTGGTCACCAGGCGGTGCCTTTCAATCCTACGATCCTAGCTGGCTGTCAGCCTTTTAATTACAAATCCCATCACTATAACCATAGTGTGTACCATGGTTACCTTGTACTTCAGGTACAAGAACAACACATTAATCTTTTTCTAGTAACTCGTGTGCTAAAAATGGGGTTCTACCTCAAGCAACTACATGAAGTAGCTTTGGAGGTTGCCAATGTAACAAACTTTCAGTGACTGCCAACAAGTGAGCTTTTTGCTGCTTGAAGTGGGAATAATCTTTTTGGTGTGTGTTTGGGTGCAATGGAATCCTGAACCTTGCTTGGGGATCTTTAGCCTTACGCTAGTACAAATAACAACCATGAAATGGCAAACCAACCCTGACATTACAGCATGCTATGATGTTTTCTCTTAGAAGGAGAGAAATATATTTGTCTTTTAGATCACAGAAGATCTAAAGGCTGAATAAAAGCAAAGGCCAGCTACAAGTTCAAAACGTGAATTTGCATGCACCCATCCGCTGTCGCAGCACAGGTAATTACACCAGTGGTGTCAAGGTAGCCCAAACCTGCAAATTTACTGACCATGGGAAATGATCAGCTTTTATAGTTTAGATAGAACTAGAAAAATAATATGTGTCAACTTTCTTCTCAGTATAGCAGCATCTTCTTTTGTAACCATGTATTTTCTGGTCAGCCAGAACTACCAAAGTTAGCACTGCAGGGCTAACAGGAGAACAAGATAGGTTCCGTTGTACCTTTGCACACCATCAGCAAGTTGCTTCCTAAATTTTCTTCAGAAGACCTTTATCTCCAGCAACAATGCATGCAGGGAAGAGACTGGAGATTGATCAGCAATTGCAAAGTTGATTTTGTAAACGATCGCAGAAGAACAGAATCTCACTCCTACGATGTCATTCCTTGCAACAGCATTTTTCCCACTTTTGTGCTGAACTTACGGTAGGAAAATATGACAGAAACATTTAATTTCATATGGTAGACAACATTCACTTAACACCAATTAGCTTGTATTACCGCTGATAATTTGGATCAGGGCAATATGCAATTGACATTCAGAGCTTGGTCCAGACATGATACGGATAAAGGGGGATGCCTCCGCAGCTGCCTTGCTCCTCCCCTGTCACTTAGCTATGCCTGTGTTGAACGAGGTAGCAGCCCCCCAGGACATCTGCTCCTGTTATTAGGAATTACAGCAACGTACTAAAAGCTACTTTGAAAAGCAGTTTCTCTTTGTATACATTTTCTTCTAATTCTCAGTGGAAAGGGAATTTTCTTCCTGAACTGCTACGCTGTATTTTGGCTGTTGCAGCACTACTGAGCTGGAATCTTCAAATTTATGGTGGCTTTTGTATTTGCTCTTTTTAAGTGTTGAATACAGCAGTGATATCATTCAGATACACATTATTAACTGATAAACTATTCTATTCATCTTAAGGCTTGTTTTCACTTACTTAAGAGTCAGTAAATGCAGCACAGGAACCAGAATTTGATAGCTTAGGCATTAAAATTATACGGGACATTGGCTTTATTTTCTTGCTCTCAAAGCTCTTAGGTGATCTGAAAGAAGTCATGAGAAGAGTTGTAAAGTTGTAAACAAAATAACTTTAGTCTATTTAGCTCCTAATCTTGCAGCAGATAAGAAATGGATCCTCAGCATCACCAAGAAGAAAGCTATATAATCTATCCTACAGAAAAATACGAAAGACAGACATGAAGACATGTCCTAAATCTCACCTTCCTCTGGGCTTAAACACTGGCCTATGAAAAAATAACTACGTCTGTTTGGGATCTGCAGTCTGGGATTACCCTGATCTTTATGTCAAGCAATCACTAGATAAATCAGCAGTCTTTAGAAGAGGGATCAAGACCAAGTAATCTCTTTTTCAGCACAGTGCCTCCATCTGCTCCTGCATCATGCTGCACCGCACTGAGGAGCCAGAGCCTGCCCAAAACTCCTCCATCCATCTACACTCTTGTCTTGGCTTCCTCTTTCTCCCACCATTTCTCCAAGAATCCCCAATTTCTCATCCCTATTTCTCCTTTGCCAGGTGCTTCCATAGGGGAAGACTGGCAGAAGCACAGGAAACACTGAGCAAAAATCTCTTCTTTTGAACTATTGGGCAAGAACAGAGACCTATATCCTCCAGCATAAGTTTTAATGAAGATAGCTACTTTCTTCACGTCTTCTGGAGAGGTTATCTCAGGTAGCAGCCTGCCCAGAGGGATGTCAGCGTGGGACAGGCAAAGCTGCTGAGCCCTACTAAGACAAAGACAGTTCTGGACACAAGCTGAAACAGAACGTTAAGCATCAGGGAAACATCCCTATCAAAACCATGGCCATTATGAGCTTTAGGCTTGCAATTCTCACTGTGCTGCCAGGATTTAAGTACTTGCATTTCACCTCAATGTCCTAAAGCACTGGGGGGCTGTGTTTTAATTTCAAATTTCCCTTTAAAATCTCCCTGCCTTGCCAAGGTGGCCTAAGGACAAATCCATTAATGCATGTGATATGCAGGTACATTTACATTATGGGAGTTATGTAAGCAGGTAAACCTCATCAATAATTAAAGGCTCTGTGGGTAAAGTAAGATCTGACCATTTTCTTCTTCTAGCTTCTCAGGGTTTCTGTGCAAGTCACGCAGCCCATATGCTTTTCTTGTGGATAATTTTAAGGGATGACATTTTAAGGGATGATGGTTCCAATTCTTCCGTCTACAGAAGGTTGTGTGAGCCCCTCTCTTTTGTTTCTCGTAGAAACAAGCTAGAGGAATTAACAATGTAAAACAGGAGTTAGTAAGGGAAGGATCAAGCTCTCTAGTTCTGTTTTGATGCCAATCTGTACAAGGTGTAATAAAATCAATAGTTTCTCTTGCTGAAAGGTTTCTTTCTATCTACAGCAGTGACAAGAATATAGTGGGCGAAGAGCTCTATTAGCTGTTCTTTAGGAATCAATCACACTAAAAGCAATAGCCAGTATGACAACAACTGCACAATGGACTATTAATTTATTGACACCAATATCCTGAACTTCAGAGAAGAGGGATACTTTTAAAGAGATAGGAAATAAAATGTCTGTTTCTGTAAAAATCAAGAGAATACTAAGCATTTGTTACTAATGATGCAGAAACAAAAAAGCTTACACCTTTAAGGGGTAAAATACCAACACACAAATTTAGTCCACCTGAAAAAGAACAGCATCCACAGCCTCACAGGCCACTGATCTCAGTATCTGGTGAAAGACGTGAGCTGATCCAGCACAGAGCCGTTGGCTTGCACCAGCTGAGAACCAGCTGCATTCTGCCTCCGTGGTGCACCTAGAAACAAGATGCATCATAAAGATGTAATTGGCAATTACAAGGTCACATTAAATGGTATGCAGTGAGCTATTTAAATACATCAGAAGCATGTATAACAGGAGCGAAAAATCAAACTATATCAGGTAAAAGGCCATATTCATGCATAAGTAATGAGGGGAAAATAGAATGAACCAGTTTGTTCTATTGTATCACATTGAAATTTCCGTACCGTCTCAGTAGTGTGGAAGAGCAAATGAAAGCCAGAGCAAAGAAAGGAACTGTGTTTGGAGAATTACTCCTTGCTGACACTGGGTGAGCATATTGTGGCTCAATGGCGAGCATGCAAGCATGATCAAGACCAACTCTGGTTAACATGCCCTGACTTCTGTCTGAGTGCAGAGGTTTTTTGAGATACTACGGCTAAGGAACACCATCACTCACTTTGAGAAAAAGGAACAGGCAATAGATGCATGTTGGAGCTACAGATAGAATGACGCTGTAAATGTGGACAGCAGACTGTACTCTGTCTTTTCATGCTGTCATCTTTCTTTTGTTGATGTCTCTGTTTTAAGATCAGTTTGCTCCATGCATCACCAATTGTCTTTTGTTTTCTCGCAGCAGGGAAGGCTTGGTTAATCCATATGTCATGACAAAAAATGCAGGCTTCTCTTTGATAGGAACCAAGCATGACAGCAATCTATTGAAAAGGTGTTTGGGACTATCATTTCTTCCAAGCTAATTTATTGACTGGATGGCTTTCAAAAATAATAGTTCTCTTTCCCAAGACAATGAGCTGAGATGTGACTCATGAAGTCCACATGAGCACACAGACAGGCTAATTACGAGAAATAAACTAATAATGAACTATCAGTCTCTAGAAATCAGTATCTGTTGTGACAGACCAGTCTAAACTTCAGAGAATGTGAATGTTTCCACCTGTGCCCTACTGCAATGATTTTGTTTTATTAGCCTTAGATATGTAAAACAAATTTCTTACTATTAAGCCTTAGATAGACCAGGATGCTAAGAAAGTACCTGATCTGTGGAGGCGGGGGATGACAGTTTAGCTGAGCAAACTCCAGTTCTAGCACGTAGTTATATGGGGCAAATGCTATCCCGCTAACATTTAGTCAGGGTTCCAGAATCCAGAGATTTATACATCAGAGGTGGCAAAGTGAAGCATCCGTGAAAATAACACAAATAACAACTTTAACACATCCCACTGACCAACCTTTTTTTTTTCCCAGTGTATTTCACTTTAAGTATATATACCACAGTGTAACTATACAAACCATGTATCTTTCCTGTAGCATTTGTGGAATAATTTTAACAATTTTAAACAAAGAGTTTCTGTCACTCATTCTCCCATTTCTAGGACAGGTGATGGACAGGACACAGCCACACTGTGATTGTAGAAAAGGCATACTAAAGAAATGTGGCACACTTAGGAAACGTGAATTGTTCTCACACAATGAAACTTCTTCTTCTAACAAACAAAATGCCCCTAATCTTATCATCCAGAAAAAGGGACTATGCCCAAATTCTGCTGAAGCTGTAAGAAAGACTGCCACTGCCTAGTCCAGCCAATTTTTGACTCCCAGGCTCCAGAGGAAATTTTCATACAGCAAAGAGCTTTTCTGGCACCTTTACAACATACCAGAAAACGAGTACTGAAGAAAACCTTCACAATGTTCTCCTCCCTTTCGGTGTAAACCCAATGGGACTTTTTATGATTACTGACTACTTATGCTCGCTCCGGAGTAATCAGCTATAAAAACAGTCGAACAGTAGAAAATTCTGGGCCATTGTGTGTTCATGACTCTTTTAAGGCTAGCACTTTTAAGGCTGACCCTGAATCATCCTGACCTTTACTTAGCTGTTGAAACGCCTATGCCTTATGTTACCAAGGAAAGAAACTGCTGCCTTAAAATGTTCTTGACCTTGTTCAGCACATTCCTCATGCCGTAACTGACTTGCTTTTAGTTGCCAATAAAGCACAATGAGTTTAGAGATGACAAACGAAGGTTGCAGAAGTGGCATTCCAGGAGCATTTATAATTTACTCTAAGAATGAAGAGCTCCCTTCTAGCACTGTGAACTCCAGACCGCTGTGGATGCTCTGTCTTTTGCTTATATTTCTGTGAATTATTATGTGATTTCTACAAACACACTTCAGCATATTGTACTTACATCAACACTTACTAATGCTTAGCAAAACTTTTGACAAATACGGTCTGTTCTGGGTATGTACAAACCGTGAAAATAATATGGAGCTACAGAGTCATTATTATTTTCTAAGCCCTGTTTTCTCTTTAGCACAACAGATGTCCATTGAAAAGAAAAATATGTTTCCAATGCTTTTAAAATTACGGGGATTTTTCCTCCACAAACATTTCCTAGAAAAGCTGTTCCTGAGAAATGTGAGTGACCAAAAGCCCTGTTTGGAGCTGCCCTGGTGACCCCACCATGTAGACAGATTTCCACCTTCCTCTCTATTTAGGGCCCTGAACAAGGCCTCCAGTTTGAGCAGTTCCCGGTAAATGTGGGACTGCGCAGTAGTAAAATGTCCATTCAGCAGAAATGAACAGATGCATTTTTACTTGTGAAATAAAACCTGGATGTTAAGGGGTGAAATTCTGAGACATAAATAATCCCATGGTGCCACAGGAACTCTGTTACATAGGTTTTAAACCAATTTGCCATAAATATTTGTGCACAAGCCAAAAAAGCAGTCCAAGTATACTAAATTGATACCTAGTAGGTCATTTCTAACTAGTGCAGGACAGACAGTTACCTGTTGGCTTCAATTAAGCTTTGCAAAACCACCCTTGTGTCATGGTGTACTGTGAGGAAAAAACAACAAGGCAACGTAATTCACTTACAATGCAGACTTTGGGCTGTGTGAAATCAAGTTTGCACTGAAAATAAGCAACTCACTAGTACCCTGAGAACAGCGGGTCAATGAAAAGCAGGACAAAGTGAAGAAGGTGGCAAAAAGAAGGGAATTCGAAAGTTTTGTAAGACCTCAGTTTCCGTCAGATGGGTACAAGCACTTTATGACTTGTTTCCACTGAAACTGGAAGGTAATAAATCCAATGACATTAAAAGTAATAAACCTAATAATATCAAAGTAATAAACCTAATAATATCAAGGTAATAAACACAGGCTATTATCATCTCACTTGGCACTTCGTTAGCATGCTCACTGTGCAAAGGTGGCCTTAAAGTTCTGGAAAAGTTTTCCTGAATGTTGTCAGCAATTTATAGACAAAAATAAAATAAATAAATAAATAAAAAATCATTGCCGTCAAATAATTTTTCCATTATATTAATGTCTAGGGATACCCACGGAGTCAAAATCAGTTGTGAAAAAACATACAGCGAGAGATTAAATTTAAGCAAAAGACTATCCCTAATTCACAGAGAAGGAAAAGGCAATATGTGACCTGTCCCAAGCCAAGCAGAAGCAGAGGAAGGACACAGTTGTCTTCGGGCTCATGCCTGTGCCCTAGGCACAAGTATACTACAATGCAATGATCTTTTTTTTCTTTTTTAAGACAGTAAAAGGCATGTAACTAACACATGAAGGTGTATCAGCTGATGGAAAGTTTAGATGACCATTAAACGTTCAGTTACAGTTTCTTATTTAGTGACATGGCGAACATCCTTGAACACTGTGATGAAATCTCCACCAACTGGGGAAGGATTTTTTTTAATTTCCTATTCACCGTTTCTTTTTTGACTCTGAAATAAAACCGGGACACACGTGGATGGGTGGCCCCAACTAGCTTTTCTTTCGCTTGGACAGAGTCTGCTCTCCAGGGAAGCGGGAGAAGAGTGTCAGTGTGGCATCCGCTGCCTCGTGGAGGGCGAGATGCTGCTGCTCCAGGTAGCCAACCGCTTCAGCCAAACGGCCCGTGTGAAATGTCGGAACCTGCCCAACACAGATAGTGAAAAGATGGTAATAAACAAAAATCCCGCTTATTTACATGTGTACCAAACTGAAGACAGCAGGCCCTGATGACGCCACACTGATTACTGAACTAGTGGAAGCTGTCCCTGCTGATGGCAGGGGGGCTGGAACCAGATGATCTTTAAGGCCCCTTCCAACCCAAACCATTCTATGAATCTATGATTCTATACTTCACCTCCAAACCCACCGGCCAGCTCAACCCAGCAGAAAGCAGATGTACCTGTTAACGCAGAGCTTTCACCAAGGCAGCTACCGACGGACTGGAGCGGTGCAGAGCAGCAGCAACACCACCTCAGAGCACCTCGTGGGGTCTTTCCCATGAGACGGACATGGAACTGCGCCGTGCAGCGGGCGTGAGGAGAGGGCAATGGGAAACCCCAACAACGCATAGCCGTCCTGCACCAGGCACAACCCGCCCCGCGAGCAGCAGCCAAGCAGCCTCGTGCGTCCCCGTGGAAGCAATACGCTGCCCTAGGCAGCTCTGTCACCAGGGCTTTCCGTCAGCAGGTCGGAATATCTGGGAGATTCGGGGTTTCGTTCCCTCGCCGCAGGCAGCGGCCGGAGAACACGAGGAAGAACTTCTTCACTCTGAGGGTGACGGAGCACTGGAACAGGCTGCCCAGGGAGGTTGTGAAGTCTCCTTCTCTGGAGATATTCAAGACC
>Ga0065711_1008132_pt1 | contig 17624 bp, 7 predicted proteins | sample Hoacrofraction12_FD_59098 | JGI IMG/M metagenome (GOLD analysis project Ga0065711, IMG submission 59098) | Hoatzin crop microbial communities from Cojedes, Venezuela - Epithelial fraction 12 v2 (version 2) | ecosystem: Host-associated > Birds > Digestive system > Esophagus > Crop | place...
GAGCCAGCAGTGTGCCCTGGTTGCCAAGAAGGCCAATGGGATCCTGGGGTGCATCAAGAGGAGTGTGGCCAGCAGGTCGAGGGAGGTTCTCCTCCCCCTCTACTCAGCCCTAGTGAGGCCCCGTCTGGAGTGCTGTGTCCCATTCTGGGCTCCCCAGTTCAAGAAAGATGAGGAGCTACTGGAGAGAGTCAAGCGCAGGGCTACGAGGATGATGAGGTGACTGGAGTATCTCTGCTACGAGGAAAGGCTGAGGGAGTTGGGCTTGTTCAGCCTGGAGAAGAGAAGGCTGAGAGGGGACCTTTGAAATGCCTCTAAATATGTGCAAGGTGGGTGTCAGCAGGACGGGGCCAGACTCTTTTCAGTGGTGCCCAGCGACAGGACAAGGGGCAATGGGCACAAACTGAAGCAGAGGAAGTTCCAGCTGAAGATGAGGAAGAACTTGTTCACTCTGAGGGTGACGGAGCCCTGGAACAGGCTGCCCAGGGAGGCTGTGGAGTCTCCTTCTCTGGAGATATTCAAGACCCGCCTAGACAAGGTCCTGTGCAGCCTGCTGTAGATGACCCTGCTTCAGCAGGGGGGTTGGACTGGGTGACCCACAGAGGGCCCTTCCAACCCTGAACATTCTGTGATTCTGTGACAGAGTTTTTACACATGTAGCAGGGAAATTAAGTTCTTACTGTTGCTGCAAGTAGTATCCTATAAGGATATGCCATCTCATAGCAGTTATTTGTGACAAAAAACGAAATGACACTGAAGTAAGCAGAAGTTAACTTTGGAATGTAAACTAGAAGTTCTGGGAACTCTATGTTCTATTTAGGATTTCTGTTACTGCCTGCATCAGACCCAGCCTCACCTACCTACCTGTTCTGCCTGTGCCTGGCGAAGCATACAAAGTCAGTTTGGCACTGCAACTGAATGCTGCTGTTCCTTGAACAGATGCTAATACAGTTCCTTAGGAGTGCAAGAAACTCACATGCATTAATTTCAACAGTGAAATAACACTAAAAATAAAAAAAAATAATCTGAATGGAACTGACCTCCAGTAGAGGTTGCAGGGCTGTACCACAACAGATTTTTTTTTATTATTTGTAATTACAGAGGTCCAGCAAACTGCCCTGGAAATAAGAGGGCTGAAGAGTCTGTCGTGCGTAATAAGCTTGTCCTAAGCACATTCAGCTGATGCAAGGCAGATAGACATTGAATGCTCTTGTTTAGGGAATGAATTAATAGGACTCTCAGTTTGATCTTGAAATTCAAAATCAAAAACGCAGTTAAAGTACTAGAAAAGAAGCAAATTTTCCTTGGACCAACCTAACTTCTTTGAGTTGTCATCTTTCCGAGAATCCAATGTCACCGTTTTTTTAATGACTAGACATGCTGCTAGACTGCTGCTGACACCAGTACAAAGACATCTTTCACTTCAAAGCTTTTTGTCTCAAAGATGAGCCAGCTCTTCATGACAACCTGTATGTTTACATGCATGTTATTTTAGGATGCTTGTATTGCATAAAATGATTTTTAGGGTACTGTAAGCATAAAAGCTTGTCTTGGTGCCTTTTAAAGGGAAAAAATGTCAAAATTCAAATGGTAGCAATAATTTTACCGGTGCCCAGTTACATTCCCTCTAATTAATTAGGATGTCAGCTTAACTGGGTCGGCTTCACATAACCAAGAACTGATTTGTGGGTATGTCAGACAGGTAAGTTCTCATTAAAATGACAGAAAGGTAACTTGCATCTTAATTGGAATTCCTTTTGGAGACTTTTGAAGAGCACTTGTTTTAGTTACCTCTACAGTCCCCAGACCCGTTTTCAGACTGAGCTATCTGTACTGCCCTCTGCTTTTTTACAAGGACTATTAAAATACTTAAGATTGCAGTTTATAAACAACAGTAGAGTTTAAATTAAGCGTTTTTTCCTTCATGGAAACAGAGAGTGTGCTCAAATTCAGCTGAGATGATGTCAAGTTTTAGCATAAACTGAGTACTGAGAGCTGAAGTATTAAAGCACCTTGGGGTCACTTGGATCATCAAATTTTCACCCATGCTGGGGCAGGGAGGCGAGCTCAGTGAAACCATGAGTCCTTATATTTAAACAACGCTTATTATGCCTCACATCTGCTTTTATCTTGCAATTAGCAAGGCATTCTCCCTTCTGCAAACTATACTGTTTGGTTTGTAACATTCTATAAAGAGGTATTTATGTGTCTTTCATAAAAGAAATCAGATAAAAGATTGAAATACAACTAAACAGGAATTTTTACAGTTTTCAGCTATTCTGGATATTGCTATTATCTGCAATTACAATAACCTACTCTGTACCAGAGCTCCTGCCAGGTGAGAATGCCAGAACATCTCAGAAGAGTTGAGATGTTTTTATGCCTTAAGAGTTCTGTGAACAGGGCAAAGAGTTAAAACTGGTCTCTAGCAGCTACTGAACAAGGGGCTCATCATCTCTTTCCAGAATTCCTGTTTCTAACTTGGAGATTAATTATCTTGTCAAGTAGAGATACTTAAACTACGAGGCAGCTGTTTCTGCTGAAACAACAAAGCCTAGGAACTACCAGGGCAGAAGGGAGAGCTATTTTCATTTTGAAACAGGCTTTGTTTCTGAAAAACCTGGCGACTGCTCAGTGCAGGTGAATAAGAAACTTGTCAGAGTTCATCTAAGAATCAAGAAAACTGAGGTTTATACATAAGCTGGTAACATGCAAGCGCCATTTAATTATTCAAAGGCTAACCAACCACTTTTCATGAGATCTGAGGGGAAGACCAGAAACCTAGGTCCCTCTCATTGCCTTGAATATCAAATACCTGAATCACCAGCCTGCCACTACAGAGGCCACAAAATGGCTAAATAATTGTTTGTTTAGCTACTGTGTTTGCCAAAGTGAAGTATGACTCACAGGTGGCATGCTTTGGTACGTGTAAGCGAATCGCTTCATCATTTTAGTTGTTAGCCATGGCAGATAGATTCTAAAATAAATAACAGTCTAGCTAACTGTCAGAAAGCAGTCTAAAACACCTGAATATTAGCAGTTACAAAAAACATTAAGATTCAATCCTTTCTTGTTTAATATCTAGAGTAAAAAAAAAAAAAGTCTTTTAACTTATATAGCCAATTTACAATATCTCAGAACTTCTGGTTTAATTTATCCAATGTTAGGAAATCTTATACAGAACTGTGTTAGCTATTAAAAGTATTAAAACCAGCTCAACTTACCTCTGACTGTGCACAAAGAAGCAGGCAGTCCGCTCTTCTTACTATCTTTAACCACTTGTGGGAATCAATTAATGAAAAGACTTCCTGAAATAAAGCAGAACACAAACGACTTGCACAGCAAATATGCAACACTCAGAAGTAAACGCTTAAGTTATGTAATGTAATCTCTAATGAAGATTAGTCATCTGTCATACGTGCAACTTCTGTATCTGTCAAACAACTGCCAGCATATAATTTTTACCACATTAGGAATTAAAACCTGGTAGCTCCAGTAACAACGCTATGTCAAGGTACATTCTCATTTCCGTATGTATTTTACATTTATATTTGTGCATGTTATGAAAGTCTCCATGAAATGCATAATAAAACAGCTGCAACAGAGAGCTTTACAATCTTCCGCATCCCATGAAGTTGCCCGAGAGGGCAGCAGAGGACAGGCAAACCTGAAGAATGGGACAGTTGGTTTCTCTAAGGCCCGCAGAGGCATTTTCTCCAGATGGGAGTTCAGGTAAAAAAGAAGCAGCTTTGATAACTTGATAAAGATATTTTTACACTCCAGTTGCATTAACTGTCAGTCTCTTCAAACAAGATGGATTTCTCAGCATTCTGTAAAAATACCCTCAGGAAGCTGAAAGCATCATGTAAGAAGTGCGAGGTGATGGACTGTGTCTCCCAAGGTACTCTGCAGGCTGCCTCATAGTCATTAGTTAACAAAGTTTAGAGGGAAAAAAACCCAACAAACAAACTTCAGGACAGAGAGGAAATTACCTACCCGTTTTATCTCAACTGATAATGCTTTCAATGACCATGAATTTTCACACAGGTTGTTTTTCATAGGTGTCCTAAGGGTCAAGAACCACAAGTTGTGTCCATCCTGGACTGGCAGCAGTGTGTTTTTGCCAGTTACTATCCATCTTACACAGGTCCGGGCTGGGAAACCATCTCCCATTCTATTTTGGTACAAGAAGTCATCTCAGTAAGACACCGCTCTTTAGTGTGTTGGCACTGGCTTTATAGTCTCATGCAGTAATTGCACGTAGATTTTTCGCTGAACTTTCACAAGAGGAATGGCTAGCAAGCACTGAAGAGTTGAACCAAAGCTACACTGGATCACAGACACGCAGCTGACAGCTGCTATGACAGGCTCCAGAATGTAAAATGGCATGTAGGTATCATACCCAAAAGATCTGGGGTGAAAGGGAGAGAAGAATTTCCCTCTGCGCTGTAAAACCAGGAGCTGACAGCAGGTAAGACAGGCCAGCCACTTGCAGCATGTCTGCACTGAGCACTCTGAAAATGTCTCAAGGTAATACTTGCTAAGGTGTGAAAGGCCTCAAGGTCAAAATAGGAAGACCTCACTTTGTCACTGATTGGAAGTACCAAGCTATCCTCTGCTCTTACAGGAGTCAGTAAAGGAATCTGGATCCCAAGAGGGACAAACTGCAAATGACAGACCTCACAACAGAAAAGAGCATCTTTTTTGGTTAAGTGCGTGTTCTCCAGTCATACTTCCTGATGTAATCAGACTGCTGAAGCAGTGGAAAAAAAAAATAATTTTTTTTTTAAACTGTCCCTTCCAGAAAGGCTATGTTCTTGATGTTTATACAAATAATCTGAGAGTAAATGTTCTTACTGTTTGGAATGCAATAGACCAAGTCCATTTATTTTTGTGAAACAAACACAAACTAAGATAAGATGAATTCTGTACCAGCACAACGACTTAAATTCCCTCATTTAAAGCCATAAATGCTGAACATCTTTTAACTCCTGTTTTGGGGAATATCCATACCTTCTCAAAACCCGCTGGCCAGTTCACAACTGCTCACTCTGGACAAGCAGCCAGGCTGACTCCTGGGCAGCTGACCAGCCTAGGAAATCGTGTTGGAGCACAGGTGCTGCCCATGCTTATGTGCTGAGGGCTTCTTGCCTCGGGACTTCTCCACTGCCACCTGGGCTTCCTGCAGTTCCACTACCAAGCCCCAAGACACTGTTAGTGAAGCAATTCTAATATCGCACTCCTTCACTAGGCCACTTCAACTTGCAGCTGCTTGTGCTTACTCTATTCATTTCAAATAGTTACTGGTTTTGATACATACCAACTGTGTTTACTTAAAAATAGCTGTTCCCATATTAAGGCTATTTGTATAGTGTTTCTCCTTTCACTGTAAGAGGTAGGTAGAACAAGTGTTGTCTCCTTAAAATAATTGTTTTCAAACTAATCATAAAAGGTAGCCAATGTTTAACTTTCCTACAAACTATTTTATTAATGTTTCCCTGGTTGTCATCCTTTTATAAGTCCTGTTTCTGAGGTAAAGAATGCTCGAAAAAACCAGCATTTGAAATTTTTGTTTATGTACTCCTAATTATTCAACTCAAAACCCAAAATTTAATTAACTGAAATTTAATTTACTTCAAGTTTAATTAGCTGAAGAACAGAGCAGAAAGCGTTTCCTTTCCTCTTGCACCTCTGGTTCATTGTATATTGCCAAGCAGAAACAAATAACTAAGAATAGCTAAACCAAATAGAAAAACTCAGTGCAGTACTGGAGCAATACAACAGAACTGACTTGGCACAAGCAAGCTCCTCGAAAAAGGAGAAGGGAATGTTTCAGGCAAGCTCAGGTCTGCAGAACTACTCTGACTGAACTCCATCGTTAACCTGTTTACATCAGCAATTGTCATTACAGTCAGGATCCTCTAGATTTTCCTCAGTTCTAAGCAGCAAATAAGCCCACTTTTGCACCATGTTAAGGCCTGTTCTGTTCGTCGTGGCTTTTCCATGTTACCTCAGTCAGCATAGACTGTATCTGAGGCTGCCTGAATTAAGACAAAGTAAGATTCTTCATAACAATGGTAATTCTTTCATCGACAATGAAATAGTTATGAATCTGCATATTAAGTTAGGTAAATGAATTCAGAGCAACAAGAAGGAAGACCACAATAAATCTGTCCCTTGTTCCATCACTCAAAGTCGAGAGGAACTTTGCCAACATCCAGGAGCCAGGCATGGGGTGCATCCTGGAAACCACATGGCAATATATTGAGATTATAGTCCATTTGTGCCTTTCTAGATATAATGAATTGACTCTAAATCTGCTCTGGACATATGCACTGCCAAAGAAAAAAGTAGTAGTCCCTCCAGATTGTATTTCTGTCAGCATGGTGGCAGCAGCAGAGTACAAAGCAGCTGTGGTCACTGTTCTACTTGAGCAGGCGAGGACCATAGCTGCTTTATGTTCAGAGCTGGGCACTGCTGGGCGGTACTGGGCATGAGCAGAGGCAGATGGCAGTGTCAGATTAACCAGGAATATAGACAAAAAGGCAACCTAGAACTGCGCAGGAATGTAAGACTTCAGAGGTTTACAATTTAAAGATATACATGGCAGCGCTTTTCTAAGTTAGATCATTAACATTCAATCCTCGTGTCACTCTCCAGGGCCATGTTGGAAGAACGCTGTATTAAAGGAAAACAGTTTCACACATCTCTGACAAAAACCTAAGTCTCTCAGAGGGAGAACCCTCAGAAGAATTAAGCTGAAGCAGAAAACAAAGCAGGACATTTCCCAAATATTTTGGTAGCAGGCAGGATGTGACCACACCTTACACGAGGCAGAGAAGCCAATAAGGCTGATCTACCCTTACACCCACCTAGTCTGTCATTAATTGGGAAATAGTTTTGTTCTGATTTTACATTTCAGCATTCAGAAAGCTGCTGGATAATGAGGCCTGTGATCTATGTTGGAAGGTATTGCATGTTATTTATGAATATTTTTATTATTGTTTCATCTAGAAACACTATGGTGCTAAGCAACATATGAACAGAGGAACAGATTATCCATTTTATGTTAGATTGCAAGGCCTTGAGGCAACCCTATCTTAACTAAAAATTAATATACATTCAAGAACTGTTATTTGTGTAAATAGCCAGCTATGCTGGCTTACATCATTTAGTTTGTATTTACTCATTCATGAGACATGTTTTCAAACGAAACTGAACTGTGTGTAAGCAGTAGCTTAGGAAGAAAAACTTTCTTTTTGCCACAAACATTATATACTCTGCCTTTAAATTACAACCAATATTAGAAAAGACAAACAAAAACCCAGCACGCCACACACAAACACACACATTCCCCAGTTTTGGCTGCCACTTACAACAGGCTCATGAAATGTAAATACAGCAGTTTGTTCTCAGACTTCATGGTTCAGACTGAATGTATGCATTGTGTAACGTAACGGATTAAGGAGTCACCTGGGTATCCCACAGGCTGGGAATGTGCATTTGCAAGAAATGATGAGTTCAGCGTGAGATCAAAGGAATTTTATTTTATTAATTAATATCCCAGTGCATAGCTGCCACAGTGGTCCTGTCTGATTGAAGCAAGATGGCGGAAGATAAAAGCTAAAGGCCTCGGACAACATCCCGCTTGCACCATTCTGATTCAGGCTAGGCAGCACCACAGCACACAATTCCCCAGAAACCAGAGCAATCTCCTGCTTGCAAAGGCCATGCTCAGTTTCCAGGGAGGCACCTGTGAAAGCTCCATAATGCCCTAATTTCCCAAGGTAAGCTACCAAGACACAACTGTGGAGCAAAACTAGCAGAGTACCCCTCATGATGCCTTTGCGAGGCAAAAGAAGAGATTTGGGAAAGCGCTTTTCTGGGGTAGGGTACGCTCTGCTGCTCTGAGCACCCTACCTGCAAGCTCATGCAACGCTGCACAAAAGCCGCAAGGATGGCTTCAACAACTTGCCATCTTCCCCACACAGAGAGGCATTGCCCAGTTCTGTGTCATCCTATTCAGAACTCCACTCTGGGGGTCTGCGCACCACGCTGAGGATGTAAGGTACTGTGAGAAATTTTTTCAGAAATAATATTCGCTATCTAGATTTTAAGTGTGATTTGTTAAGTTGCAAATATCAACATTTTTTGATCTCTAAACTAGGTACTACTATTATCTAACATTTGTACTGAGTATCACTTTGCTTATTCTTAGAAGCGACTAATTTGGCAACAAAGGAATGGTAGTATTATTTCCAGGTATGTACACAACGTGGTTAATGCATCTGGTAACAGTCTGCAGCAGAATAGAAATACTGTAGTTGAGAAGACTGGTATTAACCATTATCTCAAGAGACAGTAAAAATAAGGATGTGAGAGCAGACAGTCTCAAAAAGTCTGTAAATTATGCTCAAGCATAATAGGGAACACTAAAGAACAGGCAAAACTGAGATGCTCTCAGAAAACTTAAGGAAAATTGGAAAACATGTTTACAACTGTTTCAATGGTGACTTCTTTGATAGGGATGTACTTATTAATACATTATTATAATAAGAGAAACTGTGCATACTTAAAACTTCACATATAGATTATAAATCAAGTGCTTGCAATGTATCTGAAAAATACTGATTTTTAACGCATTGCACATATAACATTGTTGGGAAGATGAGAGCACAGCAGAAACCGTGTGCTGTATGTAACTCAGATCTTAGTGTAAGCATTAGCTGTCTCAAACAGATCTGCAGGATATAGAATAGGAAGCAGAAAGAGGTGAAAGGTAAAAAAAACAACAACCACCCAAGGCAGACAGCCAGCAAGCTAACTGGAATAAGGAATTAAAGGATGTTAAGCTCTGCATTATCTTTTTGCATGCAACTTTTTTTTAACCCCAACCTCCTAGAAGCTGGATCTTAATTCTTGCTGTTAAGCTTGTTTGATTGTGGAAAAGAACACATCAGGGTTGAACTCATTAAACAGAGTGCTCTGTCTACAGAGGCAGGAAAGCTAAATGAAGTACCAAATGCAGGGGACAGGCAGCCACCCTTGAGACAACCATGCCCAGGGAACTCAGCAATCGACGAATGTTCTTTTGCCGAAGTGCAAAGTGTTGGGTGCAGGAGCACGTGCTGCTGGGTGTCAGCTTTCTAGAAAAGAGTTCCCGCAGATGGGTACAAGCTACCGCTCCTCAAAGGTGTGAATAGCAAAGCTAAGGCCCTCACTCAGGACAAACCTTGGTATTTCTCAGTGAGAACCTGATTTTTTTTTTTTTTCTCCTAAACTACACTTTAGAGCAATGACATTTGACCAGGGACCTGGAAAGGTGAACTGGATGCTCATGGGTTTAGCTGGCTAAAGTCTTCTTGATTATTAATAAGTTAAGCAATTTCTTCTTTCATTCCAGATACAAAATATATACTTCCCTAGATCAATACCATATGTCAAAATCTAAGTTTAGTATAAATACATTTCATTAATAGACATCTTAAAAATTGTTCTAATAGTTGGGTTTAGAAGAATTGAGGCAAGAGAAAAGTAAAGATCAGAAGTCCTTAAAAGTCTTTGCTGCTGCCAATCACCAATACATAATCATTATACAACAGGAATATATCATTACATCAAACATAAATGGAGAAGCTAAAGCAGAAAGGTATTCAGCTTGTCCAAAACAATCATGTCAACAACACGTATTTAAATAAAAAAACTAAAATTGACATTTTGGAACTATGATTGTTGTACTGATTAAGTCAATAAAACTAAGATTCCTTCTGCTCTTTCAAAGAACAATCATAGGACCTTTGATAAATAAGCAGCCTTCCTCTAGCTTTGCAATGTACTACCACTAAACAGCATTAGCAACCTGCTCAGTTCTCTAGGTTTCTGTCAAACGTCCTCATTTATTGCACAGGGACCTTCGTCTACCCAAGGCACTCTTGTGAATATCTCAAAAATTTCGTTCATAAGTTTCAGGCACTGCAAAGAGAGCATCAAGAGCATCAGAACGTCTGCTGAATGCTTGCCTAATTAATGAGTTAGAAGCTACTGTATCCTAAGCTCTGTTAGCTTATTAGAAGTCATGAGGGGACCAGGAGGACACTAAGGGCATTTAATCTACACTTTGAAAGATCAGGTCACAAATCAATTACTCTGGATTAATTTTATCCTATTAAATAAGTCCTCTTCACAATTTCAAATTGTTTAATTTGTAGGATGTTAAGAATTCTAGCACTGGAATTAATTGCACTGAACAAAACACCAAAATATAATTTTCATGATATGCTGATTTGAAGGAGGGAAAGGAAATAAGATTTGTGGTAAACAGAACATGATGTATCTTGAGAGTATGGCCAGAAATTGACAGTGATGCTGTTGAGATATTCCTGTAAAAATTCCATTATCTACAGTATGTAAGAATGAGATTTTTCTACCATAAAATACGCAGTCTGTTAGGCAACATTGCAGCAAAAACAGGCTCTAAAAATATGTTATGTAATTTAATTCCACATGAAGAAGTTTGTTTAAAACAAAACAAAACAAAAACCAAAACACCCTTTCATTTGCATTACACATTAGGGATTTTTATGTTCCATGCTCTGAAGTTCCATTTACCCTCCTCTTTATTCCGTTTGGCTGATTGTATTTTAGAAGGAAAGCAGCTGTTTCCTTGTTAAGATAGTTTCAAGTATGTCTTTGATAGTATCATTCAAGAATGTTTAAAGTGATCTTGAATGCATACCCATTCCGCAAATGTTTACCCATTAAAACAAGTAATTTGTTTTCTTTGAGCAACGGATGGAAACAGTGGGCATGTCCACAATTATTTGTTATAGCAGTATGGAAGTACTTTAATAACCAGTTCTGGGGCATTCACAGATACTGTAATCAATCCTTTCAAATGGAGGGCACCTCAGATTTACTAATCTGCCTGGTTTAAAAGCGCTGAGACTCTGTGCATACATTGTAGCATTCTTTTTGGCAAGAAAATAGTATTTCCGCTTCTGTTAGTGAAAAGACTGCTAGAAGGGACTTCATTAAATATTCCACTATTTTATTGCTCATGAAAATAATTCTGTAGTTTTCTGTATGTATTAAAAAACCAGTTATTAGGATATGTGAATGTTTTATTACTATCTTATAAATGTTGCTCTTAAAAAACAGATCACAGAAGAGTCATAGTCTCACTTGGCTCTAAATAACTACAATTCTTCAACCCTAATAAAATAAAAAGGACTAAGAGAATACATAAGTACATCTATTATACAGAAAATATTTTGATATCAAGTCAGGAACACTTGAATGTTCTTCGTAGAATTGATCGTTAATCCAACGATCAATGAAATAAAGATTTCCATTTCTACACAACCTCAGTTTTGTGCAAATGGAGTTGTAGTGAAAGTTGTATGTAGATAAAAGGTAGACACTGAAGAGGAGGATTCACTAAGTAAATAATTTACAAAAAAGTTATCTCTTCTTGTTTCCACACTGAGAGGACAGTATGTTACAGAAAATAGTTTGTGTGTTTTATTATTTATTTCATAAGTCATCACTTGACATGAAAAAAGTTTGATGAAAGAATCACTAAGCAAAGGAACGAAATATGCCTTCATCCAAAAAAGGGTCTTTGTTGGACCCATGCTCACTAAGAGAGCAAACATTGCGAGTTGTCACTAGCATGTTGGCTAACCGAGCTGAGTTTAGCAGAAAACTATCAAGCTTATCAGCACTGAGTTCAGGCAAGCAGTAGTTCAGTTAACACCACTGTTTACTGCAGAAGAATGAACAAAGAGAAGTTCTATGTCAAATACAAAACAGTCTGGGAGTTCACACTTTTCAGTATGCGACTCATTTTTTTGCTGAACTTTTAAAAAAGCATTCATCCACCATATTATCAGCATAACTCAGAACTTGCTGGCAGCTAAAAAGGTTCATTTTGGCTTTTGCAAAATATACACACCACTGAATAACAGATGCACTCTGACTTTTTATCTTCCTAAAGAAAACAGAAGGTACAAACCAAGACAATTTGCATCTATTAATGCCCTGAATTTACTACATTCCTTGCCAATTTTAAGCCAGAAGAAATAAGAATATATCACACTATAGTATTATCCATTATAAAAGCATCCAATTAATAAGTTTTCTTTGTTATAGATGTTGGATGGAAACTTATTTTTTAAAAAAACTCGTATTTAGGATTGTTCATATTAAAATTCTTGAGGTGGGGCGAGGATTCCTGCTCTACTATCGCTGCTGCAGAAAAAAAAATAGTTAACATTAACCACTGAGTGAATTCTTCAATTTAGTTAGCAGTTCAGTTCGTTCTTGGATTACTGCTAGAGGGGAGAGAAATGCCTTTATTATTCATCTATGGAAATTTTACAAAAATTCAATAGAGTTATTCAAGTTGAGAAAGGAATGGTGTTCCTATGACACAGATCTGTGTTCCTATGCAGAGGTACAAGGTACAAAGCTATGATAATTGTTATCCTGTTCCCTCAAAACCAGGAGCCTGTAGTACATCAAAAGGTCTGAAAATAGGGATTAGAAGACAGATCAAAAGACTAGACAAGAACAACTTAAGGGATGCAGTTACTACATAGCAAGAAACACTTCTTCAAGTACATCAGAGGGAACTTCAGTGCAAGTGAGTAAGGCAGCACCTACATGTTGGACAACACCTTGGCAATAAAAAGGAAATATTCAGTAGCCCAGGCCAGCAAGTAGAAATGAGCACACGCAGTAGAAATACAAACTGAATCACTCCAACAAATGCAGCATTCTATCAAACTTGGTGCATTCCCTCTGGAGCAGAAACTTGTGCGTTATCCTCTGTGACAAAATGTCCATTATAATGGACCCCCAGTGAGAGGATTTGGTCTGTGACAGATTCCAAAGAACTATACGTACTTAGTCGTGCAAAGCCTGTTTAAATATTGTGACAGGTTTCTGACAACTCCTGGGAGCTGGAGACTAGAGGGAGATAGAACCAGCGAGATGAACCATTTCTACCCTCTGATTATTTCTACATCAATAACACAGACTGCACAGTACTGCAACTTTTTTGTTATATGGCATCTCAATAAGGAGTTTTCAAAATTTCACCAGTGGCCTGTGAAGTTCTGGCTAGCTTTGAGTCTAATGCACAGCCAGCTGCTCCCGCTGTCCAGATCCTGTTGTCAGCAGGCCTTAGAAGACCTGTCCAAAGACCATGGAGTAAACTGTCCTTGGACTACGATACTGAGTTTCTAGTGTCCCTGCCTGCTACTTGAAGAAAACCACTTGCAGATCCCGTAATGGTCATACTTACTTTGATATCAATGCTGGTATCAGCTACTGACAAACGGCATCACTGCCTGTGCGGCCTTTTGCAGCACAATGCCTCCACATCACCTTTCTGTCTGATGATACTGGCTGCTTTACTAAAGAGATTCCACAGAACGTTCTTCGAAGACTGAAAAGATACCTGTAGATTGTGATTGTCCCAGGAAGAAGAATTTTATCACTGTGTATCAGTCTTGCACAATGATGAGAAAAGGGATGCACAGCTGGGAGGGCATATGCCTAAGGAACACGCCAAGCAGGAAAGCTAAGCCAGATGTGCTGGACCAAATCCCCTGTAAAAAGGAAACGTAACACTGTTCTGAAGACACCCACCCCTGTTCAGAACTAGCGGATTGGGTATTTGCTAGGTTTTTCAGCAAGTCAAGTATGTTTAAGAGGAACGGTGGAAGGACTGAAAGTGCTCCAGTCTCTGACAAATATAAATAGGCATAGGCCATGTTGTACTAATGCATTTCACACCAGGTTAGTTCTGTATGCACAGAGCACACCAGCAGCATGATCCCAATTACGTGCACTGGAAGAAGGGCACCCAAAGGAATTGCCAATCAGGTTTTAAAATGCATATAACACCAGTTTTGTATACCTTTTCTCTAAAACTTAATAAAGCGTTGTTGGTGTTGCCTTAAGGTTGGTATAGAAGCATTGCCAACATAAATGTGTTTTTTTAAAAAAAAAAACCACACAACTTTTTTTTTTTGCTTTTAAACTCTCAGAATCAGCATATCAGTCACATTTACCAAGCATGTCTGTTCCACCTCTATTCTGCACTATTCTTTGGCTGTGATCATTCCTGCAACATCTTAGTGTCTCTTAGAAGCTGAAACAGACCTTGGAGATCTCAGAAATTCCTCATCTGGCATTTCAAGCAAGGCAGCTGTCTGACAGCTTCACTAGCCACTAAACCCAAGAGCTGCAAGAAAGTGCTTTTCTCAGCCAAGTCTTTATAAAGCTTTTCTTATACTTCCCGTGCTCATCCCTGACGACAGCACGCTTCTATCTGCCCATTGTTACTTGCCAGATTCAGTCTTTGCCAGATGCAGTCTTTGAAGGACTACAGATTTTGACTGTGCCTTTTTTGCTCTTTAGTTATTAAAACTTACTTTCAGTTAGCCTTTATATCGTTGTTTCAAGGACATTCTATAAAGTAGTACGAGTCTACTAGTTACTAAACACTTACAGCCATCTCATTGGGATGCTGAGAACAGGACCAGCCCCAGGAGAGGTGCATTCTGCACTGATTTATTCCAAGCAGAATTTGGCAAGAAATGACAGCAAGTCTCATTTCAGTTGCATTTCTTTTACCTATCTGGACTTTCAATTACTTCGTTCCTTTTCTTATTCAGCGCAACTGCTGAAATACTTTCCATGTACCATTTTTACCTTGTCCAAGAACATTCAACCTGTCCCCACAAAATATGTGAGCCAAATTCTACCTCTTGTATGAGGGATATGCAGACTGACAGCTGACAGCTCTCTGTCAGCTCATTCAGTATCTGTTCAATACTCTTAACACACTCACAGGCCAATAAAATTCAAGAGTATCCTTGGCTCTCCCTCTATACTTACAAGATATTTCTGTAAGTTTAAGACATTAAGAGGCATAGGAAAAACTAATTTATAAGCTTATACATATTTAAAGCTACAATGTACTCTCATATATTCTGTCTTTAAAAAAAAAAAGTCTTTGTTATCTTAATACTGCAGTATCTTCCAGTGGCTTGTAATAGCTTTCTAATATATTTATCAGCCAATTCATACTGTTGTCATCACTGAGTATTGGCAATAGGCACTGAACACACTTCACTCCACTTTCCAGCACAGGCCTTCTCCATCATGAGCATCAAACCAACTCCTTCTAGGTGGAGTGTTTCTGTTAACCTCTTCAGTGTCATTGTGAAATCTTTCCAGTTTAGTAGCTGGTCATGCTTAAGTACAGGCCACAGGAAAATCAGTTGCAACAACTCTGAAGTTGTTTTCTTTTCTCCATGACTATAACATGTATGTTAGATCACATTACCCAACACAGGAAAAAAAAACCCCTTTGATAAACCAAATTATCAAAACCAAAATACTAAGGTCATTGGCAAGAAACTAGCTGGATCATACAGAAAATCTTATAGGGACTAATATTTATATTTTTATTTATTTCTTAATAGCGTATTTTCTCTGTTTTCTTATGCAGAAGAATCCTGAAAAAAAAAAAGCCCAAACATGTATCTTTCAACATCAGCAGCATACAGTATTACATCTTAATATAACTTTTTAGAGCCACAGAATAAACACTATTCCTCAGTATGAAATACAGCATTTAGTATTATTCTGATAAACACAGAAAGAAAGCAGCACATGAGAATTACCATGAGCAAAATCACATTGGCAGCTTTCTTTCAGTGGGAAAGAAATGAAGTTCATACTGATGCTGACATGAATGGAGAAATGTTCTTCATACATGAGAAACTTACCAGTACTGTTCGCCCTTGGGAAATAAAGAAATGGCCAGATACAACAATGGTAAGGATAAGATGGCCTGATTCTTCATTTGATTCAAAAACCTTTAAAAAGATAAGACAAAATAAAAATCTAGCCCTGTAACCTCAGAATCTACATTTTCCATTTCTAGTGAAAAAGAAGAGGTTTCAAAGGTCAGTGCTAGAAGTCAGGTGTATAATTTACCTCTCAGTAGTTCAGTTTGCCCTCCACTCCCACACACAGAAAGCACACTTAGAATTTTTCACTAATTATAACCCCATACACAGATTTAACTACTTTAAACTACCATCTGGACTCTTCCAACTTGAGCTGTGGTTTATAATAGCCCAGGTCACTGCTGAAGGAAGGAATAAAAAAGAGCAGACCGCTAACTGTCATATCGCTGATGTGTTTATGCTAATAATGCACGAAGCAAAAATCCTGATTCCTGCATTAGCTCTGGGCTTGCAAGAAGACACCTGCTCAGGCCTCACTTATTACTGCTTGCTACACAGCGGCCTCCTAGACCCCCCCGGAGCCAGTCACAGCACACCCAAGCAGCCAGCCCTCCCCGCGCCGCCCGTCACCTTCCACGAGGAGGTGTTTTGCCCTTCACCGTCGTCGTCCGTCGGGGGTAGGAAGCGGCCGTAGCGCTTCAAGCGCCAAGTTGCGGCGCTGCCGAGGAGGGAGGTGTCGCCGGCCCCGCCCAGCGCCGAGGCCCGGCCCAGCTCGGAGCCGCGACCTTCGCCCGCCACCGCCATCCCCGCGCTGAGGGACGGCGCCGCCGGCTGGCAAACGGGGATTGAGCGGGAAGCAGGAGCCAATAGGGGGGAAGAGGGAGCGCGTGGGGGGAAATTGCTCGCCAATCAGCGGGTGGCAGAGAAGCGAGAGCCAATGAGGTAGCGCGCTCAGGCGCGAGCTGGCGTTTTTCTAGCGGCGGACCGCAGGAGCGGCGGTGCTCGGCGCCACCTTGCTTCGGGGCACGCGCAGTCGCTATTTTGTGTGGTGCGAGGGAGGGCGGTGAGGGCTGCGCAGCACCAAGGAGGCGGCGGTGTAGCCGCCCGCGTTCTGTACTGCGCTCAGTGAAATGCCGCTGGGAGCCAGACACTGTGTCAGTATGCATCCTTCCTCAAGTGAAATATGTCCAAGTCCCTGTAGAAAAGTTGTCCTAAACTCTACATTGCTTTTTCATTTCTTGGCGAGAGGTGCTGTGCTCAGTTCATGGAACTTTAACAGCACTTTTGTGGTATCTGAAGTGGGATATGCGTTAAATGTCAAAAAGCAGTTCTCTTTCTAGTGTATGTTGCGTGTTGTTAGCCAGCCTAGGTTTGTACATCTGGATTAATAAATCAAAATTGCACTCGTCTCCTTTCCCATTTTGCTTCCTCTCTGCTATTAGGTTGCTTCTAGGATTATGTAATACTACACTTTCTCTAGAAGAAGAGTGGTGGTGAAATGAGTCATAATGCGACTGCACTTAGGTATTCCATTTATAGTACGTATCTTGGCCCATTAACAATAAAAATGTGCATTAACCAGTCAGGGTCATTGAGGGAGCATGGGAGAACCAGTTGCCATTCCGGAAGATGTGCATGAGAGTCTGTACTGACCTGAAGGGACTTAGGGGTGCCAGTCACCACGTAGCCGCTGTTAAACCATCTGCATGCTGAAGGGTACTATGCCAGTAGCTTTAATTCCAGTTCTGAGCATTGCCTACTGCTAGCAGTGCATACTTGATCAAGATGAAGCTTGGCTAAATAGCCACACTTCTTAAATTAAGCAGAACAAAGAAGTTCATGCCTTTTTTTTTTTTTTTT
>Ga0065711_1039659_pt1 | contig 17624 bp, 7 predicted proteins | sample Hoacrofraction12_FD_59098 | JGI IMG/M metagenome (GOLD analysis project Ga0065711, IMG submission 59098) | Hoatzin crop microbial communities from Cojedes, Venezuela - Epithelial fraction 12 v2 (version 2) | ecosystem: Host-associated > Birds > Digestive system > Esophagus > Crop | place...
CATGAGGAAGAACTTCTTCCCTCTGAGGGTGATGGAGCCCTGGAACAGGCTGCCCAGGGAGGTTGTGGAGTCTCCTTCTCTGGAGATATTCAAGACCTGCCTGGACAAGGTCCTGTGCAGCCTGCTGTAGTTAACCCTGCTTCAGCAGGGGGGTTGGACTAGATGACCCACAGAGGTCCCTTCCAAACCCTGCCATTCTCTGATTCTGTGATTCTGTGCCTGCAGACATTTGCAGCCCGGGGTCCCCAAAAGGGCTGGTGGAGGTCTTGCAGGAGTAAGACTGAAATATCTCTGCCACCTGCTGAGGGTTTGTGCTGTGCGGCACAGTCAGGATTTGTCTTGAGCACAGAGGACAGAGTGGCCAACATCTGTGTGCAGGATATGTGGGGAAAAAATCCTCTGCAGGCAGATGTCTCTTTGAAACTTGCTTTTCTCTGTATCCTGCAGACAGAGATGCTTGTGCGCAAGTGCGTGTGGTGGAGATAAGGTTTTTGATGCAGAGCTGTAGAAGCATCAAAGAAACCTGCTTTTCAGCCAGCAATAGGAGGGAGAGGGAGAGAATTTCCGTTTGAGGAATCTGACGTGCCACAGGGCGAGCTGGCAGCACTGTCTGTGGGGCGATGATGACTGATGCACGGTCCCAGTTTACAGGCGTGAATTTTTCCATAGGCTTTGTAGGACAGTAATAAGCTGTCAATTCCCATCTAGTCCACCTTCGTGTTGCTCTGACTGGAGCTCTCAGCCTCCAAAGCTGGGTATGATAGCAATGATACTGAGCAGAGGAACAATGTCTTGCTTTTGCTCTGTTTTTGTCCAGCTGAAACTTCAGTGTAAAGGGCATATCACGTTGGTTTGTGTTTTCAGACATACAGTTTTCAGTGAAAATCCCCAAACAAAAAGATAGTTGGTTGTCAAACACATTTTTATCAGACTTGGGAGGTTGCCATGCATACGTCTTGCACTGCACACTTTCTGGTTTTGCCCATTTTCAAGCAGAAGAGGAGAAAAAGAGTAGAACATCAGATAATGTTCAAGAGAAAAAAATGATTTTATGTGCAGCGCAATTTCAGCGGAAGTTTTTAACTAGCTCTAGTTAGACTAGCTTAATCAATTTTTGTCTGGATTACCCTGAATTCCTGTTAAGGTACTGGTTTGACTTAAGCTTGCTGATGAGAATTTAGTATTGGTTTTGGCTGAATATATTGAACAGTCCTTTGGAGTAAGTGGTTCATGAACAAAGCCGTCAGTGTATATTGACAGGTATGAAGAAAGAGGGATAACACAGGGAAAGGTAGTGAGATTAAAGTCAGAAAAAAACAAGAAAGGAATAACAAAAGCTAGTTTATCACTGGGTGTCTAATTTCCACCCAGCATGGTGATACAGTCTCCCTTTACAGATGACTTCTCTCACCTTGCAGTTCTTGTACTTGTCCCTGTGCATCCCATTTTAGCTGGGATTTCCCACTGGATTTGTCCAGTCGAACCCTGATTTTCTGATGTTGAACACTGTATCTTGCTTTAATCAGAACACAACCTGCTTTCCTCCAGTAGCTATGGAAGATTTTTCACCTGGGTTTGTGACTGAAACAGCTGCTTACAGCAGCAGCACCCAGATGCAATGGCATTTTCTGTCATGAAAGCCACGTGAGTGCCTCTCAGTCTGCCCTGGTGCATAGCATAAGTTGTTGCCCAAATCTTGATTTGTCAGCAGTGACATGTGGTGCCTTCATTTCTTTCATAAGTTTTTCTGTTGAGAGCCTATCTTCCCACGAGTTAACTATATGCATGATTTCAAGTCAGCATTACTTATTGCTGCTGGTGTGAGTAATGTTCAAGGTAAGATCACTGTTAAGAAAGACACAGCAATTAACTATGCATTAGGGAAGAACAATGTGTAGTTTTAGAAAAACATGAGAATAAGAGAAGAGGCTGGTTATAATAAAATCTTTCCCCTACAGGTGTGGTATTTTCTCATCCTTCTCCCTCTGGGGCCAGGAGTGTGGCACACCAAATTGACGGGAGGGAAGGGAGCTGTGTTGCTGGTGCCTAACATGAATTTGTTGTCCGAAGTGATCCTGGAAATCGATGGAGATCTGGTTGTTTGGTTGAAAGCTTATTGAGAACCTTGAACAGAGTTTTAAAAAATGGCTCTGATTTATATAGAAGGGAATTCCAGGGGAAATGTTCAGCAGCTCTCATGGTCATTTGTGTAAGAAAAGATTTACTGAGAGCCCGTAAAGCAGTATTTCTGCAAGCACTGTCTCTGGTCCTGTCATAAGATCTGTATGTAGGCATGTAGATATATATTTAGGTCAGCTCACACAGGGTGTTGCTGACATTGGCCAGAGACTGGAGTGTAGGTAAGTTTAAAGTATCTCACTTAGCTAAGAATAATAACAAAAAGAGAGCAGGGTTGACTTTAGCGCAGGTTAGTAACAAGAACACGTTCCCAGGCGCCCCAGGCTTGTATGGCCCATCTTTGAAGTTCAGAATCCTTCCTGCTACTGTTACCTGGCTCAGGTAGATTAGCAAAATTTCTTTGCAGCTTGCTGTTGTGCTTCCCAGACTCACACTCCCAGCTTAAGCCTTATTCATGTGGGTGACCAGATGCCATAAAAAATATGTTCTATGAACCAGCTAGACAGAATAAATATGCCCCCTGTTTTAATTTTACGATTTAACCTGATCAGAGGTAAGAGTTGCAGAAGTATTTCAGAAATGGAAAACAGGGTTAAAAAAAGAAGTCTGTACACCTTCTTTCACTCCTTCTCATGGCTGAAAACTGAACTGTGATTACAATCTTGCTTCACGGCTGGAAATGGCATGATGTTTTCAGTCCTAGCGTAAGCATGGATGAAGCTTATACTAAAATTAAGACAAAACCAATGTGCATTCCGCACAGCATAACAGCAAATGTTTGATATAAATTTAGAGAGTGCAGAACGTGAATGGGCTGACACTTTCCACATGAACCTTTGAAGTTAAAGAAATACAACACAAGGAAAAGAAAGTTTATCAGAAACTGCTTGACAGTCATAAAACTATTGAAAAGACATGTTCTTTGATAATTCCTTTTTCAATGCTTTTTAAGAAAAGTACCCTGTCAAAGGGCATTTTTCCATTGTTTGAACCCAGCAGCTGAAGTGGGTTAGGTGCTATAGGTTTTCAGAAGAAACTGCAGTGGACACATTATGCTGGATCCTACTTAAGTACAGTGATATGTATGAATCTTTGATCTTTCAAATATTGCAGGATCAAAGTATTCAGTGTTTCGGATATAAATCTGTGCTAAAATCAACTGATTGTAGCTCTGAACATGGAAAAGAACCTGGTACAAATGACGTTGAACTCATTTCACTCCAGGTAGTCTGTGCACTTTTGAGCTAATTAGCAACCCTTTGAACTTAATTTCTTTCCTGTTGCATGGTCTGGAATAAATATCAGTTACAAATAATCTATTTAAAACTCATTTCAGTGCTAGAATGAATCAAGTAGAGGGAGAGGCATGAACAGAAATGTGTTGGAGTGTGTAGTCACTCTCCTTAGCACTCAATATATATAAAAACCCCACATCTAACGCCCTGAATCTCAGTTATTCTTAATTGACAATACTTCCTCCTAAATTGATCACTCACAGTACCATGAATTAATTAACAACAGTAATATAAGCACAAGAAAATTCTGCAATGGGTCATTCTTGTTATCAGTGCTTATTTGGTCATACAAAAAACATAGTTTGAAGTTTTAGAGGGAGGGAGAATGAATTGCTTGCTTATCTTTAAAGGTCACTTCCAAAGAAAAAAATCAGCCCAAAGTTATACAGCAAAGAGTTCTGGATAAAGTGCTTGAAGGTAGGGTACTTACCAGGCTTCTGGACCCTGCGAAAATTTTGATCATCTCCAGCTGATAAACAGAAATGCTACGCTCCATGGATTTGTTTTTCTAAATCCAGCTAGTGGAATAAGAGAAATAAGTAATACAGAGCAGCTGTGCTGACATCTCAGCACAAGCTTTTCCACCTGTTTTTCAGGCTGCCCTTTTTCTCTGAGAAGCACTAGCCTCTAACCCCTACCCCCTTGCCCTGCTTTCCTGGTGGCTTAGGACTGCCAGGTCCATACGTGCCTCTTGTGGATTAACAGTAGAGACCCTTTCCACAGCTGGGCTGGTCTCCTCCTGCAGCACACAGGCAGTGAGCAATGTTTTTGGAGCGCTGATCTTTCTCTGATTGGTGTAGTCCTTGCCAGTGCAGCTAGCTTCATCTTTCAAACTGCCATTGGTGTGATCAGAGTCTGGGCACTATTCTGCCCATAAGAAGAAATCGATAGCCTTCTTCTCAGTGAACAGTCCCAACAGGTTGTTTTTGCTTCTTGTTTTGCTTAAGCTTATATAGGAATGTCTTTGCTGGTGTACCTGTTACATACACAAGGTTTTGAAGGTTTACAGGATGCTCTCTGTATCACCTCTGAGTCCCTGTGAATATAATTACATGTATCCTAAAACCTAAGCATAAGGTTATTCATTCACGAATGCAGAAAACGAAAGATTACAGTCAGAGAGGCTGGTAGCATATGGATTCTGTTTCCTAAGAAATTGTGTCCAGCAACCCTTTCCTCTTCCCTAGCTGCTTCATACTACCCCCCCAAGCAAAAAACTAATTAAAAATAATATTGCTCTTGATGAGAGCAAATCAATAAAATAATGCGCAACTGTCACTCACAAAAAGCTACAGGTCATTATAAACTCAAAGGTAGTAATACCTGAAATGAATATTGTTTTGAAATACGCCCATGAATCACCAGTTTAACTTATATGTGAGTTTAACAGTGATTTAATGCTGCAGGAATGTACAGACTTGAGGAAAAAGGAAGAATTGACCTAGAAACTTAACAAGGTTTTCTTTCAAACACTTACAGAAACTATACTGTCTTTTTCAAAGAAGCAGGTAGATTTTGTTAGTGAATCATTTTACTTTCCCTTAAAATGCATATAGGGTGTTGGACTGAATTTGCATGTCAGCTCAGTACTGCCATTTCAAAACTATTGATTGCTACCTGGATATGGACTTTTCTTTTGAGAAATTCTCTCTAGTACTTCCTATTTAACAACTTCTGTTTCTAGTTTCACTGTTCCTCATGCTTTCCTCAAAACAGCATTCAATTAAAGGAACAAGACCTGATCTGCTGGAGTGAACTGAAGTATAAGACTTTGAGAACCATGTGGTCCGGCATACTCTGGGAATGGAAGTACATTCACTGAACAGACAGGTAAAACAAGACTCATGTCTGAGCTGCTCAGTCTTTGCTGAAGAAGAATATCATGCTACAGTGAGGAGACTTGCAGTGACTGTTGGAGTAAGTAACTTTATGAATTTGAGTAAAGAGCAACTGAAGATGAGTTTTCTCTTCAAAATTTATACTGCTTGAACCTTATGCTGCTGAGATCTTGCCTTATATAAAAGATTGACTAAGCATTGATGTAAGTTTTTTTGCAGAAGATTAATCAGTGTGAAGGTAGCATATTCAATTGTCTTGCATGATTGTCTGTGGTTCCTTAAAGATATGCAAAGTTAAAGGAAAACTGAAGTGCCTATGTGCCCAGAACAAAAGATACTTCAGCTCTCTCAGCTCTGTTAACAAAGTCAGGGGAGAGCAATTAAGCAGTCAGGAAAAGAAAAAATAGAAAAAGACATGAAATATTTCAGTCTAGAGCTTCATAAACAAGATCCTAAATATACGATTCATGTACCTCGTTAATCTATGACTGTTCACACTATGCTGACACACTTCTGTAATACCAAATAAATTAGTAGTGCATTTGGCATTTGTAAGTTTTCTTCCTCATTCTGTCTCTACCACATCCCCTCAAAAGAGAAACTCTTCCCAGATTACTTGCTCAAACACTTACCATATTGCATCTTACTGCCTGTCAGGAGATTTCATAAATTAAAGGAAAACAAGAAAAATATTTAGACAGAACTTAAATTAGCTGAATTATTTAATAAAAAGATGTCAAGTGGAAATGCATCATTTCTTTGAAATGTGTGTAATGGAGATTTAAGGCTACAGTGCTCTTAACTCAAAAATCTTTTCTTCTTTATATCTTTTAAGTTGCCAAGCTACTGCCATCCAACCTAGTAGCAGAGTGGAGATAACACACGTTCTTCTCTGAAGAGCCACAATACAAGTCTGAGCCTCCTCAAGTCCTACTGGCATGTCTTTCAGTTAAACTGGTTAGCTAGAAAGTGAACTAGTTGAACTTGAGCTAGCTGCTCAGTGTATCAAAAGTGTGAGAGTGTGTGTGTTTGTATGAGGGAGAGATGCAGGCAGGTGAAATGATCAAAGCTTTTAAGAGCTTAATGGCAAGTTACAACGGGGCCATAAAGGAAGTAAAAGAGAAGCAGTAGGCAAGTTTTTGAAACCTCTATATGGCCACTCTCTAGAGCTAGGGACAAAACAGCAGAGCTACATGTCACATAGAGTCAAAACCGTGGCATGGCCAGCACTGCAGAGACTCCGTGAGATATGTCACAGGAACTGAATAGTAGCCTGACTCTTGAATTTGCATGCTTTTAAACCACGGGACATGATTTTTGCATGAAGTGTCAATAAAGTACATGCTTTCTGCAGTCCAGATAGTGTGAGAATGAGGTGTGCTAAACTTTTTTAGGTGGTGGACATTGAAACAATGGGTGGCAATGTTGTAGTATGGGCTACAGTAAGAGAAAGATGATGGTTCATTGAGTAACCAACAAAGTGAATATATAATGCACCACACAAAGAAATCTGAAATGTTCAATGACATTTTTTGCTTCAGTTGTAGCACACAGATTAATTATGATCGGATTTTTTTAGTAAAAATGTTAATAGTGTGGAGTAGGAACCTGAGCCAGAAAAGAGGGGAAAACCATTCAAAAATATTAAGATAAATTAGGTTACTTGAGTTATTGGAGCCTGAAAAAGTTGACTTTAGAACACTAAGAGAGGCAGCTGAAGTAATTCCTTAAGCATGAATTATTACCTTCAAGAACTCACGGAAAAAAAAAGTCAAACATAATGAGTATATAGGGAGGGAAAACAGAGATTAGAGGGTACAGACTAGCCTAAATTCATTACATGAAGAGCCACTGAAAAAAACAGCTGACATGTACATGCATGGAACATGGTAACTGGGCAAATTACTGTAAATCTCAGAGGAAATACCGGTGAAGTAGAGTCTAGAATATCATGAGCTACCATTCAATGCTTTCATCATCAGATGCAGACATGAAAATGCGAAACATTGGACTGACAGAAGATGTGTCAAAAAAGTTTGCATTATCTTAAGTGGATGTCAAATTGAAATTCAGCCAGTAATTAGTTACTGTTGCAAGAAAGGCAAACGATGTAGCATGATGCAATTGAATGCCAGATAAATGACAAGTTTGAATCTTCTTTCTTTAGAAAAAGTCTTCAAAATGCCATTAGCTTTTTACACTACAAAGAGTCATCATTTCTTACAATGACAAGAATATTTAGCTTTTTGGATGAAGGAACAACTGAAAGTGATTAGATTAGATGAGATGAGATTAGATTTGATGGCTCAGAACTAAACTTCTCGCACCCCCACCACGGATTATATTTTCGATGTGTTGGTTCTAGCTAAATCAGGAACTTTCTGAGGAACAGGTCTGTTCCAGCCCCCTGGTCCATGGGAAGTCTCTCTTTATATACCCTCTGAGGCCTCATGGTCCTTCCTTACTCCTCTCTACACTCCCGTCATGTCTCAGGAGCTGTTGTTTCCAAACTCCATCCATGCTCCCTCCACTCTGCAGTCTCAGGAAGGTCTTCCCAGATTTAGCTGCTCTCCAAGGGCAGTTGCGATCTTCCCCACCTTTCCACAGTCCCGCCTGACTGAGGCTTCTGCAAGGAGGGTAAGGCAATCATAAAAATAATGAAAGAAGTAATCATCCAGTACCTTATTATAAGTATAATAGGTAACACAAGAGCTAATTTTTCTGCTTTACTCAGCCCTTGCAATGCATCAGATAGAGTATGCACTCTACCTATGGCACTGAGCTTTAAGGAAGTTCTAGGCAAAACAGAGTAGGTAAAGAAAAGCACAATAAAAAGTGAAGAGCTTTAGAAATTGTGATCTATAAGTAAGCAGTGGAAAGATTTGTTTATACAGAAGAAGAGAATTGAAGAAGAGATATTATAAGAGTTGCTGAACCTTTCAAAAGTTTATGAGTTCCTCTCCATGTTTACAGAGGGAAGGTTAAAATGCAAAATCCGCATAGAAATATTTAGTAGGAAAAAAAAATCATAGTGAAAAGTCAAGTACCAAACAATTTACCTATGAGTGTTTCAGAGTCTCTAAGTGACACATTTTTAATGCAGAAACTGGATGAATGTTTATTTTGGATGATCTAGTTATATTTGATCCTTGCCCAAAGCAGCATATACATTACAAGAGCTCTTCTCCTTTCAGACCCATACTTTCATGGTCACATGAAAAACACACAAGTCCAGTAACCAAAACTGGAAGATTCACCTACTATAAATTCTCACCTACGTGGGCATCAGCTAGAGGGCTTCATCTTTCTTCTGCTTGCACATGAACAAGGTCACTATTTTCTGTCTGTTAGAAGAAACTGCTTTCTTCCAGAACACATAGTGGGGCATTAATTCTTCTCTGAAGCACAGTTGCCATTTCTTACAAATCAGTTGTCACATATGACAAATTAGTTTCAATTGGCTATTGCTCTTAACCGAAGAGTGTTTCTCTGTGTGGGTTTACAACAAGCTTCTCTGACATCAGCTAACTGGCAAGTACGTGACTTATACTTATTCATCCAAGTTCGGATCTGTTTTTTGTGTTGTGCTCTGTCTCTGACCAAGCTATATGTTAGAGTCATACCTGGGCATGTTTTGCTTAGATAACCGTTTCACTTTGGCCTGTTTTGTCAGTTTCACAGTGGGACAAATTGCATGTAAGGAGACTTGTGCCTCTCTGTTCAACAAGTGAAACAACCCAGAGAAACACAGTGCTGTTCAGTAGTCACATCTCCTGTTAGATGACCCCTGAGGAGCACAGCATGAGAGTGTGTGCATGTATCCATTTTCCAAGGGGTTAAGGAAAACACATGTTTGCCTCAGACACATCGGTGTTCATGTCCATGACACTGGTTGTGGCACTCCTAGGAGCACTACCATTTCCACTGACTGTGACAGCACCTGCTGCCATTTGCCTTTCTCATGAGATGCAACACCATGTTCTGCAGCACCACCCCATTGTCCTGCTAATGAGACGTCACCCTGACTCTGCACAGAGAGCAGCAGGTAGAGCCAAAAAAGCCTAGGATGGGATGAGACACAGGTGCAGCTTGAGGGCTGTCACTCTTTCCAATGCCCCTGAAAGAGAATCCTTCCCTTCTGCCTGCAAGCACACACAGTGAACACCTGTTGACCTCATCCTGCCTAAAAGCCAATGGAACAAGAGACCGTACCTGAATCTATCCCCAGGTCTTCAAGGTCAGGACATTGCACTGATAACCACCCTCTTGCTGGTACGTGATGTTGGGCCCAGACACTCTGACACTGATACACTTCTCTGTGGAGAAATCGTAAAGGTCTGCTGCAGAATTACAAGCACTCGTCAACAGTGGTGTTACAGGCAAAAGCTGCCAAGTGGGGTAAATTTGGGAACTAAGATTCCTTCCTCCAGGTCAGAAGACAAAATCCTATCAAAGTGCTCCACCTTTCATCTAACAAGACCCCAGCACAAAAGATCTTTCATTTCCACCACAGAGACCATGGACAAATCAAATGTTTCACAGGCAGTCATTGAAGAATAGCACTTTTCAAAGCTTTTTTTAAAAGGTATTATCCAGAATTGTGTCAAGTGTTATTTTTATACACTCTTATTTGATCAAGCTTCAATATTTCATAGACAAAAACTACTAGCGGCATCCAAATAAAAGGCACACCTGTAAGACCGAAACTAAAAGAAAGTGCCACTCTTTCAGCAATAAATGGTGACATGCCCACTAAAAAAAGCAATAATTTCCATGATTCATACAGTAGTTTATGCAGAGCCTCCTTTTCTTTCCATCATGACAATGGAAAGAACAGGGACTCTGAGTTCCTGGCTGCAGAGACCACTCCTGACTCTCACCAGCCTTGAGCATATATCCCATTTGCACTCTGAGGGAGGGAGAAGAATCTGGGAGAGGCCAGACCAGCTTTGTGTAAACACATTAGTTTCTCATACAGCTCTGTTCCCTGTTATGAAAAGCATAGAGTCCCCCCCCATCTGTTGTTTTCAGCACTCCTGCCCCGCAGGTCTGTCCTGATGGGGTCACCAGACTTTCTGTCCAGTTGTCCCAGGAAAACCATATTGTTTGGAGATGTGCCCACATGGAAGGTGAGCAAGTGGTTGCAATTGTTGCCTGCAGGAGTTGGAAGGGACTGGGAGATGACTGAAAGCTCAAAGAGGGAGGTAAGCGTATGCCTTCCTGTGTGGCTTGAACAGACAGCATCCTAGGCTCCTCTGAATAGTGTTCTTGACATGCACTTAGACACCTGATCCGACCAGCATTTTATATCTGAGGCAGCAGCTCTGTGCCACTGGGGAGCTGCATGTGCTCTTTCCTCTGCAGCACACACGGCTACAGCATAGGGAATGAGTGAGAAGAGGGCAAAGGGAGACAGAGGAGCCAGGGGTGGTGGGACCTGTAAAGCCTGGGAGGTGTCCTGAAAAATAACAAGAGACCTTCCCTCTTGGCTTTTCTCTGTGTCTGTGGGAAAGGCTGTGGGACAGAGGTCACTCAAAAATGACACAGCAAGCCAGGCTGCGCTGGCTGGGATGTAAGGGGAGTAGAGTAGATGTGCAGAACCTACAAAGGTGTGAGGCAGCTGCGTAGGTCCACATTCATGTGACCCTGGCAGCAAGGCATGCTATGCTGCCCACTTGCCTTGTAGGCAAGTAGTTGCTAGGTAAATTTGCGTTGCCTAGCAACCCTCAGTTCAAAATTTGTCCAGCTTCCTCAAAGCAGAGGCACAGTCAAGCAGGATCGGTTCTGGAGTACATCAGGGCCGATCCGGTTCATCAGGTCAAACACAGTTTACACCCAAAGGGGGAGGCAGGTTTCTCATTCTGAGGAAGACAAGCACCACCCCAGAGAATTCACCCTTCCTGGCCAAAGTGATGCTGCTCGTGGGGCAGCAGAGCTCACCACATCCCATGGGCTGTCTGAAGGGAGGTGATGTCCAAAACATCATTGTCACACCAGTGGGCATGTTGCTGTGGTGGGACGTGTGCTGGCAGACACCAAGACCAGCAGGGATGACTGCTATGTCTCTGACCCATCCACACTTCCTTGGAGGGTGGTAAGAGGGTCATGTAAAGCCCAGGCAACCTTCTAGTCTGAGCTGCTTCCCAAAGTGATCCACTGTAAGGATATTGAGCATAGTCATGCAATAGTGCCTGGAGGGTGCTTAGAGGATGCTTTTAAAAAACCAGCATAGATACAACCTGTGAGTGCTCCACATTCTTCACTCCCTCGACAGCTACAGTCTTTAAGTAACAGAGAAAGACAGAATCTCTTCTTGAGCTCTTACTCCCACTTTAGCATTCATGCAGGCCTTGTTCAGAATTTGTCTCTTTACATGCATTCACACAAGCCTATACAATAAATTATTCATAAAACTAACAAATATTAAAAAAAAAAGAAGAATAACTGATAATGATCACGTTGTCTCTCTTACAGTCTTCCAGGAATGCTCTGAGTTACAATATCACACCTTTTTTTCCTGAACTATCACTTCTTCATCAACTTCCTTTCTCACCTTTGTCAGACTGAAACGCATGTCCCATGTGTTGCAGCCTAAAATCTAAATATTTCCAGTGCCTCATGTGCTTTTTCCAACTTTAAGTGAAAAATGAAGTTATCTTAAGAAAGAGATAAACCTTTTCTTCAACACTTTTGACATTTTTTAGTGTTGGTTTCTTAGTATAGCAATAAATGAAAGGCAACAAAGAGCAGCAGCCAAACCTATGAAAATCACCCAAATCTTTCTGCTCAGACATTACCCTTGTGATTAAGTTGCTACACAATATTATTCTCGCCTTCCCACACAAATGGCAAGATTCGCAAAAGTACAGAAGACAATCCAATGAAAACCAGTGGGACTGTTGATGTGCTGCAAGTTCAGTATTCAGTGAGCATTAGCAGGTCTCAGACTGTTGGCTTTTTGGAGCCAGTGCCATATATTTTTGTTTTGTGGAAGAATGAGTTTTACGGAAGGGCAGCAGGGAGCTTTGAGGAGGTATTTAAATGAAAATAAATTCATAATGGACCAAATTGTGGAATCTTCTTAGGCTTTGATCATGACAAATATAATCCCATGATCTTCAGTGGTATTTTAGACTAAGCACTGTAACATTTGGCCTCAATAACAATAGCAATGAGAGATATTAAGACAAGATAAATAATCTTTTTACTTTTGTCTACGCCCCCCAGTACATTTAGTCCTCCTGACCATGATCAGATTACTCATGTGCCTATCTGCTCGCTATTTCAAGAGACAGATACCTCAGCTCATAATATGGAAGAGTTTTAATTCTGTTCACTGTATCAAATAATACTGTTCAAGAACTAGGAGCTAAAGTCACCACAGTACAAAAATGAGAATTCTTATTTTAATTAAGGAACAATCTTTGATAAGCAGGAAAGCCACTCACCTATGACATTTCAGTTTAAATTGTGTCTCTAAGAGGAAGCCTGAAGCCTTTAAAACTTGCTGTGGGAATTAAAAATGTACTCCATTTATATTTTATTAATGCTTGCTGCATATAATATCTATAGTCCAAAGTTTAACACCTCCCTTCTCGCATAGATAGTGTTGGGAATGGGGAAAGCTGAGAAGGAACATCATCTGTCCTAGGTACAGACTCCCCTGCTGAGATCTGTTCACAACTTTCCGATGTCTCTTGGTTGTCACATTTCCAACTAGGTGCAACATTTCAAGTAACTATTTTTTTCAGACGTGTATTGATTTTGGTCACTTTTTCAAGAGGAAATGTTCCAGGGCCCGGGGGGATACTTTCTGCTCTTCTCCAGTTGGGGAAGAAAAGACTGCTGCAATCTGAAATAGGCACGATTACCTCCCACGGAAGTATTTGGACCTGTCAGTTTTTTTCCCCAGTGAAGATAAGGTGAGAGAAGGAGTATGTGCATGTGAGAAAGAGTTTGTCTGTTCTGTGTTGTTCCAAATTAGAATATAAGTTGTTCAAGACACGGACAGTTTTTATTTAATATTGCAATCACAGTTGGTGGCCTGGACCAAGATTTTGAAAAAGGCTCCATGCCTCCAACAAGAACATAAAGAAGAAGGAATTATATGACAGTTATAATCAAATTAAAAGATCTTCTGCATTCCTTCTGTTGTTAAACACAGATCACGGCTCCCAGACCCCTTCTTTTTCAGACATCCAAGACCCCTGTGTTCAAGTAAGCAGGAAATTCTGGAAGATTTTCTTGAGGATTTTGCTATAGCCTTGCTGCTGACTTCAGTGTCGTCTTCTGTGAAGTGAAAAACAGGAGCTGTCCATTAAATCCTGGTGAAAACAGTGGAGGAAGCAAACTGGAGATGTGGTGTCACAAGGTTCTAGCATTTCCCTTAGTGAGTCAGAACATCTACTTTTTTCACTGTCTCAGAGCTATAGGCTCAGTCAAAATCACATTCCTCTGGAATCTATCATCCAGTAAAGGAGAAACTGAAAATCTCTTGGTTTTCACCCTCATTCATTGCTACAGAATATAGAGAGTGAAAAAGACTCAACACAGCCCACAAACGAAGAGAAGAGCAAAGTGTTTTCCTTTTCCTCTGACCCTGTTTGGGAAATGCGCAGCAGATATGACCTTCCTCTGCTCACAAGGAAGCCTCTGTTCTGCTAGACCCCTTTAAACACACACATTTCCTTCCCTTTGCATACTCTTAAGATCTGGGACCTTCCTTGACTCCAGGACCATAGAAAGTCACTGGCTGAATCACAGGCTGTCCCTGAGGGGAATAAGATTTTTCCATATAGTTCTGGAGAAGGAATAGGGGTATATTTATCTTCATTAGTGGAAATGCTTTTTGGAAAGAATTGTGCCAATTCTTTTGCCTTCTTTTACATTTTAAACCATAATTGAAACTGCAAAACCAGAGATGGTCCCTCACATATACTGGATAAATGAACCTTGACGTCTCTAGAGGCTTTTGGTGGGAGTGAAATTGATGTTAGCAACAGAGTAGGTGGTGGATAAGGCTAGATGGAAAGGCAGTTGTTTCTCACTAACAGTCTTTTAAAAAGAATCTTACCGAGAAATAAATTCTTCAAAGACAAGCTGCAAACACTATAACCTTGTGAAAGAAGTATAGATACATATGATCATTCTCTGCTTCTGTTACAGTAGAAACCAGGTCTTGACATTGATTGACATACACAGAAGTTGTATTTTTACTGGAATTTTAGATAATGACTCAAAACTTTCATCTCACATTTTCCATTCATGTACTAATTTCCATTTTCTGGTGTAATTTTTCATTTCATTATCACTCTATGTGCTTTTGTTTTCTACACAGCGTTCACTTCATTTCTTCCTCTCATTTTGTTTTCTTTGATACCCTAACAGCTGGGTTTAAGAAAGTGTCGCTTTTATTTTTTGTCACTAGAGGCAAGGAAATTAGCACCTTGATGGAAGGCGTACTACACAGAGCGTACAGGCATTACAGAGGACTTAAACACATTTCACTTCTCTGTGATTAGAAAAATTTTAAGCAGACAACACAATTTTCAGCTACTTTACTTCATTTTCTCCCCACATTGCCTTTGCAGAACAACAGCCGTAGAAATGTACATTATGAAAAGCAGTTCAAGCCTCACCCTAGATATTGTTCTCAGAGGACAGCTGCAATAATGAACTTTCTCTCCACGTATGATTTCGGACCATGCTATACAGGGCTAATACACTAGTTAACCCACTACCTTTTGAGTCAATTCCCCGCTACAGCTGTTACCTCTGAAATATCCCAGGGTTAACTGCAGTTAAATCTTACAGGCTGGATCACGAGCAAAGTCAGGGGCTGGAGGGGCAAGAAAGAAGCATGTGTTCCCACCTTCAGGGAGCAGTGATCTGTACAGAGAACCATTTAGGAGCTGTTGGAGTGGGATTAAATTGCTGGGAGAACCATAGAGAAGACAACCAGGATTAGCCAAGCACCTCCATCACACTGTATGGAAAAGGAAACTGGCTCTTCCTCAAAGGAAATATAGGGAATTCCTGGGGAAATACAGTTTCCCTCTTCCAGGGGAGAAACCCGCCCCTCACTGTAGAGCTTTGTAGATTTCATCCCCTATTTGTAGCAAGATGGACTTTTAGGAGCTTTTTAGAGCTACTCACCAAAAGTGAAATGGGAATTCGTCTTTCTGGTCAGGATCTCATAACCTCTGAAAATCCACAGTCCATTTTTCCAGCTATGCAGAGAAACTTGTGCAATGATGAAAAATTGCTAACTGGGAACTGATAGGGCCACTCGCACTATCTACATTTAGATACTTAAGTAGGTGTTTGTGTTCAAAGACTTGACTCTGATTTCTTACGTAGTCAAAGGAAAAATGCTCCCCCAGTTGATAATCCAGAGCAGAAATCTGCTTCAGATGCTCTGAATCTCCTTAAATAAACCTCTCTCCACAGACCACAGAAAGAGATCAGGAAAACTAGCCTCCTAATTCAGGCACTGAGGATACACCCTGAAAAAGTAATCTGGTATTTGACATGCATACTCTACAGGTGAATTAGACAGAAAATGTCATGCCTAGAAGCTAAAAGGCAATAAATAGGTGAATACTGGGAAAATATAGGAAAGATTGATACTTCAGGAGAGCCCTGTATCAAGGATCAAAATGACTTATATCTAGCGTTCTGTGTGTCTCTTCATTATTTCTAAAGGAGTATAAGATGCTGAATGACTCAGTGTCCAGGACGCTCCAAAATTAGGGGTGGGCACTGGCTATTTTATCTGTCCTTCATTTTGCACCTGGACCTTGCTTTTCCAGGTTCAGAGCTGCTGTTGGTCTCCCTTTCAACAAATGCACTCAATTGTGCTTTGAACACTTGAGGTGCCTCAAGTGCAAAGAAATCTCATGTTTTGCTTTTCACAAACAAAAATAAATTTAAAAATGAAAAAGGTAAGATTATCCTTATGGTCCTTCTTATGCATATAATCTATATTGTGATGCATGCGGACAAGTACATCAGTGAGTCCTTCTGCAAGAGATTAGTCTAAACCAGGACTTCTGAAGATACAGCTCCACTCCCTGAAAACATTTACTGAATCATCTAAATAGCCCCAGAAATGTCACACAAGTCACTTGCTTAGAATTAAGCACATCTTTAAAACTACGCAGCTTAACTGGGGTCTTCCACTCTCTTCTACTGGTTCATTCACCTGCAAATTAGGTCTGGCACTGCTCACTCTTTGTTACTCACCTGTGTGGCCTTTTTACTTGGGCTTGAGATGAGCAGTCAAGCTTTGTGTAGAGAGCTATATTAACACCAGAAAGGATGTGGGCATGTAATGTTGAAGAAGATGTCTTTAAAAACAGTACGAAAAGGCTGCAAAAAGCTATGGCATTTAGGTTTAAACCTAAAGAAGGAACTCCCTAAGCCTAACTAAAGACTGCCAGGAGAAGAGGTTTAGAAGCTGACAACTACTTGACACTGTAGGCTCTTAAAACTGACATATAAGTAGATCATTTCCTCTCTGTTTCCTACTCATTGTAGAGTCTGAATCACTATTCCCGTGTGACTTTCTCATGTCTTTCTTTCTACAAAAGCACAGTAAGAAAAACTCATGCAGTCTTTGGGCATTTTGATCAAAGACAGAAGGGACCTCTCCTTTTCAGAAGCTTTTGTTATGTTTTCACAACATTTGGGGATTCTGTCAGCAATTTAGAAGCATTTTGGCATGTTACAAGAGCACTTACTGTACTTTATTAACAGGGACACTCTGAAATTATGGAACATTTTAGACAAAACTGCAGGATATTTAGTGTCATTTCTTCATGAAAATATGCAAAGTCCTTTGGGGAAAATGTAAGCAGATAGTGTGTTAAACACTCATTGTTTTCATATGTAGCGATAAAAAAATACTTAAAGAATCATAACCAATCTTTAGGAAATCTCACCCCAAATTTTACACTGAAAAAAAAGACCCTCAAAATCCAGTGTACCTTTAGATCCTCAGTGTTTTCCTTCAGCCTTTTCCATTTCTAAGACTGTCCTGTTGGGAACCCTACTGCCTTGGAGGAAGACCTCTTGGGACAGGCAAGCAAACAAAAAGAACCATGACAATTCTCTCTAAATTGGAGAGCCATGGATTTGATGGGTGGACCGCTCGGTGAATAAGGAATTGGTTGGATGGTCGTAGCCAAAGGGTAGTGGTCATTGGCTCAGTGTCCAGATGGAGACCAGTGACGAGTGGAGTCCCTCAGGGGTCCGTTCTGGGACCGGTGCTGTTCAATATATTCATCAATGACATGGACAGCGACATCGAGTGTACCCTCAGCAAGTTTGCAGATGACACCAAGCTGAGTGG
>Ga0065711_1010032_pt1 | contig 17622 bp, 9 predicted proteins | sample Hoacrofraction12_FD_59098 | JGI IMG/M metagenome (GOLD analysis project Ga0065711, IMG submission 59098) | Hoatzin crop microbial communities from Cojedes, Venezuela - Epithelial fraction 12 v2 (version 2) | ecosystem: Host-associated > Birds > Digestive system > Esophagus > Crop | place...
CCAGAGACAGGTTCACGTTCACAACTAATTCAAGCAAGAAATTATTTCTAGTCATCTACTAGACGACTAGATAGAAGAATAGATACAAGACCATATACACGCCCTGCCTGCGTGGGTAGCTGTGGTTGTGTTTAGTTTTTTTTATTTAGAGATTTTTTCGACATTAATATGCAAACTGATAGCAGTCCAGAGAACTCTGAAAAATTGCCAGCGCAGTCATCAGTTTCCCAGTGCTGGGTATGCTTGGCTGGGGATGAGGCCAAGTCCTGCTGTAGTAGAATTTTTGCCACCAACTTCAGTGGGACTAGAATTTAAGTTGTTATTCATAAAACAGAGAGAAAATATCAAACAGTTCCTTAAACTGGAGTAAGGACAAAGTTGCTGCAGTGATAGGAGAGCAGTTATGAATTTAAATGAACTGGCACTCAGAAAAGATACTGACCATTACAGCAAGACCCAGAACAGAAATCTACCTTTGAAAGGAGCTGGGGGGAAAAAGCCTTCACACTTCAACAGTTCCCAGATTTCCCCCAATGTCTTTCATGCCCTACCAACTACTTTTTGGACAGTGCAGGCACGACAACTTCTACTCAGTGCTCAGGGTCACTCTAGCCCCAGAACTGTAGCCACCACGGCTGCACACAAAACTCTTGCACGCCTGTTTTGCTAAAGGGACCTACTTTCACCAACAGCAGGTTTCCTACAGACCTCCTCAAGTTCTAATTTTAAGTACCTATTTGCTTACTCCTGTCCTTTCAGACATGTTCCCTCGTCACTGCAGCTGTGAGGGTTTGAATTCATTACACCATTCTTTCAGCAGAACAAAGTGGTGCTGAGAAAACACTTATGACTAATCTTTCCAAAATCTGACAAAAATGTCAGAATAATGCTTCGCATTCTTCTGCCACCATCTATCACAAGAAAAAGCAGTCAACAGTAGTAAAAGGGCTAGGGTATACATAAGCTGGTTCTGTCTTCCACTGCCTCAGATGCAGAAAAGCAAAAGAAAAATAGTGGGGAAAAAAATGGTAAAGGAGAAATTCAGCAAGATACTTAATGAGAAAGGAGAGTGTTTGACAAACTCCTTCACTATTTACTCCCATCCAGCTGAGAGGTTAAGAAGAGCTACTGCAAATGCCATCTTTTGGTCTATCAAGAACTAACTGATGAGATGTAACGATAACTGATGAAAAAGGCACGTTCGTGTCTGTGTGTATAAGCCATTTTCTGTATCTTCAGATCTTGTGGGTTGCTGAGTTCATTCACCCCCATCCGTGAAAGAGGAAGATATACCTATGGTTTGTGGAAGTACTCCTCACAGACTAAGCTTAATTTGCTGTTGATCAAAACCAAATTAAATGAACAATTAACTGAATGAATTGCTGATATTCCAGCAGCCTTCAGAAAAAAGACGCATGGGCCACTTTAGCCTGCAAGCTCAGTGTTCAATGTATGCAGATGCAAACCTCAACGAACACTCCTGGCAGGCCTCCACTTGCACTTATCTACAATATAAAAACATCAGTTTTGTCTTCATTCTCCTCTGCTGTCACTGATCAGTCCCTCGTCTCAAACACTGAACTCTCACTCATAATATCCTTCATGTTTGCTTCAGTTCAAGTCCATCTCGTACTCATGCTCCTTGCTCCCTGCGTGGCCCAAATTCTCTTCTTTCCTACTTTTTTCCCAAATTAGTCTCTCAGCCTACCTCATTATTTTTCTATGTTCACTCTATTTTTTCTGCCTCCCTGTTCTCACTTCTACCTATATAGGTTGTAAGGAAGTTAAAACCTAGAGTAAGGGAAAATTGAACACTTATTTTGTAAGAAAGCACAGCAAATTGCTGGGGAGACATTTTCTTTTACCATGCTCCCATTTTTCATCTGCCATCGTGAGAAACTATGTAAAAAAGTAATAATAATTTCAAAAAAAGCAACCAAGAGAACTCCAAATACCTGCAAGAACGATAAGACAGCTACAACTTCTGTAAATGCTTGTCTTTTGGTTATAATTCTCTTTCCCAGAGCTGTTGTCTACCCCTTAACACCCCTCAAATGTGACCATCCCTCTTGAAAAGGAACGAACACGCACCAAAAAAAAATACCTGAAGACTGCCAATAGCGCAAGGAGTTTTTGACACGGTCTGGGTGCAATACACTATTCAGCACTCACTGTGTCTTCTGACAAAAACTGGAAAAAGACCAGCAAAGCTATTTACAGCCCTATAATTGTTACCCCTTATTTTCTTCCTCCAGAATGTTCTCAGCCTTCCGTTCATCTCATTTATTACTTTTTCTTCTTACCTGTTGTCAGATTATAGAAGCTGACTTCTATCTTTTTCACATAGGAAATATACAACTGAAATATTATAATGAGAATTCAGTCATTCATTTATATGTAGCTGTTCTCAAGAATTTGAATTATCTTTCCTTTTTGTTAGCTCCTGAAAGCCTGATGCAGGCTTTGGAAGATCTCGATTATCTAGCAGCCCTGGATAATGATGGAAACCTTTCTGAATTTGGAATTATTATGTCAGAATTTCCCCTGGATCCACAACTGTCAAAGTCAATTCTGGCTTCGTGTGAATTTGAGTGCGTTGATGAAATGCTCACCATTGCGGCCATGGTAACAGGTGCTCATCAATAATGTCTTCTGCCTGCCAAATTCACATAGACTCTTTCAGAGTCTATTCACAGAGGCAACCCAAAGGCAAAGTTTTGTTATTCACATCCTGCTTATTTCAAGTAAACGAGTATCTTTGGTTGTTTAAGTCTTTAAGCACGCAGTGAAACACAAGTGATGAATTCATAAACAGCATTCCAATTCCATGCTTCAGATGCCCCATTAACTTCCACCCTTTTGTCAGAAAGCAAACACAGAACATCCCTTCCAAATGAACCTTCTTATCTCATATTCATGTACATTTGTTACAGACTGAAGCAGCAAATTGGTAGTTCTAATTACAAACAATATTGAACTGCTGACCTATAAAAACTTACTCTATGATCTTGTTTCTCCACTTTAAGGCTATGTTAGTTTTATAAAATACTTAAGTGTCCATACCATTCTGCCCATTCTGTCCTGATGGATCACTCTGCTCCTACACGGCACTGTGAGAGAAACAAGTTGGCCCCAAACACTGGACATGTGAAGTCTGGAGCAAGAACATAGATAGTAGAATGTTAACTATAGAACTTCTTTCATTTGGTGTGAAAGAGCTTTCAAACCAACACATAAACCTCAGATACTTAAAACCTATTCCTTCCGTAAAAGCTGCTATTGAAATCTTAATATATCGAAGATGCACATTTTAGGATAACTGAGAGGAGGGTGACTCCAGAAGAAGTTCAAGTAGCAAATAACGACAATGACTTTTTAGGATCCCACCAGATAGTGCAGGACCGGGCTAGACCTAGATTCTTTCAGGTCTCAGCATTACACTGTGATGTTGGCTTCGCTAATATTTAGCTGTTCTACTTCTCTGCACAGCAGCCCACTAAACATATAGCCCTATGCTACTGGTTTTCTGGCATAACCCTAGCACAGGACCAACGTTTGAGAGCTATCTACTGCTCAACAGCCACAGCTTAACCTTGCCTGAAGAGAATGTTTTGGCATGGCACTACTGTGACATGAACCCATGGGACACCAAGCTGCAATAGCTACTCTCCATATACAACAACTTGGTGTTATGTATAAGCTAGCTTGATTTTTAATAGTGGTCCTAAACTTGTAATAAAATTTTTAAGTACATACAACAAATGCAAACAACTGAGCATGGGCACCTTTGAGTTTTCAGAAATCCCAACCATCTCGAAAGACAATTTTGTAGCACAGTACCACAACAGAAGTAAAATGCACTGAAAGGTACAAATTTCAACATATAGGAGCAAATTAAGGCACTACATCCATAAATTTAGTTTCTTTCTATATTAAAGAAACCATATGCTTGGATTCTGGATAAACTGGATCATGCCATTCTGAAGCACTTTTGGCATCAGTCTAGGAAAAAGCTTCTCACCTTCTTTTGTGTTTACAGCATAAATTAACTAAACAAGAGATTGAAAGAACATTCGTATAAATAAAACCTTAGTGAATGCAATAGACTCAGTTCATCAGCAGCTGAAAATTAAAGGGAACTGAGAAAGGAAAAATCCCCAAAATATCAGTGGAGGTACTATTTGTGCATGCACCTATGTAGCTTAATAACCAATGGCTTGATTTTTTTCTAAGCTCCTAATTGCTTCTTACACACACCTCCTGGAACAGAAGAGATTGCTCTTACTCGCTGGAGAAAATTCTCGCACCCTGCAGGAGATCACTTTACTCTTATCAATGTCTTCAACGCCTTCAAGGAAGCCAGTGCAAACTCCACAAGCCCATGTAAGTGTACTCACACCAGACAAAATGAAGCACATTCTAACTAATTTGGAAAAAAACAAATCAAAAAGAATATTGTTGGCATTTAGTTCATAAACCCTTTTTGAATGATTCTTTCTAGAATTGCTAATTTGCAAAGAGAAGAAAAACCTAAGATAGTAGCCATTACAAATGAGTATTAATTTTAGTTTCTTTAATTGAAAGTGACCTAGGATAGCATACCTCATCCAACACGGATATGCAAGCACTATTACAACTGTTATGTGACAACGTACAAAACCACAAAGATTATTCCTCCTATAAGAGCACATAACCCAGGTTTAAGATGTAAAATGACACAAACATAGATGAGGAAGGACTTGATTCCCCCAGCAGCCTAAGAATTCTGGTATTTTTCGGATAGCTGTCCACTAAAAGGAAAGTTTAAGCGAAAAAATTGAAAGTAGTAAAGTTCACATTTACAGAAAACCAGATAAAAGCCAGGGGACTGCACAGCAGACAGCAGCTCTTCACAGCATTCTCCTGAGCTCAAACATCTTGCTCAGGTTTGTTTAGCGTGCGATCAGTGCTTAGACATTGGGGTGACAGATTTGGATATACCAAGTACAAACATAGGACAGGAGAGTAGGATTGTTTCACATTCAGTCATGCCAAATGCTGAAAAGAGGTCCAAGAGAACCTGTCTTTCACCAGCATGCAGGGTGTGATTTCAGTTCCACATCCTGGCCTGAACCCAGACAGCCTGGAAATAGAGTTGCTACTCAGTCCATTTGAAGCTACTACTTTTTACAGACCAAATAAGGGATTTTGAATAATTTTATTCAGAAAAATATAGCTAAAATTCCATAAAACTAAGTAAGGATATCAAATATTGCCCACTCACTTCGCAAGCAAGATCAACAAGCCTAAGCTGTCCATATGGTTCTTCTTATCAGAGTTTTGGACAGCTCTGGCATAGCTACTCACTCCAAAATGTGTTTAATCTATTGCACCAGCCACAGATCATTTTACAGAGCAGTATCTGTGGATGCTACCTATCAGTAAGACTTTGCTTTAAGCCAAAATACTGTTTTTATCTCCACAGACTACAGTAATGAGAAATGGTGTCGTGATTATTTTCTAAGCTGTTCTGCACTGAGGATGGCAGAAACTATCAGAGCTGAACTAGTAGAGATTATGAAGCATATTGAACTTCCCATTTCAGAACCGGACTTTGGATCAAAAGAAAATATACTAAGCATTAAGAAATCTCTCTTATCTGGTTACTTTATGCACGTAAGGAAAAATATTGTGGTTTCATCTTACTGCATTGTTAACTTACATAGAACGCTTCCAGAGAACTTGAATTAGGTAGTGAAATAATTTGATCATCAGAAAGGATATAAGCCATTTTTTTTTCCCCACAGTGTATCAGACAAACACTTCTGCCAATTCCAATCTTCACTCTGGGGTTCAGCTATCACAGCAAGAAGTCCACACACTTCACTGCAAGAGGAAAACTGTCAATATGCCTTTCACTTAAAGAACTCTTTTATCTCAAAAAACTCTTCAACTTGTAACTTTCTCTCAGACCTCATTTCCTTTTTGAGGATNTTTTTGTGAAAATACCCTGGAAACAGAGAATTCCCTTGTTGAATATGTCTAGGTATACTTAATATACAGCTGTCTTCATCTCAACCAAATGAGATGCTCTAACTGTAACTGTAAACATAGGGAGATTAACTTATTCCCACTTGAAAACACGCTTTCCTGCACATCATTATGCTCCACCTAAATACAAGAATGACACCCCCAGATGACACTACTTCAAGTACCCACCCACACATTGCATTTTAAAGTCTTAGAATTCTTTAAGAATACATCTCCTTTCACACAGACCCTCCAAAGCCAAGTTCAGGTACTTACTGTGTAAGGCAGCCCTCATTTATTGCAGAGTTTCCTTTCAAATACATAGATGAACATTTCCGTTAACTCTCAGCCTCATTTAATAGCAGCCAGTTCCTACCCTTCCTGCAAAAACCTGGGAGGAGGTTTAGGCTTGCGCGACACAGTTGAAAGTATCTGAATACAAGTTTGATTCCTGGTTTTAGTATACAAACACTGATCCATGCATCTTGAACATCCACTTAAGTAATGAATAACTCTCTGCATTTTTTTAGATTGCTCGTGACGTAGATGGCTCAGGTAACTACTTAATGTTAACACACAGACAAGTGGCCCAGCTTCATCCTTTCTCATCTTATTACAACACCAGAAAGATTCCCGAGTGGGTTTTATTCCACGAGTTCAGTGTATCAGAAGACAATTCCATCAGAGTCGTCTCTGAGATATCACCCAATCTGTAAGTTGACAATGCTGAAACTGTTTCTTCACTCAGACCTCTACCACAAAAGTGTAACTTATGTCACAGACAGGGTAAGGATGTGTGTGTACATTGTACATGGACAGTAACGCTTGAAGAAGTCAACTCCAGTCATCTTCTCCTTTTCCTTTATCTCTGGCATAAAAGTAGCTGTGTTCTGGTCCTGTTGAGAAACCACTCAAGTGTAACTGATTCACTCTAGGTAGAGATGTGGGTTTAAAAAAAAAAAAAAAATCAGTAAAATAGGCATAAGAAAAGGACAATTTTCATACCTAGTCAAGAAAAAGGAGTTGGCATCATTGCAAGGGCAAATTAATTGTTGTTTTTCACACTATTCTATATTCACTAGTGAATATATGTGGAATAACTTTTATGTCTTTGTTGCCAGTATTGTTCTGTCACTGTGCGTAGCTTTGCTTGATGTCTTCATTTTCATTCAGAACACTCACTGCTTTAGAAGACCTCAGAACTATTAAAAAAGGGAAGAACTGTGATCTCACACCCTTACTATTCTTTTCATGCTAAACAAAACATCATTTAAGTCAGCTTTTCTATTTCCTAACATGTGCTTATCTGTTCAGGTACTGAAGTTACGTCTCCATGTCTGCCACTGCAACTGTAATCAATTCATCCACTGAAAACACACCTTACAAGTAGCAAGTTTCTTCTAATGTGAAATACACAGGAAAAAAAAAATCAAGGAAGAGTTAACACAGCAGTGTACTCATAGATTAATCTAGCTGCAAATTTCTTTGTTCCTTGAAAAGCTATTTTCCAGCAAATCTTTTTCTTGACGTGTTTTATGTACCCAGCCAGCTAAATCATCCCGTGTCAACTGTTCATGGATTCAAGAAAGACTACAGTTNTCCTTCTGCAAAAATGCCTTGACAATATATGCTTACAAGACAGCCTTTTTCATACTTATATTGAACCAAAAATATGTTCAAATCCAGAAAAACCACTATGTAATGCAATCTGCAGCACTGAGAATTGAACGACAACCGTCTCAAGTGCAGACCCAGCACATTAAGTGCAAGTGCACTGAAAGTACAAACTACGATGACATCTTGCAGAGAGTTTTGGTTTTGAGTTGAAATACCAACTTTGTAGCTGTACGCATTAGCATGTTGCTGGTGTCTTTTGTACAAACCTGGAAATAGCTATTCAAACATTTCAAAATTCAGTTAAAAATGTAATAATGTTTTTTCCTATTTCCTCACCAGATTCGTGGAGCTGGTACCACAGTATTATTTTAGCAATCTTCCTCCTAGTGAAAGTAAGGATATTCTGCAGGAAGTGATCAATCACTTGTCACCTGTTTCATCCATGAAGGAGGAACAGAAAACTAACCATGACAACAAAGAAAATGAAAAATTCCCCCAAACTCCCACTGAACAAAGATGTATTATTCAGTGATTTTAGACTGAACTATCATATATTGAACAAATATAAATAAAAGCAGCATATGCAATACACAACCACATCTTAACCCATTTAATTATTTCGAACTTTTTGGCACAAAAAGAAACATACAGAAAAACACTTTGCTTAATAAAAGGAGTTGTGTGCATTATTTTGTAACAAAAATATACAATTTAGTTTTGGTTAAAAACATATTGAGCAGATCCTCAAGTTTTCTTGTAGCATTGGGTTTTTATTGACTGGTTAATGATGACACCAAAGTACAATGAGATACAATGATGGATACTTTTAGTTGTACCACCTACTCGTCTTCTAAGCGTACGTAGGAAGCACTCGAGCAGTACAAAACCATTAACTCAATGGCCGTCTTTGGAAAATATTGTGAAGTCAGTTCTGCACCGCTGCTTTATAAAAACAATTGTTTATAGGAAAGTTCAGAGTGAGAGATAGTCTTTGAGTTTATCCATAATTGCATTAATTCCATCAGCTGGAACTATCATAACAGTCCGCAAAGGTTTCATGGGTACATCATCAAAGGACCATCTGCCGCCCAAACAGGTGTCACTTTCCTCTTGCACAGAGTAGTCAAACTTCAGAAGGGCTTTCTAAACAACAGAAATAAATGCATTAGATTTAAAATTTTTAATTAGCATGAAGATAATACACCATCTAAACAAAGTAAAAATGACGCTATTATGCACATGCTTATTAAGAAGTTATTTTCTTCGCTCTCAAAAGGCTCACCAAAAAAACCTACAAGAGAATCCACTACTAAGTGCTTTAAATTATTTGCCTTTTACACAATTTATATAATTCATATTAAATTCTAAAATACTTGCTATCATTATAGTTTGGTATCAGAAAAAATACCTAAGAGGGAGGGGGGGGGAGGGAATCGATGTCCCCTGCCTATCCTTACTGTGCCTCATTTCACATGGTTTTAAGACAGCATTTCATTCCATATTATCACATTAAGAAATGCCAACCCTTAGAAGCTGTTGTGTGAACTAGCAGAGATCCTTGACCAATATCAGGCTCTTAATAGACCTTCAAGCCTGGAACAAGAGCAAACCACTAGCTGTGTAGTTTTGAGAATTAGCACATCAGCCAAAACCGAGACAAAAGGAACAGCAAGAGCGTGCAGGTAGAACAGAGCCTGCAATAAAGATGACAGCTTGGTGTGGGCAACACGTGGAAGGCCTGTAGCAACAAACAGGCTCTGCTCTTTTCGTGGCCTACTCTAAAACTGCTCAGAGTCCTAAAAATTAAAGTATCTGTAAGAATATGCGGCACAGTAATCCCCTCTTTCACACACTGCCAGGAGAAATTAAATATTAAGGGGATGGGCACCAACACGAATCCTGAGCAGAATTTCAAAAGCTCTTGGAAAGCCTTGAGATGGCTGGCGCCACTGAACAACATATGTATAATGGTTGCTTCTTCAGATAGGTAGGTGTCCACATTGTGTATTATTTCTTTTCAATGATATATACTGTGCACAGATAGAACAGTCCCTTTTTATTAGCTTTGCCAGACAAAATGCCTGATGGATAAGAAAAACCTAGCTAACAAATGTTTTTAGTTCTCAAACAAGTCCGATTAAGAACTTCGAACTGAACTCCTACATCAAAAAATGTATCTAACCTTTTCCATTTGCAGGGAAAGTTCAATCCAGTTTCCTTTTACGCTTGCCATTTACTAACAGTATCTCAAGGTTTTAAATTTAATTTTGGAAGAACCATCGAAATAATTGAGTGGCTTTGCTCAAGAACAAACAATTTGTGCAATGGAGGCCCTAAACCTTTAATCAATTCCAAGTTTGGTTATAACAGAACTTTTCTTCTGCTCCCTCAATAGCATTCTAAGGAACAGCACAAAGCACAAGGAACCGACAAGTCCAGAAAGGCTTCTCTCTGTTTCACTTGGCTCTAAGTCTCTGCCTCACCACATTTAATACTATTTTATGGCAATCTAATTAACGCTATGTGTGATCAGGGAGGATATACACTCCAACACTAATTTAACACATATACATTATTAAGTACAGAGACCCACTTAATCTAATACCTTCCATCATGTTTAAAATGAATTGGTTCAAAACACTAGAAAGACTGATAAAAAGAAAAGGATGTTCAGTTTGAGTCTATCCACTTCAGTTGAAAACTATTGCAATTTCTATAAAAGCATGCAATTAGTCTTTAAAATGTCACCCAAAATAACAAAACAGAGATAAATACAAAATAGGCCTCCTAGAACATAACACCTGTGGGCACACGGGCATCACAGACTTCCGCCCTTCAGTTTTTCAGTAACACGTTTACATAGTTCGAATTCAGTTGGTAAAGCTGCTGTGGCAAAAACACAAAAAGAAAATCCCAAACTTGTTACTGCATAGAGGCTACAACAGTATTCCCTATAGCTAACAATGAATTCACCCACTTCTATTTTTCTTCCTCACAAGAAATACAATTACAGCCATATCACAGGCTCTAACGGAGAATGTCATGAATGATTACACACAGGAACCTTTGCCATTAACCATATGACTCATGTGCAAGTACTTTATCCTGTAGGCACTGCCAGAAATGAAAAATAATGGGCTCTTGACAAAGCAATGATATTGTAGAATAATATTTTTAAAGCTTTGGAAAAAAAAAAAGAAAAATTCTTTGCATCTCAAAGTACATTTTTTCTTTCATTTCCTACATCGTCCCCTCTCCTGATGTGGCTTGGGACCAGCAGAACTGTGTAGACAGGTTGCCTCAGGAAATCAGAGTAATACTTTCATCTCAGTATTTTAGCACTTTTTATTAATATACTTGCCCTGAGTAGCACAGAGACAGAAAACAGAAGTGATAGCTACTTGTTTGGATCTTTGAAAGTTTTTTGTTCTGAGCATTTTTTTAAAGTAACAGATATCCAAAAGGAAATTGATAAATCAGCTTTCCACATAATACAACGAGGACACAAACACAGAGCTTTGCGTCGGTTAAGTTTCTTGGGAAGAGATCTCAGAGAAATGCATTTAACTGCATTACCAATCCTAAATGAAGTCTCAGCAACTGTTTCCTGACACAGGACTAACCACGCAGGGGCAAGGAAAAGACATCTGTATATTTAAGTATTAACATGCATTGCAGATGCTGATTGAGACTCCTAAAACAGATTCCTCTGCATTTTTTTAAATCTTTATTCTTTTTAGGGCTTAAAGTTGTGACATGTGATTAAGTTAGAGCACCTTTGCAAGTTACTACCTGTTGTTTGAGCTGCCACTCTTGCACACCACTTGTGATGCAAATCATGTTAGGCTGAATCTCAGAGACAGATATTCAAGCTAAGGTGCACTTCTGCAGCCAGTCTTCTCTGTTCAGCCCACATTGCAATTTAACCGGTCTTTCACATTTCTTACTATTCAGGTTAAAGAAGACAACTTCACTATTTCAAACTTTTGTAAACTCGGAAGGCCTGGGACTTGCTGCTAAATTCAATATCCAGATTTATTACCATTTGTTCATCCTAAAACCGTGGACATTCCATTCACAGTATTTCAACCAGTTTGACAATTATTACATTCAATTCAATTTCTTCAGCACTGCTATACGAGTAAAGAGATGAAGTTTATTAATTCTTTGAGGCCAAGACACCGGCCTCAAGACAAAGCAATGCCTGAACTTTCCCCTGAAGTCTTTGCTTGTTTCAGGTATTCTTTGAATTTTTCCATTACCCTCATAGCACTGGAGACCCTATTGGGTAGCAGTGCTGCCACAAGCAGTCTAAGCCACACCCTCTTATAGTCAGATAAATTGTGACCAGATACAAACAACATATTGGTAAATTCATGTCAATACAGAGGATTCATTTCATAATTTGGATTTATGGATGGCACACATCTCCACAATTCTCTAAATACAAAAGGTATTGTGTTCAATACACAAAAATAGGTTGCTTGCTTACCTCTCAACACTACTCTGAAAAAACCTGGAATTAATTTAAAAGATATGTGACAATGTGACAATCTCTTTTTTTAAAGTCCCCCTTCAATTTAAGATGAAACACCTATTTTTGCTGATACATAAAGGAAAAAAAAATAAAGAATCACATATGTTACCTCATAAAAGAATTCTTCCTCTGCATTTGCAAACATTAATTCCTTCTTTTGCTGATTTCTCCCTTCCCTCCTCTTAGAATTGCTCTTTGTGGCTTCTGTAAAGGTCTTGCTGATAAGAAGATAGTAGTGGCACTTTCCACAAGGTTTGTTTGTTCTCTGTGCCTCAGTCAACTCTTTCCTAAAGATAAAGAAATACTTACACATACAAATTGAAAATACTTGTTTACATACAAACCTCAAACCCTCAACAAATGTATAAGCAAATCTTATAATGTATTAGCATAAAAAGGATATTCATAGTGCAGCCTACTCTCCTACGAGTGCCGCAGAACATAAATTTTTCACATGCATCCCCAGTACTTAAACATAATATTTCCACTTTAAAACAATAAAAAATATGCATGTCTTTTCACACCTCCCAAAATAACCCTTTTTTTTTTCCCCAAAAATCTTGTTCATGGTAGAGAGTCTGTGAAATGATTCTAAGTGCAACTGTCCTGAAAATACATTACACTATTGCTTCTATAAGATACTCTCGCCCACCCTTGTGTTAAACATGTTGTCACTGCAACACTGCAAAACCTTTAAGACAAAGAGGCTGAGACCTGAATCTGAGCTGTGGCAAGTGCTGCACTAACAGTAAGCCTCAAAGCCAGGCCTTCAAGCATTTCATTTCTTTCTTTATAAACCTTCCTGACCAACCATATCTACATATTTTCTTTCATACCAAAGTAGTAATTCTTTAAAGGACTATTTCATTGTTTAAATGAGCCATTACAGCAGTCAACTTCATACCAAAGTAGTAATTCTTTAAAGGACTATTTCACTGCTTAAATGAGCCATTATAGCAGTCAACTTCATCTGACTTCTACTCTCACCTTGCACAGGAGAAAAGAATTAAAAGAAGAAGAAATTTAAAAAAGATATCTTCATTTGATTAGAGGAGTTCCTTATCCAACACAATTTCCTGGTTCCCAACATGGCACTAAAACAATACAACACTGTACCTCAGTGGATTCATTTACTTACTGTCACCCAGCCTATGATGCAAGCCCATGAACTGGTAGCGATCAACCAGCACCTATCCTGCTTCACTCATTTACTTGAAACTAATCAAAACGCTGTGTATGGTTTCCATGCACCAGAACTCAATCACCTTGTAAGCCTGTCCCTCAATCCAAATCTTCCATTCCAGAGCCAGATAGTAACACACGAGTCGATACATTCAACTTACTCATCATCCGCATGCTATAAAAAGTTCTCACTTTTACATTTTCCTAGATCAATATGAAAATAATCTGCAACACAATGATAAACTACAATATCCACACAGGTATTTCTGCAGTAGAACAGCATATATTCTGGCATGATTTCCTCTGTCTTAACGTATAGAGCTGGAAAAGCCTAAAGATAAAAAAAATATTTCAAAAATAACCAAAGACCTTACATGATACGAAAATATTTTTTTTCTGCTCATGTCTTATTTATCTCTGTAGTATCAACTGACTTAACATAGTTCTATATACATATGATTTCTGGAAAAATATGAAGAAAAAGTGCTATTCAACATCATGTCAAGAAAAACCCCACACAAACTTACTGCAGCTGCTGGTGCATGGGCAGAGCGATCTGCGGTGGCACATTAATGAATCTTTCACTTAGTAGAAGTCCCACAGGCTTTGTACCATCATTTAGGAGCTTACTTAGTTGTTCAACTACATGCTGTTCACAGCTCTTCTCACACCGACTTAGAACCAGCTCTTTGATTTGTTCAGCACACTGTGTACCCTAGAATCAAAAGGTATATTTTCTTCATATTATAGAACAACTACATACACAAGAAAACCTTGAATGTGAACTTCAGGGGAATATTCTACAGGCCTACTGGCAATTTCCTTCACCAGTCCCTAAAGCACTGAACAATTTCTCTGAAATTATTTACCAACCCTGAAGTTAGGGGCAAACAGAAGTTCTTAACTGACAGGAACGCAGCTAGGAGCTGCAACACCAGTACACTCCACAGCAAAACTCAAAAGCTGCAAAAGATGAAAGTGAAGAAATACAAGTGGCTGGCAGCTCAGTTACCCTGGAACGACTTCTCAGACCTGGTTTTAACTCTCTGTTCCACTTTTTGCTTTATATGTGACCTTCAGCAAGTTATGCAGGACTAGATGCAAACGCAAGCTAAGTGAGACACAACTTTTAAGACCACAGTCCTCCACGGTGGAACTCAAAATCCTGATCCGGCTGTCCAGGCTTGTTACACAAGGCAGAAAAATCACATGCAGTCTCACTTATTACCGTCTAGACATTAATGACGAATACCAACCTTCCTTTCCGCTAAGTTTAAGCAGCTTATAAAACCAAAGACTTCATCATCATCTTCATCATCATCGCTACCGTCTTCTTGGACTTCTGCTTGCTATTTAATGAAAGAAAAAGCAACAACTCATATTGACATTCTATTTCCACTCTCTGCAGCAAGAAATGTTTTTCTTCCCAGAAGACGCTCGGCAGATGACAACCATCTAGGTAATCTGAACAAACACACAACCTACAAATTCTGGTTACGGTTATGAAAGTGCTGCATCACTGAATGTCTCTGTGCACTTAGAGCCAGCTATATAGAGAGCCAGGTCATGTATCTTCTACAGCACCATCTTCTGAAAGGCACTAAAATTTGATAGCTCACATATAATGAGCAGCATCTCAGTATAAAAGATGGCAATACCTTAAGCAAAACCAATTTTCTTCAGTTTCTAACGTAGGGAAATAAACCTGCAAAGTCTTATAAACCACAGAGCAATAGAGCTTTGATACAGACTGAAACAAAAAGCTCAATAAAACTCTGCAATGAAAAACTTGGGGAAAGAACTGGGGATCATGCAGTTGTAATATCAGGATCTTATTAAACTTGGGTCAAAAAACTGTTGGCACAGGACAAAAAGGGACTGTATAGCAATGATACCACGTGACATGGTACAACCATTGTGATAGCACAAGGGGTGATGGTTTTAAACTAAAAGAGGGGAGATTTAGACTGGATATAAGGAAGACAATTTTTACAATGAGGGGTGGTGAAACCCTGACACAGGTTCCCCAGAGAGGTGGTCGATGCCCCATCCCTGGGAACATTCCAGGCCAGGTTGGACGGGGCTCTGAGCAACATGATCCAGTTGAAGATGTCCCTGCTCACTGCAGGGGGGTTGGGGTAGATGGCCTTCAAAGGCCCCTTCCAACCCAAACCATCCCGTGATTCTATAATTTTTGTTCTGTACCTCTGCACACTCTGAGAATGTAGGGAAATCACAAGGTCCTATTTCTTATGGAGATGGTAACAGACTTCTCCACAGCACCTACAGCATTATTACTCTACTACGCCAAAATTGAGAGAAAAGTGAAGCGCCTTCCATATGCAAAAAGCAATCAACCAAAATAATCAGTCAAGTTCCCTGTTTGGTTGAAAGCAGAAATTTCAGCTCCCATAGAAGAATTATTCTCAAAGCAAACCAGTAAGAAAGCGCACAAATTACACAGGCAGGATCCTGTTCTGAAAGTCTTTTGTTGTTTCAACATGAAAAGTATTCTACTTCATTTACAAATGCAAATTCTGTCTTACCTTGATAATACTTCCAATATGATTCTGTTGTATTAATATATCAGTTAATTCAGCGGTGTTAACAGGAGCTTTTAGAAACAGCTGGAATATAAGAAACAAGTATTAAGAACTTTTAGGCCTGATGATGTATCATGGGCCACTCAGTAGAAAATAAAGTCTAATTTCCCTAAGTTGTTATGCAATACTGTTGCATATTTAATTTCCAATTAGTGAGTTTGTTTATTTAACTTCCTTCAATCTAATACCGCAAAGACTAAAAATCAGCTTCCTGAAGTGCTCGCTCCTCGACCCTCCACAAGCCGGCATTCTGCAGACCTTTTGAGTTTGGTATGATCTGAATGCTTGCTGAGCATAGATTTACAACAGAAACAGCCGAAAGAAGACTGGAAGCTGCCATGTTGAACAGACACCTTACTCACTTGTCTGTTTTTTAAACGCTGTAATTTACAAAAACAACCTCCAGAAAGCTGATTAATGTGGAACGAGGTTTTCTGGGTAGCAACTAACACAATGAAGCTGGAAAGATTACAGACACTGTGGAAGAACAGCCCTACAGTTCACTGGGTAAAGTTCTTGAAACCACGGTTTAGAAGGCACATGTTCACTGTGGCTGTAATTGTTTAATCTTCATGAGCTGAAGCACAGCAAAACTATGAATCAGTACAGATAACTGATGACTTTGCATAACTCTTTAGATATGATTTATTAATGGAAATATCAACCAAGCTAAGAAGAATTCAAAGTACCTGTTGTAGTAATTTCTTTATCCCATTGTAGTCATTGTCCGATATGGAATGTGCTTCAAATTCAATATTCACTTCCTATGAAGAAGTAAAATAAAGAATATCAAACATACTTGGCAAGAAGCTATATCAAAACAAAGCTAAATTGTCAGAAACTTGAAGACAAGTAATGGTCAACGTCAGAAATGGAACTTACTTCCATCTTTCACTAATCTCAGCAGTTGTTACAGTTGTCATTTCTTCTGTAATCTTTAGTGGGCATGTGTGAAACTAACCTTTTGAAACTAACTTACAAACTGTGTTGTGAACAAGCCTTTAATGCTTTGTTCCTGCAATCTGGTTCACACTATGTTTACCGTAGCCACACAGACTCTTACCACAGAGAGGCTTCATCCAGGCAGTTAAACTCTTAAAACTGCAGGATTCGAGTGTAATGCCTTGGCTAAAGACGAAGATTCCACTTTCTGAACAATGTAAGCCACTGAGCCTTACTTTTGTCACCAACGAAGACTCCTAACTCTCTCCAATCCCGTACCAAGGTCATGGTCTTCACTGTCCATTGGGCAAAGAGTCTTACTGGCTAATTTACAATGTAGAAAACAGGTATACAACCACTTTTGAGGAGGAAAAAGTACAGATCAGGTGACATACTCAGATATTCCTCTCTGGTCTATCAAAGCAAGGAAGCTCTACAGAGGCGATACATAAGTGACTTTCTTAAGAAGGGCGCAGTATTTGCTTGAGAAGCTACTTGTCTAAGAGAACAGATTGTACCTTTGGTGTATAGAGCACTCATCCCTAGCATCCAGGAACCTTTTGACCGCGTTAAAATTCAAGGATCTCAATGAATGATTAAGCCAGTAAATTCTGAACAAAACACGGTTTACAGTGGTTCTGAATACTGTGCAAATCATAGCCATAAAATTGATATAAACCACCGGAGCACTAGATGTTCTAACATTGGTCTTGCTTCATGGCTTTTCCACTA
>Ga0065711_1039658_pt1 | contig 17621 bp, 8 predicted proteins | sample Hoacrofraction12_FD_59098 | JGI IMG/M metagenome (GOLD analysis project Ga0065711, IMG submission 59098) | Hoatzin crop microbial communities from Cojedes, Venezuela - Epithelial fraction 12 v2 (version 2) | ecosystem: Host-associated > Birds > Digestive system > Esophagus > Crop | place...
CGCGTCCAGGCGGGTCTTGAATATCTCCAGAGAAGGAGACTCCACAGCCTCCCTGGGCAGCCTGTGCCAGGGCTCCGTCACCCTCAGAGGGAAGAAGTTCTTCCTCATGTTCAGACGGAACTTCCTGTGCTTCGGTTTGTGCCCATTGCCCCTTGTCCTGTCACTGGGCACCACTGAATAGAGTCTGGCCCCATCTTCCTGACACCCACCGTTAAGGTATTTACAGGCATTTATTAGGTCCCCTCTCAGCCTTCTCTTCTTCAGGCTGAACAAACCCAGCTCCCTCAGCCTCTCCTCGTAGCAGAGATGCTCCAGTCCCCTCATCATCCTCATAGCCCTCCACTGGACTCTCTCCAGTAGTTCCTCATCTTTCTTGAGCTGGGGAGCCAAGAACTGGACACAGTGCTCCAGATGGGGCCTCACTAGGGCAGAGTAGAGGGGGAGGAAAACCTCCCTCGACCTGCTGACCACACTCCTCTTGATGCACCCCAGGATCCCATTGGCCTTCTTGGCAACCAGGGCACACTGCTGGCTCATGGTCAACTTGTCGTCCACCAGCACACCCAGGTCCCTCTCTGCAGAGCTGCTCTCCAGCAGGTCAGCCCCAAGCCTGTACTGATGCATGGGGTTGTTCCTGACCAGGTGCAGGACCCTGCACTTGCCCTTGTTAAATTTCATCAAGTTCCTCTCCATCCAACTCTCCAGCCTCTCCAGGTCTCACTGAATGGCAGCACAACCTTCTGGTGTATCCACCACTGCTCCCAGTTTTGTGTCATCAGCAAAATTGCTGAGGGTGCACTCCAACTCTTCATCCAAGTCATTGATGAATAAGTTGAACAACAGAAAGCCAGCACCATGTGCTGACTTATAGTAAATATGCCATTCATTCCTTGTGCTATCAGCACTGAAGAGAATAACAAGTAGCTCACAGCACAAGAATACATTTTTATAAAAACAAAACAATGGGTGTTGGCACAGCACCTTATCTGCTATATGTGAGCGTAGAAGGATTTGAATTGCCCCAATGGACAACTTAAGCTCCTTTGTTACATTTATGCTGTTGGTTTCCTGAGCGCAGCTCTGAGAATAAAGATCGATAAAGTGTCAGTGAACAGTGTTCAGCAATACATTTGACACATTTGGATCTATGGACAGAAAAATCAAGTCAAAGGCTGTTGAAGAGATAATAGAGGTTGCGCCCTATTATGGAGGTGAGTCGTACGTACACTCTGAATCAGCCTGAACACATAACCAACGGAAGTTAAGAGCTGAGCAAATGCTCGGGTTCACAGATAAATCTGCAAAAATTCCTTATGTGTCTTCCGAATGCCTGCTGTTCAATTACCACCACTCGTAAAGGGAAAAGGAGTCTCCAGAACAGTACGATCCCTCTTCATCATTAACGGCTGATGGGGAAACATCCTGTTTTGGAGACTGCATTAGCTCACACAAGTGTGAAGCTGCAATGTTCCAATCTCCCATCATGTTAAAGATGTTTTCACAGTTGGTTATTAGCCTGGGCTGTACTATCACTGTTCCTGCATGGTGTGCAATATGTACGTCATTTAGCCTCCCCAAAATGGTCTTCAATTACCTGTTTCCACATACACGATATCATCCTGGGACCCATCACAAATTTCTGTTCACTTTTTACTCAAATCTAATATAAAACATGCTCTTCATTCAGAACCGTGCATCTGCCTAACACCACAACTCTGTACCTCCGCTCCCAGACCCTGGGAGGCAGTTCCACTCCATCCTGAGCCAGCTACCCAGGAGGTTTAATCAAATGGCTTTATGGAAAAGTATTACTCCAGTATCACCTAGTGCAATTATTTACATTTGACTAAAGCTTAATGCATATTTTGCCAAAGTTAATCTTCCAAAAAGACACTTAAGCTTAGTTCAAAGTCATTTCAGGGCAGAGAACTATGGATTTATGGCAGCAGTTGTGATATATGTCTAATCTTTTTTAATTGGCATATGTCTGGCATCCATTTCCATCTGCTGATTCTTACAAAAACACTGTTTAAGACCCAACACTTCTTTTCCAATGAAAATGCTACTTCATTGTAACTGAAACCTCTCTCAATCTCTTTAGAACCACAAGCACTAAAAATTGAAAAGCACAGCTCATTTTCAATTATACTTGCAATCGCGGCTATGCACATTTCCAAACCATCCTCCTGCTCCAAACTGGGATTAAACAAAGCCATTTTCTTTTGCTTTAATTTCCCCATACAACCAGGTTTCAACTGGTGCTCAGAAGCACCCACTGCAACCTTCCAACAGTTACCCTTGTGACTGGAGATAAAAGGACACCAACAAGGGAGTGTCTGATTGAGGAGATCCTGCCTAGAGCTGATAGTTATCTTTATAGATCATGACTGGCATGGTGCTGCTTGGCAGCATTTACTGCTCTGATAGGCACTGGTAGAAATTTCAGGCAAACCTTCAATTCTTTTTGTATGCTTAAAGCCCGTCAGAGACAGAGTGGTTTCAAAAAAACTACTGATTAGTCCACCCTTCTTCATTGACAAACATCTGGGGCGAGTAAGAGCACATTAAATGCATTTTGAAGAGAGATATTTTGTCCTCCCAATCCCCATGGAGAGAAGGGGCCAGAACCCTACAGACCACCCGCCAGACAGGGACACGTTCAGCAATCTGGTAGGTGCTGAGCACCAGCCCGTGGGAGGTCAGGTCTCCAGTTGCAAGCAGCAGCTCCCAGTGGTGGGGCACATAAACCCACTTATTTCTCAAAGCTCTGTGTTGTCGGCTTGTGCTGAATCTCTGTGCAATGGCCTGTGCTTCCATAGCTTGTTGACAATAAAAAGGAGGCTTTTAGAAAGTCAAGGAAGAATAATTTTCACATATTGCATTTAAAAAGGAGTATTTGTCAACAAGAGAAGCTTATTACTTCACATTGTCAAGGGAGAGGTTCTACCTTTTCAGTTAAGGTTTTCATATTGCTCAAACATGAACAAGCATTTAATTACAGGACAGTTCTAAAATAACACATTAAGGAGAAACACAGATGAAATTCAGTTCTATTCATCGAAAATCAGAAGAGGCCATGACAGGCTAACAAACTACTTCTTCCTAGCTGGCAAGTTTTACCTGATGTTTTAAGACTTTTTAATCAGAAAATTTACTCTACAATATGCAGCATTAAAGTATAATGATGAAAACATTTTCTATACAAATGTTAATTTGTGAAAACACAGTTGGTTCTGTCCTTAAATTTACATTTAATGGAAAATACATCAAAGAATGAAGTAACTAATTACAGGGAGACGTGTCTGTTTGGGTCCTACCCAAACAGCTAGCAGATCTGTGCAGAGAAACACAGGATTCTATAAGCGAACAGTAAAATGCTGTAAATTAAGTTACTTTCCTAGTATTTTCTGTGAATTTCTTGGGTTGGTTTTTGGGGTTGTTTTTTGTTTGTTTGCTTTTTTTCTGGTTTGGGTATTTTGTGTTTGTTTTTCTTTTTTAACTTTTGGTGTAATCCTGATCAATGCTGTCCATTACCTTACAGACCCGATGGCACAAAAGGTTTTTAAAAGAGCAGCATTGTCCAGCGACTGGTAAGTGGGATCAAACCAGTACTTTTTCTGCTCTCTTAAGCAGCAGTGATTAGCCAGCAGTCAAGGCAGACTAATTTAACCATCTAAGTTAGCAGCACTTTCCACAGCTAAAAAAGGAGCCGATGATTTCAGAAGAAAAAGGTCTCAGACATTTCTAGATATCTAAGGGCTACAGAACAGCATATAAAGTATCTACACAGCCCAGAAATCAAGCAGGCTGCTCAAAACTCCACCAAAACAGAAAAACAATGGCAAGCTCTTACATACTTAACCTTGTGACACAGAGAAAATGCTTCTTTAATAGCTTTCCTCCTTCTGCAGTAAAAGTTACTATCACATTCTAGAAAGGTGAATGGGTGCTACTAAAGGGTTTTATTTTTTTAAACAGTTAAAAAGAAAACTAAGTAGTAACTGATTCCTTGATACAGGAAAAACACTCTGCTAGCAGTATTTTCTTTATACTGAAGACTACAGTAACTTTACCCTTTGTTACATAGAAACTGTGGCTCTTATAAAAGTTGAATAACTTTCACCTGTGAAACAAAGAAAGACGGGGGAGGAAAACCCTAATCTTTAATTTTGTCGAGGGCTTTTGCCTTTCTTCTGACATTATTTGAGAAAACAATATACCCAAAGTCTTCTTCTATTGAAGCTGGACTCTTCTCCTATCGAAGCTGACAAAATACCTTTCAGACCTAGGCTTTCAGCAAAGGCAGCTGAGGAAAAGTACTTAGGCAATCTGAAGTAATGTGGAAAGTTACCAAAAAAAGCACAATATGTTGAATATTCTTTTTAAATGATAGAGTTTAGTAAACAATTTTGGCCTTTTTTGAGGGGCTTTCTGCTGTTAAGCTGAAAGCAAAGCATATCTTTTCAATGGCCTTTTTGACCAAGGCTAAAATGAAGAAATACTGACTTCTTTGGTAAATAATCCCACATAAAGTACTGCTAAATTACAGCAGCATTTCTCTAACATAATGCATTGAGAGAAAAAAAATCTGTTAACAGTTGGCAGCTACTGTACATAGCTTCCCATCTTTCTGGAAATCCAGCCAAGTTTTCCTTCTTCCCATGCAGGGAATTAAAGCCATCGTGCTAGAAAGCAAACATTACGAAACAGGAAGGAACAAAAAGGGTTGGGATTACTATGCTAAATGCAGAACATTTACTAAAACTGAGTAATTGATTCATATGGGGAATGTCGATAATAAATATGAAAGTTTAAACTTTTTATTTTTAGCTAATTACTGAGCAGTTTCCCAGTGAACTTTAAAAAGTATGAGGCACTGCCTTGCACTAAATACAGTGAAATTTTGAGAAGCGTCTTCAAGATTCAAACTAACAGGCCATTTGCTGAGAAAGCATAAATAAAGTCTCAGGAATATTGCAGCCTGCTGTCCAGACTGATTGCAGCATTTCAGTACTTAAAGGGAGCCTATAGGAAAGATGGGGACAATCTTTTTAGTAGAGACAGCAGTGACAGGACGAGGGGTAATGGTTTTAAACTAGAACAGGGTAGGTTTAGGCTGGATATAAGGAAGAAATTCTTTACAATGAGGGTTGTGAAACACAGGAACGGGTTGCCCAGAGAGGTAGTGGAGGCCCCATCCCTGGAAACATTCAAGACCAGGTCGGACAGGGCTCTGAGCAACCTGCTCGCTGCAGGGGGGTTGGACTAGATGACCTGTAGGGGTCCCTTCCAACCCAAAACTTTCTATGCTTCTATGATTCTGTGACTAGCAGAACTTTATGAGCACACAGCACGTGAAAAACAGAATAGGAGAACTAAATGATACTTTTGAACACATAGGAAACTATGATAAAGGATAGTCCCTTTTCCACAGTCTTGGAATACAGATTTTTCTTTCTACCTTCACTGCACCAAATACGAAAGCATCAGTGCCATTGATCTTCTCATTAGCTTGTGCTGTTAGCCCTGAGTATTGTCCAGCATCACATTCTTCTGTAACAGATGTAAATGTGCAATATATTCCAATTACAGGACTTTACTGAGCTGTTCAGCCCTTCTGAAATCACTGAGCTCCACTGTCCTTTCCTTAACGTCAGCCGAAAGGCGTATCATGGAGGTGATCTTCCCTTTAGCCTGGAGCGGGGCACTGGCACCTGGTGGAGGCTCACAGGATATTTAAACAAATTTTGCCAATGGTGCTTTTCAAAGGCTTCCAACAGCAAGAATGGATGACTCTCACAGAAAAACGTTACCATTTTCAAATACCACTGCCAAATTCTAAGTTGTGCTTCTTCCAAAACCTAAGGATATTACTACCCCAAAAAATTTGTAATGTAAAATAAAGTTGCCAAAACATGCCCCATGCCCCTATCTAAACTGCTTTTCTGGTAACAAAGATTCAGGCTGAAAATTTATGCAGGAGAGGAAAACTTCAGGCACAACACTGAAAGCTTGATAGTGTTAGATTCGAAGATGAAAATTATTTTTTCAGGAGAAATTTTAGCAGCCTTTAAAGAAGAGCTACAAGGACAATTTAGCACTTTTTTGAAATTGTTTTGGAATTTTGGCCAGATCTGAAGTTACACTCACATTGTACTCAGTCTTCTCTCAACATCACAGATTTTTGCCTAAGGAAGGAATCAGATAAAAATGCCAGAATAATTGCATAGAAAATAACTAAACCCCTCACTGAAGTCTCTCACCAAGTAGTCACACTTTGCTGGTTCAATATACTGAAGCATCTGGGAATTTTATTTTTATTTATTGTGAGTGGGCTTCATTACATCTCAGTAAGATATGCTCTTACAGAAACAAGTGGGTTGTACTGCATTTATAGCAGAAAAACACTAAGACCAGAAAAGCGAAGATGTATTTTAAGATTTTTTTTTTTGTCAATAAACTGCTTATAAAGAAAGACCAGAATCACATGCAGTGTGGAACTGATGTTGGAGGTGGGGTGAACAGGTTATAATTTTCTATGTCTTGTGAGATGATCAGGTCTCAAAGAAAGAATAAATTTACCAGACTTCAAAAAAGTGGTTAGAGCAGATTATCACAGACGAGAAAGGCACAGAGTAGAGTCATTTCTGGCATTACATTTCTGGCAGCCTGTATTTTAAGACTCATAATAGAAAAAAATTCTTCCTTTGGGATCACAAAACCTATTTTTTTCTGAGCATAAACCTTTGAAAAATACTAGTAAAATTACTAATAAAAACCAATAAAGAAGTGAACTTTGGGGAAGTTACATCAAGAACGGGTTACTGTGGGGAGAAAGTGTTTCTTTGCTAGTCTGCCATGACGGAAGTGTCCCAGGAGAAAGTCAGCCTTAAATAATCCTGCTCAGAGTACACATTTGGGAAAGGTTTGCGTGGTCAGATCCTGTCTAATGGTCAAACTCTGCACAGTGGTTTCTTAGATAAAGTACTTCCGCAGACATCTGTCCAGTTGAGAACACAATGGTATTTGCTTCTCGCATTTCTGAAATACTGTGTTAGACCTTTGCAAGCTTCTTACTGCAGTAACACTGCCCATGGAAAACAAGGAAAACAATGCTGAAGTGCTCCAAGTAAGTATTTCTGACATGGCTGAAAGTCTGAGTTTCTTTTACTAAGCACTGTTTCTTTTTCCAAACAAACCAGCAGTAACTGGGTAGGAACAAGAGAGTCACCTATACATTTCTTGTAGCTGTAAGGGCTGACACTGCAAACAAAGCACTCCATTCCTAGAATATATTCCAAAACCACACTGACATTTTGCAGATACAATCAGGCCAATAATTAATTCATGTAGCATGATCCAGAAACAACTCTTCTAGAGACAGCAGGTTGTCAGGAGTCACCCAGATAATAAACCACTGAAAAATCAAGCAGTATCTGTGCCCTGCTGCAGTACAAAGGTGATCCCATTCCATCTCTGTTAAATCATGTAGCTTTTTTGAGCACAGTAAATTCGGGTTCTTTTAGCTTTGCTAAGAAGATGCTAGGTCTGGCAGCATTAAGTTCTTTTTCCAGCGTGAGCTCACTGGTGTCTGAGCTCAAAATGCAGATTTTACCTTTGGAGGAGTTCTAGAAATTATCATAGAGTCATAGAATTGTTTGTGTTGGAAGGGACCATTAAAGGCCATCTAGCCCAGCCCTCCTGCCATCTTCAACTGGATCAGGTTGCTCAGAGCCCTGTCCAACCTAACATTGAATATTTCCAGGGGTGGGGCATTGACCACCTCTCTGGGCAACCTGGGCCAGTGTTTCACCATGCTAATCAAAAAAAAATGTCTTGCTTATATCTAGTCTAAATCCAGCCTCTTTTAATTTAAAACCATTACCCTTTGTCCTGTCACAACAGGCCCTGCTAAAAAGTTTGTTCCCATCTTTCTTACAAGCTCCCTTTAGTACTCCGAGGCCGCAATAAGCTCTCCCGGGAGCATTCTCTTCTCCAGGCTGAACAACCCCAACTCTCTCAGACTTTCTTTGTAGGAGGGGTGTTCCAGTCCTCATTTCTCTAATCCTGATGTCCTGTTTACACAAACTGATATAAACTTATGTCTGAGACATCTACTCTGCCATCAAAGTTCTCCCACAAAGGCCTTCAAAGCTTTTTAGTCAGCCTCTGTGTTTTAAAAGAAAATATTTTCTAAGTCTTTAGCTTAATGTTCACATCTTGCTTAAAGTTTGCGTCTAGTTCTGTGTGGTGCCTGGTTTGTGCCTCTAACTCTCAGTTCGATGATCAAGCTCATCTGATGTTCATTTAGGTCAAACCTGCTCTGTTCTCTGGTCTCCACACTCAAACAGAAGTTCAGTGAACAATTTTCACAAGTCAAACACAGACAATTATTAATACAGTGTAATCCCTGACAGCATTCTTCTAGCATTCCTCGTCAAGGCCCTTTAAATCTCTCAGATTATGAGGCAGACCAGGAATTCAAGGAAGTAAGTGCTCTTCATTCTCCTGTTGCTAGCAAGGCAGTCACACCCTCATGTACACGCAGGTACACACCCATACATGCTATTTAAAATTAAAACATTTTCATTGATCCTCTTCTTGGCAGAAGAGTACAAATGTGATTCACGTAGCTGTGTTATTGTCTGTCTTGCTCAATGAAATACCACCAGTCTTTTGAAGATTTTCATCTCTTCTGCTGGCAAGCGTGAGTTCCCAAGAAATGCAACAGGGAAAGAGTAACAAACTGCACAGAAAGGGTGGAAGAAAATGAGGACCTTTCAGCTGTGGCAGCTTCCCGCATGACACGTATTTTTATTTTAACAAGCCTTGATAATAAAGAGCAAATCCAAGCTAAAATGCTGGAGAACAAGTAGAATGGTGGCTACAGAGGAAAACTTAAAAATTAATAAAATGCACATCTTGGTTTTACAGCAGCATAGTCCCTACTATCCATTGCTGCCTGCATCCCTAAAGGAGAGACAGACCTCTCCCAAGACTATTGGGATCATGTATTCCTCACACTGAGTACATGTCAGTGGAAGAGATATATGCATTCACAGGATGATTCAGATTAGAAGGGACCTCAGGAGGTCATCAGTCCAACCTCCACTTCAAAGCAGGGTTGCTATGAAGTCAGACCAGGTTACTCAAGGCTTAAGCCAAATCCTTGGGCTGGGTATTGTATGTCTTTCTGATTTTTTTATCTGAAGATAATTCCCCTTCCAGAAATTGAATTTATGGAAACTGCAGTAAGTGAATCTTGAAGAAATCAACCTGTCAGTAAAGCATCCTGGAAAATAAGAAGTTTGCTATGAAATACCAATCCTGAGCCTCAGAGGGGACTTCATTACTGGAGATTTTCGGGATCATTGTGTGCGGCTGATTGCATTTTGCCTTGCTCTTATCATTAGGACAAATATATGAAGAAGTTTCACAATACAGTGTGTTCTATGCCCAATTAACATTCTCATTTCAGTTTGCATGTTATTGCTGTCCATCCTAACATGAGTTCCTGTCACCAAAATATTGCTTCTTATGCGACAAATTAGATCTCTAAGACATTAATTCTATTTCCCAAGACATATCAAACTCCTATATGGTGTTATTGCTTTATTTTCCTTTGAAACATGAACCAGCTGTCTGATCCAATATTTCAAACACTTATGCTCTTAAACAGAAGCCACCAAGGTATCGAACATAAATTACTTCTACTGGAAGAACTTCAGGAATGACTGACTGCTGAGCAGCATTCATTTCCTTTTCATGTTAGCACATTTAGGTGTACTCTCCTTCAGTCTGACATCTATTTAACACAATAAGATATGACTAAGATGGTGCAGATCAGAACAGAAGCAATACAATGATAATTATCGAGTCTTTCTGCCTCAGGTCTGCAGCAGTAGAATCCCTTGGGCTTACTGAAGAAGTTAACACAGTGATCTTTAACACACCTATTGCTTGTAAAGTTTTTCTTTGATGCATCAGACTATTCAAGAACCATAATGCCAGTATAATCGAGTTATTCTGAGAAATGATTTAATGTCTTCAGCACAAGTGTACTCCTATACAAAATGTGAATGAATAAAGATTTAGGATTCCAAACAACAGCAAGCTAAGAAGACATTACTAAAAGTCTCATCCTACGACTAGATCAGCACAGGCACACAGACATACCTGAGCAGCTGCACTGAAACACAGACCATTTTGGCTGCGCAGAGGCAGATACTAGGCTGAGATTTTTGTCTTCGAAGTTTTCCTATATTAAAATGCCTACAAAAATAGGAAAACCATCACAAGTCTTCGCTTGCTTGTATGCTGAGACTTCTGCTTATCATCCTGATCAACGTCGTCTCCCCACCGTGTGTGCTTTCCTTTTATGTCAAAACCACACACAGTATGGAGATGGCAAATGTGACTTGTCTGTGTGTCTGCTAATCACAGCAGATTTTATTAACTCACTATGGAGCATTTGGTTTGGCTTCTCCTGTACATGCAAGCCGTATTAACTGAAACGTTTTCTGCAGTTCAGTCTTTCAAGCTAAGAAAACAATAACCATCGCATTAGGCAGCAAGGCATCTCTATGAAGCATCGAGAGATCTTGGAGCAATTTGCTTCCAGATTTGGTTTCTCAGGTTTCTCCCCTCAGAGCAATAATTTTCTGAGCCTTGCACATAGAATTATGTATTACAAAAAGCAGCATCCGAAAACAAGAGAAAGAAGCTGTGGGAAGTGATATCATTAAAGGAAGGCAGCAGGACCCACACAACTTTGAAAGTAAGTCAACAAATTATAGAATAATACATTCTAATATAGGATGTCTCCTTCATCACTTAATTACCATTTTTTACTCTGATATGTCTCAGATTTAAGTACTTGAAATAAATCATTGGATCCAAGTACATGCCTTTAAGTACAGGTATCTTTTCCAACGTCATCCACCTTCAGAAATGGATGTTGTCTCAATCAAATATAGCAAAGGCTAAGGTATTCACGCACATTTCAATGAACGGTGGCACTGACATTTCTTTTTTAATTTTAGATTCAAGTCTCAGACACTGCTGTCGTGGGAACACTAAAACTTTATACCCAGCAGATCAATCATGAAAGTACAACAGCTCCACTGGCTTCCCATATTCCCCACTTGATTCCAGACAAATTGTGAACGGGAAAGACAAGAGTTTTGCGATGGATGATGGCAAGTTGCACTAGAGAAAAAATACATCAAGAAAGTGGCAAATTACATATGGCTTCACACTGACTGATCTGAAGCTGCAGTGTGTAGCACATTCCGAAAGCAGCAGCTGTTGAGTATGAAACACTTGACATTGCTGAGACATTCAGAAGCCAAACATCGAACACTGAAAGAGAAACTTAAGGATTTTTCATCCAAGAAAACTTGAAGCCTTAGAGGGAAGAATTAATGGTACTTGATTACTCAAGCTTGCAATATCAATATGAAGGCACTTCAGGCTTCCTACTTGGCATCTCTGTGAGTCACGAAGCCTTAGAAAAGACAGGATCGCTGGAGGTCTTTGCACAATAGTCCACTTCAAGATGCAACAGCACACAGTATATTGTTCCACTGTGCCATCTGGCACAGGGTTAATGTGTCTATCCACCACTGCTTTCACACTCCTGACAAGCTATTACATAACTGATAGGTCAATTGTAGTCTGCCTTGAGTTGTAAGCTGTCTACCCAAAAGTTACCATTTTTTAATGTTATATTCTGACCCAAAGAAATTACTATTTCAAGAAGAATTTTCCAGATGTTTTAGACTTACAAATTTTGCTGCAGTAAGATCTAATAAAAAAGCATTTATGAAATCCACAGTTACAGCAGTTGCTTATCAAAGACCTCACACAAACAAACGTTTACTCCTAAATCCATATAATTACACCATTTCATGCACTATCAAGGGCTTGATAGCAGCATTTCTGCCTACAGGCTCGTTAGGCAAACTATCCATGTACCAGTTGTTCTTGCAGTCCAGGCAGACTCCATCAGCATTTCTGAATGTAAACCTTTCAGAAGACAACTTCTCTCCACCCACACACAAAGGTGAAGACATGTTGATTTCTATTTGACATCAACATTACAGCTCAACCTAGTCAAACTTTAAGTTAATTTGTCATCAAACATAAGCAAATCGTAATTGTATTCATGGCTACAATATTGACTGAATGTTCTGCTTTCCACTCTGGATCAACAAAACCCCCAGTGACATGAACGGCAGTCTAGCAAGCAGATGACTCACTGCAAAGATGGATGAATAGACTTAAGAAATTGCTATTTGTGAGCATTCACAGGAATTAGAAAGTAATTGTAAGGCAAACAACAACTAAAAAATCAAAAGTAAATGATAGTAAAGCGTACTCCAATCTGTTCACAAACAGTATGCCAACAAAGAGGGGGGAAATAATCTTTGGTGGTTTATTTTGTCTTTTTACACTTTGCTTTGTCTCTTCTTACGAATTCAAGGAACCCACAAACTAAGTTCATTAATATTCAACTACCAGTATTAAAAGCAAAACAAGATCACCATCCAGTATATCCCAGGCCATGGGAGGCTTAAGAGCTCCTCTGACGTCTCCTACCTATGAAAACTTTCTGTATGTTACCTGAATTACCAATCTTTGGCAAAACATTTAAAAATTAAATGCAAATAAAATGAAAGTCTTCAAGAAAAACTCTGTAGAACAGAAGATCATAGAACATTGAAGAAGCTAATAAACAATACAAACTGCTGCTACTCCACCTTTTTCCTCCAGGAACAAGTAGTAGTGCACCCAGCCCAAATCTTCAGTAATTATTTCCACACAGGAGTGCAGTATTGATTTCTCTAAAGCACACAGAGGGCCAGGAGTGCTTTAGCATCATTTGAGAGAGAAGTCTCAAAAAAGCGGTGGCTGAGGAAGATCAACATTTGCTTCATTTGCAAAAAAACCAAACTGCTAGAGCCAAGAGGTTTGCAAGTAAGCCTTTCCCTAGCTTCTACATTAATTTTATCATGTAAAATGACAGCCATTAATAATCTATATTTCCTTGTTGTTATTAGTAATATACACGGCCCCACAATCCATCAAAGCTAATGAATCTGTCTTGGTTCTTTAAGCATGTTACTATTACAAATAAATAACAGTGGCTTTAATACAGAGTTACACAAGGCCAGGCTTTGACCTTCTGATATCTGTATATTCCCAATGATGTAATGTACAAAAAAAAAAAAAAAAAGCAGAAAGCATTTAATTCTTTGTGTATCAAGTGGGGTTCTCCTCCAGCAGCAGATCAATGACCATCAAGGTTTAGTTAGGGATGCTATCACATCATTAGACAAATGGTACCGTTCATAGGAAAGGTAAGTTTATTTTCTGTAGGCAGTAAACCTGCTCAGCTATGACCTTTTCTTCTGCAGTGAGGATTCCTCTTAATGGCTAAGAGGAGATTAAATACATTTAGCCAGACTGTAACACAGGGTTGGCTGCTTTGTTGCACAAAGAATTTAATGTAAAACCTCCCTCCCAAAAGATAGGCACTCTATCAACTTTGAAGGTTGCTCTTAAACACATCAGTGCTGCCTACAAAGTAGCAGTGCATTTTGCTCACTATTTCTGCAAGACAGAACATTACTTCCAAAAACAAAACAATGTAAGTTACTATCCGGTGATAATATGCTTTGCAAACAAAACCACCACCTATTCCTTATGGAACTCGTTTCACGGGTTTCCATAGTAACAACAAAAGCAAATCTATGATGAAAGCTGACTGTAAAGAATTTGATTAATTATAAACTGATTGTATTTTAAGACTATTTCATTTTTTCTATGAATCTCTTGTACTGTAACAGAAATTACTTGTTGCACACTTTAACTGAAAATGTCTCATACACAAGTACTTTTTTTGGAGGGGAAAACTGTAAGAAACAAAGCTACTGCTATAAGAGAATTCAATAGCAAACCAAACATTGATTGTTAGTGCTACTCATAAGATTTAATGTACCCTTTTCAAGAACATAGTAGTAAAATGCCTTATAACAGTGAAGACAGTTTTGAATAAAGAAAAGAGAAAGCAAAGGGAAGGGATTTGTGCATTGTCTTCTGTTTAGATTTAAGTGTGTATCTTTGCTCCTTACAACCACCCTCAAGAAAGAGTCCTCTAGCCTAAAGACAGTAACGAAACAAATTAGTCATAGAAATTGGCAGGCTGTGAAATACACACACAAACAAAATCCCAAAACAAATGAAAAAAACCTACCAAAGGAGACATGGTATATCTGTGTAACTTGCCAGAAGAAGAAAGGTGGTCAATAGATAAAAACACTGTGCTAAAAAGAAGAGAGGGGGTTTTACCTCACCTTTTTTAAAAAAAAGAGAGGTACATAGCATCTTTACACAATTCATACAAGAGGTAAGTAACCCTCTGGATATAAAGTGAGCAACTAAGCTACGAATTACAGCAAGCTTATAATTAAAAAGAGCTGGAAATCCTTAACCATTACTCTGCACCCAGTCATTAACGCAGCCAGTTACATACTGCACTCATTAACATATCCATAAATTGTTTACCTAGCTTCTGTTACACAGCAATTCTGTATTTAAAATGTGATTCCAAATCAATCAGATTGAAATTACTGTATGGTTTATATATGGATGCTACAGCAGTGACAGAAGTAACAATAAAATCTGCTCAAAAAGTCATGACAATTTAGACTATATCTTCATTAAGAGAATAATTATACACAATTTCAGTGTTCAAGTGTTCACAGGTTCTGTACATCCTTCCCCAAAGAACACAGCAGCTCTTACGTTACAAGACACCACCGAGACACAGAATAAAGAAGTCTGACAGCAGTGCGGGTTCATGCCAAGTTCCGTAATGAACAAATGATGACCAAGACAATAAATCCTTAGATCTTGACTCCAGCTTAAGCAGAGTATTTTCTACAAAAATAACAACGCTACTTCAAAAGTCTGAGAGTGTCAATGTCAAGATTAACATAGCGATAAGCAAGCTTTCTATTTTTACTGTAGAAAACATTGCGCTCACGTTGATCAACAAAATCCTTTATGGTAGCTGTTTCATATATACTTCTGTCCCCTTATAACCAACATTGAAGACTACAAGCCTGTTCTTTGAATTTATACCAAATACCATTCCCAAATTATAGTTTCTTAATTACTGAATAACTGCATGTTTCTGTACGGAACTGCTTACCCATCTTGTGCTTTGTTTTCTGCACGGTCTCTAACTCCAGAGCTTCAGATTTCCTATCTCCCGTGTGCTTGGGATAACATTTGATGCGTTCCTTTCATATGCTGAAAATTCCTTTATATCACTGAAATGTGACATAAATTGTATTTTTCTTTAGAATTAGCACAACACTCTTTTCTTTCAAACCTACTTCAGCGCCAGAAACTAATGTGTTATTATACACTTTAAGTTAAACTGCAAAACAAGAGATGACTACACTTCCACTAACATAGAGAAAAAAAGACTGGTATTGGCCTAGGCTTGTTTTTACCTGCTTTATTCTTGCTTTCCTAGCTATAGCAAAATGAAAATAGGAAAAGTGAGAGGGATTAATTTTGTAAATTTTTCCTGTTACAGCCTGTTCATCACAGCCAGGAGAGTGGGAACTAATCAAGTGTCTGAATGAAATAACATGGGCATCCTACCACATAAAGACTTTGAAGCAGAAACCTATAGTAATTTCTGAGTATTTTTTCTTATTAGTAGATATTAAAGTTGGATGTGTCTTTAAACGTGGTAAAAAAGCATATCCTATGTTATGAATACCACTAAGTTTCTTTCCCAATGATGATGTACAGTAGAAAAGTTTACTTTTTTACACATGTGGGGAAAAATGGAAGGAACAACCCAAATTCATAACGCACGATGACATGCTTTCTTAAATACAGGCAACATCCCTGTATGTAGTCTGTCCATGTTTCTACTTCTTTTCCTCAGGCACTCAATAATCTGAAAATAACTGTTGTGCTGCTGTCCTATTCTTCCAGAAACCTCTCCTAATCTCTCTTCTGTTTACAGGCTAATTTCATGTGACCATATAGCCTAGCACATCACACGCTGTAACAAACAGCAAGATGCTGTCCCCGGCCTCATGTTTCACCATGTCCCTTTTCACAAAAACAGACACATGGTTTCCCTTTTCCATTTCTTTACACTATTTTCAAACCACAAAGCTAACACAAATTAGTTTTTAAAGTCTTATTCCCTCCTGTTCTTAATAATTCAGTGGGAACATTATCAACACCTGGTGCTTTATTGTTCCTGGGTGTTCTGGTCGCCTCTTGGTTCTTCTACAAATGGCTCAGCTGGCTGGAATATTGCTATTTGTTCACTTTTACCCGTTTCATCATTAAAGAGATCATTAAAATACTCCCTTCATCTTTCTGTAATTGCATTCTTTGTAAATAAGGTTTCAATTTTTGTTCTTTATCTTTGTTCTTTATCTGACTCATGCACAGTTCGCGTCCTTGTCTCATATGCTGATATCCCACTAAAATGGTCTTAAGTTATTTTATTACACCGCCACTTCAAATGCACAGAGCCATTTTTGTGCCATACTACCTTTTTGCTGAATCATTTGCATTACCAGAAGACTTATGGAAGTAACAAAATCCTTGCCACATACCAATGTTCAATGGCTTTTTTATACACTCCATCAAAAACTATTTATTTTTTTCTTGGGAGTTCTTTCTATTGTATTCTCTTGCTCTTTTCTTTACTCCAAGCATTTCCTAGCTGGTACAAAATTGTTGCACAATGTTCAAGCATGTTCCCACGTGTCTCCTTGGTGTCCAGGTCTGTATTTCATTTCTTAAAGGTAAATGTTACACTTGGAACTTTTCCTTAAAACAACTCAGTCATTATAACAGTACGATACATCTGAGGCATCTTCCTTTAGCAGATTTGTTCACTGATAACTTTGAAGTATCAGATAATTACTGGTAACTTCCACATATGTGTTGCAAAGGATACAGATGTTAACTTTGGTAGATTTTTAACCATCTTTTCTAGGACATGGAATGGGAGGTGGAACTGTACATGCATCACAATTATCTAAAAGCAGCATTATAAAGTTTACTCAGATTTTGTAGTTCACCTTAAAAGATACTGTGGAAACCCCATGTACTATTGTTTTCAACAACTCCAGATAAATAAAGTGTCCAAGGAAGTTCCTAGATTCCTCCTTCAGTAAGTTTACATGGTAGCAGGTATTTCTAAACGCTGACACAAGCTACCCGCCTCTTCTCCAGTGCTCCTGCCTTGCTTTTCTCACACCATTTTACGTAGTTCGTTCCTCTGTGTCGAACGATGCCAGTAAGCGGCTGGCAGAGGAGAACCCCGGGCGCTCTGCCTGCGTTCATGGACATCCAGCATCTCCCCTAACAAAGGCTGTGCATTAACTCCCCTCGCGAATCGCCAAACACGGTCTGCTTCCTCACCAAATTTTATCATAATAGACGCAAAACGTGTGTCTTCGTACTTCTTGAAGAGTGAAGAAAGCAAGAACCCTGAGGTAAAAACTATTGAGAATTTCAGCCCAGATTACACAACTTTAGCAAAAAAAGTCTGATTTATCATTCGGGGGGGG
>Ga0065711_1039661_pt1 | contig 17621 bp, 9 predicted proteins | sample Hoacrofraction12_FD_59098 | JGI IMG/M metagenome (GOLD analysis project Ga0065711, IMG submission 59098) | Hoatzin crop microbial communities from Cojedes, Venezuela - Epithelial fraction 12 v2 (version 2) | ecosystem: Host-associated > Birds > Digestive system > Esophagus > Crop | place...
CCCCCTTGCGCTCTCGGGTCCCTCCCTGGGAACGGGCGCTGCCCACCCAAGGAGGCGACCGGCTCCTGCCCCGCTCCCGCTTGCTGACTCGCACACGCACGCACACACACACGCACACATATACCCGTGCGGGCGCTTCTCGCTTCCTCACTGAAGTCAGTGCTGGTGTGTTCAGGTTGCTCAGACCTGAAATCTACGGGAAAAAGCCCAGCGTTCGCGTCGCTGCTCCCGCCGCTGGTGGTGGCGGCGGCGAAGAGGAGATAGGGGTCTTTTTTTTTCCTCCTTTTTTTTTTTTTTCCCCCCTTTGAATTCAATGGATCTGAACTTGGAGCCTTCGGACCTCGGCGGTTTTGGAATATCTACATGCTGATCCTCTTTGTCGTGGCACGTCAGCTCGTCGGGGGAAACCATCCGAAGACATCAAGATGTTTCTCGCTATCTTGTACTTCGCTTTGCCCTTAGTGGGTAAGTTGCTGGCGTCTGATTTCTGGCTGTACATCGCCTCATAAAGCAAAGCGTGGGGTTTATGGGATCGGATGCCTGACGGTTGTCAGTCTATTGTTTAGGCAGAACAGTGAAGTTTCCAGTAGTTTTTATGGTTCTGCCTCACATCAGTTAACCCAGCCTACATTTAAAGCTCTGGGAAATTACAGACTTAGATACTTGCCTGCGTAGCCTCTTGTTAAATTGGGTTCTGACAAGTTACGGGGAAACTTTTTGTTTTAATAAGATAAGGTTGCTTGGGGAAGGGGGGGGTGTGTGTGACAAGAGCCAGCTGAAGGATTACATCTTCACCTGAACCTGGCAGCCTGCCTGCGTGCCTGCCTGGCTGCGAGTGGTTTGCAGCCCAAAGTGGTTTCCTTTCCACAGGAGATGTCTGCGTTTCCATCTGTGTGTGTCTGAGGGAGCGTGACGGGGGGCACGATGGAGAGGAGAGAGTTAATGTAATTTGCTTTGTTCTCCTGCAAAAGCATCATACGTGGAGAGAAATGGAGGGGGGGTGGAAGTCATAAATTCTGCCTTTATACATGTAGAATAAGCAAAAATGCGTACAGCCTTTAAAAAGTGACTGACGCAGAAAGAGGCTAATATCAATCAGTGAGGATACTTATCTCTCCGAGCGGGCTGTTCGTGGATGTAATTGAAATCACAGCGAAGCTCTTGTGGAAAGTGGGGCCGAATATTTAACCCCTCAGTGAAACACTCAAACGGAAAGGTTACTTGTTTCACCAAAGTGGATCTAAGGAATAACGAATGCTTGTTTTGTCAGGCACATTAACCCCTGTGGGTTTTCTTTCCTTTTCGTGCTTTTACATAAATCACCCGGCAGGGTTAAAACGTCCTGTTTCCTTGGACTCCCACAAAAGTGGATCTAAGACCAGGAAAACCCCGAGTGCTTTTTCCGAAGGTGTAGCATGAAGCCCTGAGGTTTGCTGCCCCTGGGGCTGGCTGCAGTGTGCAGCGTGAGGAGGTGCCTTTGTGCTTCCCAGATGCCTGCTTTGGAGACCTGGTAGAAGCAGCCTCGTCCCTCAACAAGAGTTTGTCGGTTTGTGTCTCCTCTCTCTAGATGTACTTCTGTCTGCAGAAGTGAGCGGGCTGCCTGGAGGGGACCGCCTGGACTGCGTGAAAGCCAGCGATCAGTGTCTCAAGGAGCAGAGCTGTAGTACTAAATACAGGACACTGAGGCAGTGCGTAGCCGGCAAAGAGAGCAACTTCAGCCGGGCGACGGGCCTGGAGGCGAAGGACGAATGCAGAAGCGCCATGGAAGCTCTCAAGCAGAAATCCCTGTACAACTGCCGCTGTAAGAGGGGCATGAAGAAGGAGAAAAACTGCCTGCGCATTTACTGGAGCATGTACCAGAGCTTACAGGGTACGTTGGGAAACAAAGAAACGTTACACTCCCCTCACGCGGTGCGTGATTTTGCAGCCCCTCGCATCCGCGGCTAGCTACCACCACTGAGGCTAAACCCAGAGCCTGACCCCATAATTCACATTGTGCTCTTCAGCTGCAAACTGAGGACCTTTCATCCGACTCAAGAACAGCTGCTGCTCCGTCTCCTGTTGTTGGGAAATCCACAATGAGGGTTTCCTCCAGGGGACCCAGCTGACCTTTCGAAACCCGAGTCAAAAGATAAAGAGCACTAGCAAGTGCAAAAGCTACAAAAACAATCATTTGGAGATATTTTCCTAATAATATTTAAACTCCTTAGTTACGACTCACCTACCGAGATCATGGGACGCTGGAACTAGTTTCTTAGCTCTTTGCTGAAAGTTAAATGTAATATGAAGAGGAGCATTGTTTTAAGGAAAAGTTTATTCTTTCCTTTCCTGTGTTTACTAGCAGTATTCCCTGGCCATGCTGAGGCAGAAAAAAAGAAGTTTGTGCTTCCTTGAGCTTGTAGAAGTGCCAGTTAGAAGGGTTATGACAGTGATTGACTCGGGACTTCTGTTCTTGATGATCTTGGCAAATTTCCCATAGTTTACCAAGAACAGTCAGGCCCTTATATGAGATACATCATTTTCAGCCGAGCTTTGCTCTGCCCCTGGACTTGAAGATGCAGTCTTTCGCTTCAGTGTGGTCCCCATTTAAGTCATTTCTGCAGCTGCTTCTGCAAAAAGGGAAGTCATCCCTTTCTGTTCATTTATCCAGGTATCATCTGGAATGTTTTAATGAGTCAATATATATTTTTGTTCCAACTTTCATAATAAATTACACTACTCTGGGACATTTTCTGCATCATAAAAAGTTGCCCTTCCAACAACATCTTGTCGGGAGTGTTTTATTCCAAAGATGCTAGAAGTTACCTGGGCTGCTCCTCTGAAAAAGAGCTCTGCTGGTAGGGTGAGTGAAGAGGAACATCCCTGCTGCAGCCTCTCTCCTGCTGGCATGAGATGGGACAGTCCCTGTGATGTCACAGGCTGTCTCTGCAAATTATGACCTGCTCCATGGTGGAAGGAGAGAAAAGAACTGGTGACAGGGGTAAACAACTGGCTTCTTTCAGTTGTTTTGGTAGATTTTCTTTGAGGAGTAATAGCCATATAAACAGATTAAAGAGGAGTACTTTTTGCTGTTACAGAGTAACTTCACTTCAAAGTAAACCACAAAATCTTATCCTGAAATTCTCATAAAAGAAAAAAATTTCAATATTTTTTGTCTTTAGGAAATGACTTGCTTGAAGATTCCCCTTATGAGCCAGTCAACAGCAGACTATCAGACATATTCAGGCTAGCACCAATTGTATCAGGTAAGCAGACTTAAAATTCTTTAACTGAAGCATGATTACAATCTGCTGCTTTGTAGTTGAATTATGGAACTTTCAAGCAATGCTCTCTTAAATAAAAAGAAATGTTAATGTCTTTCTGGGTTTAGGAAGTTCACAATATAGTTGTACAAAAGAAAATACTAATTGGTTTTGACATAATAACCAAAACTGAAAGAGTGCTTGGCAGGATGGCAGTTTGTATTCTTTGTGAGTCATTCTTGACAATAAATGCTAAATTTTCCTGTAGGTGGCAATCTGATTCCCTGCGTTCCTAATTTACAAATCATTTCCTTTTTGGGAATACGGTCAGTGCAAGTTACCTCCCATTGACATGAAAGAAGATCAAAAGATAAATCTTTAAAACATTTGCATAAGGGAATGCTTTATAGTTTCATACATTTTTGTTTAAAAAAGAAATTGCAGAATTAAGGCTTGTCTTCTTTTCTGGAATTGCTGCCTGTCTAAAGAGCCTGTTCACAACTTCCTGCTTTTTCTAGTTTTTCTCTGAACATTTTCTGTTGCAGTACGGCTGTCTTTCAGAATTTTTTTGTAGCGATTTGAATATATCACTTGGTAATTAAACAGTGCTGTTTGGTTTTTTTATTAGCCTAAATTATATTCATTTTGGATCATATACATTGAAACAATGATTTGGGGGAATTCACAGGGGTTAGAGGTTGGAATTAATTTTCTGTTTTGGAGTTTCAGAAAGTCTTGTGAGGATGCAGTCTGTACTCAGGACCTTTATTTGTGTGTAGTTACATTAAAAAATTGACTGTGCACAGTATAATGTGTTAGTCTGACAGTGTTGAAGCTGTAGTTAACTGATGTGCTATGGATAAGCATTAGTAGATGGCTCTTTAAAAGAAAGAAGACAAGACCAGAGAGAGTGGCTTGACCAATTTTCAGAAGTACTTACGCTTTTTAGGACCCAAAGTCTCATTAAAAGCCAGGGGGATTTAAGTTGTTAAGTATTTAATGGTACAGATTTTCAAAGGCATATAGACACATAAAATGTAGGTAACTGCCCATTGGGATCTTCAGAAAGGACTAAGTGATTGAAATAGGTGTTAGATGCCCAGAAGGTTTTAAAAATTTTAAGTGCTTAATGCATCTTTAGGTATCTTAATGCCTTTGAAAATCAGCCCTTTAGTCACTTTTCAAATTGTGACTTCAGATCCAAATCACATACACCTTTTGAAAGCACTATCCTAGTTTGGCGAGCAAGTCTGTTGGAGAAATACTAGAGAACAAAGATTAACTTCCGAAGAATATTTATTTATTTTATTTTTTAGTGCTTAAAACCCACAACTTAACACAAAACCTAGACAAAATCAATGCAGAGGAGTCCCAGGCTGTTTTCTTGAAGTTTATGGTCAGCCTGGTGGGGGCCAAATTCTAACCTACCTCAGCAGTTTTATGATCTCCATAGAAGTAACCTATGTGCACTCTGCTTTTGTTACTGTGTAGGTTCCTTATTTGCTTGCAAAGCAATTATCTTAAAAATGCAATAATTTTTTTCCCTACCTATTCTGTGCAACAATGAAATAAGACATAGTTGCCAACAAATGACATCCACCCTACCACAGTCACTTAAGGTGCTGGTGGACTGGTTAGACCTCATTCTGTGGTAATAGTGCACCCCAAATTTCTCTTCGCTTTGCCAGGAGCTTCAGGTTTACAAGGACTGGAGGCCTGGATTCACAGGGAGCGACAAGCAAAAGTCATAATACGGTGGAAAAACACCACTATTTGGAAGTATTGTTGTCTGAAGGAAAAAGATTAGCAAAAGCATTTTTCTTATTGTCATGGTTACTACTGCATTTTACATTCTTTAAAGCTGCCTAGTCGTACAGATTTTTTGCAGGTGTCTGCAAATACCCCAAACAGCAGAAGTTGGTAACATTTTTATATCTTGATCAAAACAAAACCAAACCTGTACAGGCACTGTTGGTAGGGCTTTCATAACTGGTGTTCTGCTAATGTCTTAACTGTGTTTATAGATGTTGCTGCAGTATTCAGTCTCATTAAAGTTACTTGGGGGTAATTAAAAGCAGTGATTAACCCTTTCATCTCACTAAGGCCATTCTCTGGTGCTGTATGACTTGGTATATATCAAGTATAATGCTTTTTCCATCTTTTTTTTTTTATTTTTGAGACAGCATAGAAAATCCCAAGTTGTCTTTCATGGTACATAAAAGAGGAAAAACAGTGGCTAAAGATGACTGTTTTGTGTGTTACATAAGTCCTTTGTAGCATACGTAAGTTTAAGAAATGGAGGACAGCTTTTAAAAGCAGTTAAAGTTGATCTACTTCTATACTGAAAGATGCTCATAATTACATCCTTTATGGAAACAGGATGACACTTTCTCATTAATCGTTCAGGCATCAATATGTTGATTTAAACAAAAAAAAAAAAGTCAGGAATATATTGCTAAACCTGTTACTAAGTTTGTAGTTTCTCTCCAGTTCCTGTTCTGTTAATGGGGCAAGTGAGGCAGTCATGCTACTGAAGTGAATCTTTGTTTTGTGGTTTAAGTGGTCTATGTTATACTGGGACCGGCGGTGCAGTTAATCTAGAACTAGAAGGACAAGCTAAGTGTTCTGTGTAACATTTACAACAGTGTCCAACAACAAAGAAAAGAAAAATCTAAACCCACAAAATTATTTACCACAGTACTAGCTGTTACGCCCAGGATATCATATATTTAGATGCTAACAAGCAAGAGTTTTGCATTTGAATCGCTACTAAATTTGCAAGGGAAGTGTAATTTATAAAAAAATGATTGATGGCTAAAATAGGAATGTGAGTTTAGTGTTTGATTTATTTCTGATGTTGTATCCTGAGCATTCAAGAGTCTGATCTTCCTTCCTTTCCGTCTACACTTCAAGTTCGTATTTCAGCTCCTTCTATGAAGTTAGTCCTCTGACACCTCGCGTGGCCAAATCCAGGGCCATGAGTCTTGCCAGTTGAAGGACAGGGCTGTCTTTTGTTTTGGGCGTGTCTAGGTCTGAATTTTCTTTAGAACTACTATATCTGATGTGGTGCTTCTGCCTCAAGGGTGTGAATTTCTTGCTGGTAGGCAGTTCTTCAAAAATTGAAGACTTGTGTCTGTGTTTTAGAGAGTAACAGATTTGGGTTAGTTATTGTGATGTAAAGATTTTGCTTAAACAGACATTTTTGCTTAAACTTTAACAACTTCTGAGAGGTGAAAACATTTTAAGTCCATTAACTTCTGTCACAACTACAGTAAATGCAGTATTTGTTGACTGGATTTCAGAGGTGAGTTTCACACCAAATTAAGGACAGATGCTAGAATTGGTCACATGTTAAAGCTATCTACAGCTTTTACTACCTGTGGAACTGTTTTCCTCTTGAATTTGTATTCTACTTAACATTGAACCTCACAACTGGAAGATATTTTGGTATCAACTGATACAGTATAGGGGTCATCTCTGTGGCATGTTGTAAAAAAATATCCTGCATAAAAACTGCAGCTTCATGTACCTGTAGAAATAGTTACAAAATAAATGTTTCTGAAATGTCTCATTCACTTCAACACAAAATGGAGAGCTACTAAAGTTGAAAAAAATGCCTTAAGCCATATCTGCAAAGTGGTGTAAGTAGAATACTTAATATCAAAAAGAATTGACTATTTAGATCAGCATATTTAGGATGACATACTGATCTCCTCCAATGGATTCATTTTGAAGTTAATCACGGGCTTATTATCCCATTGTTCAGATTTGTGTATATTTTCTTCTTTCTTTACATCTATTATGTTCAGAAATAATATTAAAGAACAGGCTACGTAAATCGGAATATTTCTGAAAACATGTAGGTTTTACTGGTAATCTGTGGAGAATTGGTCGGTTACATGCTGCTAGTTATGGCTTGTTTCTAGTTACTAAAAAGCAACACAGGTAGAAATGAATTATTCTGCCAATATTTCTTTTTAGTCCCGTAAACTATCTTTGTAAACTGCCTTTTGTAACATTAGCAAATGAGAGAAAGAAACTGGCCCGTATGATTATACATCAAATGGAGTGTTTCCTGATTCTGCCGTTCTCATGAGAGGCAGTTTACTCTTGAAAAACTCTGGGAATCTTCTGTTGCAGAAGGTATCTGGAAGCTTATATTTAGAAAAGAGTATATTTTATACTTATGGTAAATTTATGAATTAAAAACAAGAGTTCAGTAGACACCGCAGGACACAGGGCTTCTCACTGGAGTGTATCATTCCACATTATTACATGGGTAGCACAGACATGAAGTTAGCAGGTTTGATTTGCATACTGAATAAGTTATAAGTACAAATACAAACAATTATGGTCAGTAAGGTGGTCTTTTATTGTATTTAAAAAGTTAAGACTATAAAAAGTTAGCAGCGCTGGAATTCTCAGAAGGGTGTGTGTGCTAGTGGCATTTAAATTAGGCAATCTCATCTACTCTTCTGTAGGATTTCATGCAGATGGGTCTGGGTGTCCCTCTAGGATCTCTAAGTTGTTCACAAGGAGAGAGGGTCATTTAGGAGTTTTCCCTTCTTCCTCTGAGTTTTTCAAAGTCTTTTTAGGCATCCTGTATCATTGGCGTTCACAGATCAGAAAGTCGATGCTTGGAAAGAATGAAGTCCGGTCTGTGAAACACTTCCTTGAAGATGTGACAGACTTTTATAACGGGAGACTTCCCTCTCTCCAGCATAAAACCTGCTCTGAGTATTGATGACAGCTATCTGGCCCCTCCCCATTATTTTGTCCTTCCCAGGGATGGGGTAGAGACATCCCAGAGAATGGACTGCAAGAGTTTCCCTCGGAAAAATTGCTGGCGACAAAGGTGGGGGAGGGAGGTTGGGATTTTTCACTGTGAAGATCCAGAGAAACAGAGCTTCCTTGTCTGTGTGCTTAAGGTCCTTTAAGATTCCTCATACCTTCTCTTTCTGCTACTTCTGTGAAGAGGGGCTGTAAAACTAGAAGACACTGTGTCATAGTGAACTGATTTTACCCAAACTTTCCTAACCCCAAAATTCTTTTAATCAAGATTTAAATGTTTCCCCATTCATTTTTGCAAGCTTGAACTAATGTAAGAGCAATGTTCTGGATAGCAGGTCCCTGACACTTTAATTATCATTGGCTTCTTTTTTTCCTACTTGGTAAATTACTTGTCTTTTGTAGAATCCATATATAACATTTTAAAAATTGTTTATCAAAAAGGTAAGTTAGAGTCTCTGTCCTAGCCAACAGATCCACTGCTTTTTCCTTTTGGGGTTTGTGGCATGTGAATTAGTCGTTTCTCCCATGAATTAATACTGTATGACATTCCCAATTCCTGCTGCCTGAGGCCTCTAATCCTGGTTCTGTTCCTAAATCTGTGCATACTTCAAATGCTACATATTTTTCTAATTTAACACTCTCTTTTTCTGACATTTCTGTAAGAATATTTGAGATGCCACATTTCTACAAAGGCAATTTAATTTACAAAATATTGAAAATGTTGATTGCTCTACACTACTTACAATGCTCTTATTAGCTCTTACCTCCTGTATCATTGCAGTTTATTTAAAAAAAAAAAGAGATGCTGCGTGTAAGTTGCCTTGCACATTCACCCAATTTCATAAACAATAAAGCAGATCTTATTAAGTTAATAGGAGTCTTGCAATCTGATTCTGTTTCCACTGAAGTAAGCATAACACATCAAAATCTTTTTATTTGATTATAATGTATTCTGTTTCCTGTTGTAATTTTTTGGCTTAGTTCTGTTTTTCTGATGTGAGGTTGAGCGTTTTGATAACAGAAAAGTAAAAACATACTGTTAATTTAGCCTACACTAGATTGTCACAGGCACAACTGTATTTCCCTTTGTAAGGTAATACATTAAAGTAGTAGTCCTTGGAGCAATTTATAATACTATTTTTACAGTTATAAATTAAAACTAACTCTTCTTTCTCCAGTGAGAATTTGTGGCCCTTTGCCTGTTGCAAGAAAAAACCCCAAACAACACAGTCATCTATTTTAGCTGTGTTTAACAAAATGAAAATAGTCTGACAAAAATAAATCTAATATGAGCACATACACTGTTTGTGTTCTTTGACATTTCTGTCTGCAGATCTTCTTTGCAGAGACAACTAGGCTGGCTTCCAGTCAGATAACAAGTTATCAGGAGTGCATAGATACTAGTTACTGATTTCCACTTCTGCATTTTCATAATCAGATTGGACTTCACACAAAAGAAAATCACTTTGGTGACTGTTGGCTTGCAGGAGCTCTTTGAATTTCCTGTTTTCTACATTTCTTGAAGCTAGATCTGATTATGAGAGGGGAATTAAGTACCTTGCTGAAGTAACTGATTGACTAGCTTACAAAGGCAGTGCCTACAGACTTTAACTTCAGCAGGAACATGAACAGGCCTTGAAACCCCAAACAGGAGTACGTAAACATCCTCAGCTGAGTCCATATTTGTTTCCTTGGTGAGATTATTGGAACTTTTTTGCTAATTTCTTTGAAGATCTGTAAACAGAACAAAAGGTCTTTGTCCCTCAAGTATTTACAATGCTCAGCTTCAAGCACATGTAGTTTCTGCTTGTCCTGGTTATGTAGGCAAGCTTTGTCAACTTGTTTGGACATGAGAAACAAGATGAAATCCATTCCATGGAAGGAGGAAGCATCTGGTGATACAACACAGAGTATTCATGCATGAGTATTCAGCGTCTCCTTGAATGCTGGGAGTAGTAAGAGAGGGTGCTTAGGAGTCTTGAAGGAAATGCAAGGGAGAACAGTATTCTCCTGAAGCCTCAAAGGAAAGTGCTGGGAGATGGCTATTTGAATAAGCACGGCCAGGCACTTTGCTTTCAATTTATGGTATATACAGTGAACCACATCTTTTCTTTGTCTAGAGTAGCATTTTTGGAGAGCAGAATTGCCATCCCTTTAATCTGTATTTTCGCAGGAAAATCTCAGTTGTAGTGTGGTGGGCCAGATACCAAATGAGCAAATGTGCACGCGCTTTTGAGCAGGAAATTGTATGTTCTTCTGTTTCCCATTACAGGCTAGCTTTACGGTTTGTGTAAGTGCCATGCTAGTTCCTCTGAAGAAGAAGCAAAAGCACAAGGGTGGGATTACGTGGAGAGATCAAGTACTTCATAGTTACTGAGGAGGGAAGCGGAATCTGGTTGCCTGTAGGGAGAGGTGCCACCATTTCAGGGACGTGGTGAGCAGGAACAGGCATGGGCTGCCAGGGGACCGTAGAAATACAGAACTTGCCAGGAAGTCCCCAGTTTTGTCGGGTGTCTACAGGCTCTGCTGAGTTGTGGGGTAAGCAGCTGGACACAACCAGCCTGCTAATGGGGCTGCTGAGGGCATGACACGGTGAGAGTGAGAACAAGCCCGTGGCCCACGGGGCATAGCTTTGGTGCACAGCTGAGCATACTGTTGGGAATACTGCATTTATAAAGGTGGTGTAAGGACTGGTGCGGAAGAGAAGCCTGCGCTGAGTGGGCGTATTTCTATGGTAGTCTCCCTCGGAGGGCTCATGAAGTGCCTTGTCTGGAAGCTGTGTCACCCGCAGAAATGTGGAGAGCAGTGCCCGAGAGAGCAGCATCCTGCAGCTTTCTGTCTCTTGATGGCACAGCAAGGTGCAGTTTATGGCAGGTGGTTTGCACTCTGGCTCCTGACATTTTAAAATATTTTAAAACTTTATTTTTATAACCCTGTTAGTTTTTGACTCTCAGGGATAACTTTGACAGTCTTGGAAGAGCCAGTGGCATCTGTCAGGAGCTGGCAGTATGCTAAACATAAAATGTCTATGTGTGATGAGAAGAAATAAGAATTTCTGGATTGTAAGGCAGAACTTATTTGTGATAAGTATCCAACATTTCTCATTTTAAGCTGCACATTATATTATCTCAACCTGAGAAAGGAGCATGTTTATAGCTTTGATTTTTAGAAAAGTGACCATTTTTGTTTATGAAAAGTAATTCTGTAATTTATTTTATAATATTTTTTGATATTTTTATATTCTTGCATTTTCTGTGGACGAAACTAATGCAGCAACAATGCTGTCGGTACAGTTAGAGCATTAACACAATTTAAGTTATTTTTGGAATAGTTCTTTGGTTACTATGATGCTTTGACAATTTTTATAAATGTCAGGCTATTGTCCTGTACAATCAGCACTCAGCCTGAAATTTAACATGAGAGGTGCATGACACAAAGTGTAATGGCATAGAGATAGCTCTTTCTGCATAGAAATTTGCAGAAATGATGGGTTGTAAAGAGAGTTGAAGATATCAAACAATTTGAGTAGGAATCTATAAATAAAGATGAATTTCTGCATTCACTGGTTATATGATTTTCTCACTGTCTGGTGTTCATAAAATGCATCTTCCCATTAAAGTTTTGTCATGCAGCTGATGAGGTTCAAAAGTGTTAAAAGCTTCCACTCTCTTCCTTTTAAATTCTGCACCCTAAATTCCATACTAAAGCTCAGTTCAGCAAAACGAGAAATCGCCGTCTCCGTGTTCCTCCTCCGCAGGAGACAGTGTCTGGACTCTCCCTGCTCCCCAGTCCCCCAGCCTCCAGCCCCCTGTGGACATTAATCACGTTTAGCCCCGATCGTCAGCCTGGTGCTAACTGCTGTCCCTTCCTTGAGCTAATAACCACGACTCCTTCCTGCCTTGACATACCTTTCCCATGTATACTGTGCCTTCTTTGATTGTCAGCTTTGCTGTCTCTAAACCGTAACTCCTCCAACAAATCCCCTCTGGCTGTAGAACTTCGGTGGTTTCTTTCTCTGTCGCTGCAGCATGGAGTGGCCCAGCTTTCCACCTCAGCTACTCATTTCTTAGAAATTTGACTACAGTTCTTCCCTCTCTTTTTTACGACAGGCTTGTCTTTGGTCTCCTGTCTGACACCTCTGCTTTGCAGTCTGCCTCTGCCCTCCACCCTGCTCTCCCTTTCTCCTTCCCTCACGCCCCCCTGTCCTCTCTTGTCTGGTACCTCTGGTGAGGCAACACCTTCTCTATTCCTTGAAAGCTTCCCTTAATCTCTGCTTTTCCCAGCATTCTCCAAATTGTTCCCTCACCCTCCCTGTAAAGAGTTTGAGAAGTGGCCTAATAAAAGGAACTGTGCCTGAGTAATGGAACTAATAAAGCCTGCTTTCCTACCAGAGTCCTCCATCTCCTGGGTGCCACTGCTCTCTGCACAGACAGAGCTCCTACCTTCTCCCCCCGTGCTGTGCCCTCTCCACATGTACTCCCTTGTCTCTTCATTAGTCCTGAATGCTGCCCCATGTCTCTTGTCCCTGTGGGGCAGCAGGTCCTGCAGCTGGCTTAGTGTCACCCCCGTGTTGAAGGACTCTGTGGGAGAGCAGGCACCCGCTCCCTCTTGGAATGGCTCAGAGCCAGAGATGTGCCTGCCTTGTCCTCGGCAGGGAGGTTTGCTTGGATCTGAAAACTGCATTTTTTTGTAAAATTTGTAAGAACTTCATACTCATTCCTCTGTCAAATTTGTTGGAGTATATCCTATGGGTTAAAAAATTACTGGGAGCTGCAGGGGTGTGGAGAAGATAGAGGAGACTAGTATTCAATTTACCTACATTTCCTTGAAAAATTAGGATTAGACAAAGCAAATACGGTTCCTGCCATATCGCTGAGCATTAGACTGTGACATATCTCATTTTATTCTAGTCTCATAAAACATCTAGTGCATTGTGCAAGTTATATACATAAGCATGCAGTGGACTTGAAACATATAGATAATTAAATGCAGTTGATGGCTGACAGTTGTATTAGATAACTGAGCATCTCTGGATTTTCAAAATGGGAAATAATTCATGCATTTAGGTTAGTTGACATGAAGATTATTTATTCAGATTTAGAAATGAAACAAGAAAGAAGGGACCCATCCTAAAGCTGTTGTATATGAACACATATATTGCATTTGACTATTTGTCATTTGTAAATACAATGTGGTATCATCCAATGTCATGTTTTTCATGTGGAATATTTTTAGGATTCAGGATTGAGTTTTGCTGGTGTTTGTTGTGCTAAGGTCATAAACAAAATTAAGAAAGGCGATACTAGCATTTGGTAATAGGTTCAAAGCATTCATGTCCAAATATCTGGACTTCCTCAAGCTTGCCGCTTGCAAATAGAGGTGAATGTATTCTGCATAGCAGTGGCTTTGCACTAATAAACGCTTAAGCAGCAGATTAAAATGTCTGTTTAAAAAATAGGTTAGGATTATATAATAACACAAGTCTGGGGTACTAATAACAGTGAAGATAATTTTATTGAGCAGATTAAGTGCAATTAGATCTCAACTACAGAATATTTAAATACAATACTGAATCAAAATGCAGTCCCTGCACCTTTACTCGCTTTGCTTCACACCTACAGGATCAGCACCTGAGAGCAAAATAAATAATCATTTTTATTGTTGTTCATTTTATATTGCCGTGGGAATGTACATCATGTTATCCATTAGGACCCAGACAAACAAGTCTTTTCTCCGCATACACAGTCATGAAACAAGACATGATTGAAGACAGCGAGGTGTCTGCAGGATTTGAAATTCTATTAGAAATTGATATATTTGCTTGTCAGATTTCTTTAAAGGATTGCATAGGTAAGAACTGCCTACAGTATTGTCATATGGAAAGTCATGAAAATTATAGCTTTATGAAAACCCATATAAACTGAGAAATTGTGTCATTTATTCCTCTCATAATCTATTTACTTAATTTTGGCCTCCTAAATAGTGAAATGGAGACACAAACTTGCAGAGGTTGATGACGCTTATGACCTGATGAAGTAAACTGCTTTGATCCTTTAAGAGGTCAAACTGTGTGTGTTTCTAAGCAAACATTCCCCAAGGCTGCTGATGCGTGAGATGTCTCTTCCCCTTGCCAAATGTCCCACCTTTGCAACAGAAAATTAAAGGAGACTTGCAAAGAAATGTTACTGTATTTAATCTTGTCTATAAATTGGTGAGAGAATTGTTGAACACACGATTTGGAGGTTAGTGTTTTGTTTTTTTTTAATTTTTGCACGGTTTAAAAAATATCTGGACGACTCTCTTCTGGGTTGGGTAGAAAGTGAATGTATTAACTCTAACTGCATTAATGTTTAGGGAACAAGGCATAGAATGTTTTTTAATTTAGTAAACAGAGAATTATTTGAATCTGACTTGGAGCTTCATTTAGCTTTTAAATACATTTGTGCTGTATAGCTAAAAATATCTTATCTTCATGCCCTTGACCTTTCTCTAAAAGCTGTGGGAATATTAACAAGCATAAATGAGAATAAATTTAAAACTAGCCTATTTGAAGAAAAGTGGTACCAAATGCCTTAGCTATCCGCAAATTAAGTTGTGAATCCTATAACATGTCCAGTCTGCCAGAGCAACCTGCTACTAGAGCAGGGCTCTGGTAGTTCTAGAAATGAGAAGGTAGTTCATTTTTCATTCCCTGCTCAGTCCTTCCCCTCCTTGTGGAAGCAGCCAGCAGCGGTGCCGAGCCTAACGACGATTTCTGTAGCTCATCTATCTATCCCTCAACATAGCCCTTGGCCCCCAGCGGAGTGAACTGCATAGTTCACCGTGCAGCTGTATAAATACTTTTGGTCATTACCCTCTTGGACTGTATTTGAACTAATGACTAAAAGGTGAGGTTGTCAATATATTAAAGACATCGTTAATGGCATAACTACAGCCATAAATGGTGAATAATTGCGATGGTTGAGCTTTATTTATTTATATATTAAAAAATGTGTCAGTATCTGGGCATCCTTGATGCTATAGGGATGTCTGAAAAGAGATTACTTTAGTGATACCCACTGCAAGCAGCCACTCTGCAATGTTTTTAATTGTCTACTTCATTCACTTAACAAGACAGAGGATGGTTGCACTTGTGGAGCTGTCATTTTTAGGGCTTAGGTACTGCATTGCTGTGTGATAATTATACAGTCAGATACTAGCTTTCATTTATGCTAATTGCAAGTAAGTTTATAAATTCCTCAGATTATTAAAAAGAGACTTATATCCTTCCTGTTGCCTTCAGTCAAGGATTTAAACGTTGCAAACTTTCAGTCCTGCTTTAAAGAGAAAATATCACCATAAAAATCTTTCGGATATCAATGCTTTGTCAAGCTAAGAAAACAAGAAATGTTATTCTGCTGTGCCTTTCAAAATTGTATTTGTAGCATTGCAACTGTATGTACTGATTTTTATCATTATTTTAAATTAATTTGGTGATTTAATATATATTTAATCCTGCGCAGACAGACATAATAAAACTAAAATCAAACCTAAAAGATAATCAGTGAGTGCCTATGCCTAGGACACTAACAGGAGGCAAAAGAAATTGATTTCATTAATGGCAATGTTTTCTCTAAAGCTGTTCTCAGTAGGATCTTCAGAAAAAAAAAATCAGATTTCTGTAATGCAGGCAGTATGCAATATCTGGTCTAGACCGTGAAGAGAAATGTAATTTACAAGTTACAGAATGAATTATTTTGTTGCAGAAAGAAAAAAATAGAGCCAATAGTTAGCTCCCCTTGAGCAGTAATTTGTGCTAATTGAAGGACTCACGATTGCTTTGTAAGAGTCAATATTCAAGCTTGTAGAATACCTGAAGTGACTAGTTTCTGTCTTTAGTCAGAACGAGAAATATAATAAATGATTCTGGTCCTGGACTGAGGTGAGAAGAGCTACTTCCCGCTGCAGCTATCAGAATCGGAGACATGTAAAGTGCTTGTAACAGATAGCTCCTCTATCTGTGGAGCACGTTGTACTTCTTCTATGGCAAAGAGTGTCACTGATAGATTAGGATGACAATTCATAAAGTTCCAGAACGTGAACGCAGCATGTTGAACAAGATCAGAGTCTCAAGGAGCATGTCATAGAGAATTAAGGTTTATTACTTATCCTTCCTTGTGGTTTTCAGAATTTTGAAAGGATTTATAATATTTGAAATATGTTTAAACTCAGAAAACCTTGGTATTTCAGAGTAATGCTTTACAAATCATCTTTTCCCCAGATTGCAGCTGAGTGCAGTGGTCTAATTCTGGGTAATGACTTTTTGTTGTGTGACGTGACTCAATAACAGAAAAGTATTTTACCAAAATTCTAGAAATTACTGTGCGTATTAGGAATGATTTATTAGAGTCCATAACAGGAAAGCTAGAAGGGTTTTTTTAAAGGTGTTGGCTTCTCAGATATGTATTATTAGTGTGCCGTAAATGTCTTATTTTGAACTACTTATTTTTAAAGAGTGGCAAAAGTATTAAAATACTTTTCTAAATCATTCCACAGCTATTTAGAGACAAGGTTTTGGCTAGCTGCCCAAAATACTGTATAGTAGCTATTTAGGAAGAGGAGAAGGTTTCTTTGAGGTATTCTTACTGCTGGAGGACTCCTGCTGTTCACATTTCTTTTGTACAGTTTGGAGTACCCCTGATTTGCTTTAAATGATGGAGTTCACCTGGAAGGTGGGGGGTGTACTGGTGTTCGAAGCAGTGCAGCCGGCCTATTTGTCATAGAAGATCAAGTGAATTTTAACTGCCAAATGGAGTGTTTATCTATTTCATGTTATAACACCCAAATGTTAACCCAGGTTGTTTCTCTTTGCAACTAACGCTTGCACGAGAAGCTGCACGCTTTGTAGAAGATGTGGCTGAGTTCATTCTTTTGACTGTTTTATCCTTGGTTGTTTTAAGACTTAAGTGAATCGGTGCTGGCAGGACTCTAGCTTTTTTCATATTAAATGTAAAAGCTGAGCTAATGTATATTTGGCAGACAGAAGCACTTGGAGGTCAAGAAACCTGTGACTTTAGCTTTTTCTCTTTTGTACAATTCCTTTCTGACACAGGCTTGAAATTACATTCAAACACTCCTTTTCCAGTATGTGATATGAATCAATGTTGTACCAGTGCCTAAGATCACCTTTTCTGATGTACTTAAAATCTGACTAATACTTACGTTAAAGGGAGAGCTAAGGTACAAACACATCTCTAATTCTGGGCCTGTCTGACTGGAAAGTTTCTTTTCATAAATCATTCAACAGCAGGTTTACTGAAAGTAAACTTTGTATAAACTTCCAGACCTTTCCCCCAAAATAGTTCTTTTCCATTGGAAAAAATGCAGTTATCCTAATTTCCTGACTGTACTCTAGATTGGTGGTTCTGTGAGACTGCATTTTGCTTCTTGTTAGGAGCTTTCAACCCCATGCAATGCTACAGGCTTGGGGAGGAGTGGCTGGAAAGCTGCCCAGTGGAAAAGGACCTGGGGCTGCTGGTCGACAGCCGGCTGAACACGAGCCAGCAGTGTGCCCAGGTGGCCAAGAAGGCCAACAGCATCCTGGCTTGT
>Ga0065711_1039660_pt1 | contig 17620 bp, 13 predicted proteins | sample Hoacrofraction12_FD_59098 | JGI IMG/M metagenome (GOLD analysis project Ga0065711, IMG submission 59098) | Hoatzin crop microbial communities from Cojedes, Venezuela - Epithelial fraction 12 v2 (version 2) | ecosystem: Host-associated > Birds > Digestive system > Esophagus > Crop | place...
AGTTCCGTCTGAACATGAGGAAGAACTTCTTCCCTCTGAGGGTGACGGAGCACTGGAACAGGCTGCCCAGGGAGGTTGTGGAGTCTCCTTCTCTGGAGATATTCAACACCCACCTGGACAAGGTCCTGTGCAGCCTGCTGTAGGTGACCCTGCTTCGGCAGGGGGGTTGGACTAGATGACCCACAGAGGTCCCTTCCAAACCCTACCATTCTGTGATTCTGTGATTGATCACGCCAGGATATTGTACATGGTTTGTTATCGCGTTGGAGCTGATGAAAGATTACTAGCCATGGTAACCTGGTCGCTTGTTATGGTCCATTACAACGTGTTTCACACCTTCTCGTAGGTGACTTGCAATAAATTAAAAGCACTCTGGAGACCTAAACTGGGAAGCAGAACTCGATCGTGTAGGATATTCTTGCCCTAGTACATTTCTGAATAAATAGCCCTTTAACACTGTGTGGTCTTTAATGGCGATCGCATCATGTCCAGAGAGAGGAGCTTCACTAGGCTTGCTACAATTTGGTTATTATGCGGAGGGAGATCTTACAGGACTGGCCTGAACTATTCCAAAAGAAAAGTGTGAGGGACGGTACGAGCTGTGCATGCAAATAAGTTGGCAGGGGGAGCTTGTTTTTATGTTTTTGTATTTCACATCTGCACAGTCCCACAGTAAATATAGTTCCATTGTGTATAACTGACTCACAAAACAGATTATGTGCATGACTTACCTTTGCTCTAAAACTACAATATATCAAGCTATTCCATCTAGATTACAGAATTCAACCACTCCTGTTGTGTTTTTCACATTTTAATCGCTATGCTTTTACTTCTATCCAGACAGGTAAAAATGCAGCAAACACTTCTTTTGTCTACCAAGCTGAATTAGTGCAGCAAGTATTTTGTTTGCTGTTCCAAGCTGCCTGCTTATGAAAATGAGATAGTACCACTTTTTATAGAGTCATTCCGGACAGGCGGATATGATTATAGGCAGCTATATGCTATCCTCCAGTCTTCAGAAGACATTGGTCTGCTGTTTTATATCCAAAGTATGCAGAGCTCAGGAGAGTCTTCCAAAAGGGAAAATTAAGGTAGTAAATAGACTAGTAACATCAGCAGGAAGAGTATAGACAGCTTCTTGTAATCTAAGTTGTTACATCTCTTTACTGAAATGTATTTTGCTATCATTTGAGTTATCTGTGTAGCTGCGTCACTGTAAAGGTTTTAGGGGTTTGTTTCTCTTTTGTTCTTCAGCAACGTTGAATCTCCACTGATGCATGAAGTCCCAGAGCACCAAGGCAGCAGCACAGACAGTTCGGCAAGCAGTTTGGCAAGCTCTGTCACAGCATGTAAGAAGGTAACTTCTTAGTTTATGTTATATTCAAAGGCAGTTTATGTTATATTCAAAGGCAGATATATCTCACACTACAGCTTTGCTTTTTCAGCTTTTGTCTTTGTTGGGGAATACAACATTTTACAGATATTTAAAAAGGAAAAGGATGGGTACAGAAGAATAAATTCTGGGCACTGTTATGGTATCTTGCAATTTTGTCTGCCTGGTCTATACTTTTTTGTTTGTCCCAAAATATACCATACATATATGGGAGATAAACTCCCCCTGAATATTTCTATTTTTCCTCGTTATCTGGCAATATGAAATAAAAGCAGCGCATAGTGTGGATACCTGCAGAACTGCTCTTCAAGAAGTGGCCAGTTTCTGGCACCCAGCTTGAGGGGTCCAGAACTTTGCTTCTCTCAGGTCAATACAATGGAGGGTCCTGCATGAAGCAGCTTTTCTGCCTTGCCTAGTATCTGACTGGAAGGGTTTCAGCAACCGAGGAGGTAATATAGATTTGACTGTTGCTGTTTTTGTTGCCTCAAAATGGGTTTATATGTAGTCATTTAATTTAGAGGACGGGGGATGGTGGGAAGAGGTGCTTGTGTGTATACGTATGTCATTTGGAGGAGTCAGATATAACTGACATTATTTTATGCATGTAGGTAATTTCAGTACAACTGAGAATACACAGGTGAAGACCATGGGTGCTTCCTTTTATTCCTCCTCCCCAGGGCCAGATTATGTCAGTACAACCTGAGGGAAGGGGGCACTACCAAAGACCTATTGAGGAGGGCAGGCCATCTTTCATCTCTCACTTTGCAATAACCCTCAGAGCTCTGCTGTCTCCCACAGACATAATTCTAGAGCTGACAAGAAAGCATTTGTTCTAACACAGAAATGTTATAAAACTTCACAGCTCATTCAGTTTTCCCATAATTCTTACTTTTTTTCTTTTCCTTCCACTAGTAATAATATTTTTCTTTTGTTTTGGTTTTTTTTATTTTTCCAAAATAACAATACATATTTATATATGTAAGCAGAGAGAGAAAGATAAAACATGTAGAAGATAAAGATTTATTTTCCTCATCTTGAAAACCACACTGTAGGTCTGCGGAGTATTTTCTGTCTACAGAAATTTTGTTAAATGTAAACTCATTTATATAAAAAAGAACTCAATAGGCTGAGGTGTATGCTGGGACTGGGCTTCTCCAGCTCACCCCAACATGGCTAAAAGATAAAGTGTCAATATTTCATATGATCAAAGGGTTTGTTTATTTGCAAAAGAATACCTGATTTTTAAAAAATACTGCTGACTGTAATTGGAATCTTCATTTGGGCAGAAATAAGCAGAAAATGCATTGTGTGGGAGAACATCTTAACTTTTCATTTAATCTCAGGGTTGTCGACTTTACATAAGACTGAAGGACAGTGGCACAGCACTGAGAAGTGCTGTGACTGTTTTTACAAATGGTCCCAGCTTGGTCACCTCCAGAAGCACCACTCTCTTTTAAAGGCTAGGCTTTATCACATGATGTAGAGCTGCTTCACCTGTCTGGTCCCTTACCTTTAAACTTTTTGCTGTAACATGAGTCGATTGTATGATTGTCAGCACACCAGAAGTGATTCACTTCTGCCAACACTTCTGACAAACAGCAGGATATATTGGGCTTCTTTACAGCATTGTCCCTGAATGTGTTATCATTCTTTTTTTTATGTGGAAAAGGATAAAGACTTACCAAAAATAGGCCAGTACCTTCTCTTCTAGCCTTTGTTGGTTGCAGTGATTTTTAAGTGAGGTGTGTAATTGGTGGTGAAATTGGTGGTGAAGTGAAACACTATGGGTTCCTGCAGCAAGGGAACAGTTTAAACAGTTGACTTACAGGTTGGAGTAATTGTATTTGGCATGAATGGCTCCTGTCAGGAACCATATGAGATGTGGCATGTTACTACACAGACCAATCTGAACAAATACAGAAGATGTGCCCCTTGATATCTCATCTTATTCCCTATGTCCCACTTTCATATCTTTTTTGATAAGTAGTAATTAACCAAAGCAATTAAGATGATCAGCCACGAAGATGCAGATGTTTCATTTGTGGAGCAGAGCCTTTTTAATGTTGTCTCGGTTACAGATATTTACTGTATTTTAATGTCTTATGATCTAAATCAGGGAGCAGGAAGCTGTTACACTAAACTTGTATGCAATATTTTCCTCTGGGAAAGAGTGACTTTTCTCATCCACACTCTGCTAGAGGCTGATTTAGTTCATTGATTCACAACACACTGAGTAATGCTGACGGCTGAGTCTCCAGATGAGAATGGAAAACTTTTTTTTTAGAATCATGAATTACTGCTGATTTCACATTTAGTGCATGATGCAAATTCATCCTGAATTATTTTCTGAGTGTGATGATCCTGCTCTGAAGCAGAGATACAGCCGTATAGTGTGTGCAGCTGTTACACAGAAGTATGGTCAATGAATCAAGTTCTGCTTTCAACTGTACCATTTCAAATCAGACACAACCTTGCTGAATTAAGCAAAATTGCTAACAATGTATGTCAGTGGGATCAGCCCAGAACTCGTCAGAGTGGGGTAAGAATGAAGAGAAGTACAAGATAGGAGGAGGAAATTTTGGCAAGTGATACTGTTTGCCTTGAAAGTGCAAACTATATAAAAGAAGGATGCTGACTGACAGCTGAAGTCATACAGATTTAGGTTTCTTATCCTTTGGTACAGACCAGCTCAGTATATTTTGAAAATATGCTTAAATGCAAAAAAGGCAATCAGAACGTACTGGTAGAGTTACATCTCTGAGGAATATCAGTTCTCACATTGCATTTGATTAATTAATTTGCCCTGTTAATTTAGGCTAGCTCCTTCACGCTTACACACTTTTGATCATCACAGTTGTACATTATTTTGCCATAAGGACTTCAGTTTATTCCTTTAAAAGCATGAATATCCTGGCAAGTTTTAATAGATATGCAAACTCCCACTTTCTACAGACACATGCACCAAGTTAATAGGGAGAATTGCCTTGCAATAGCGAGGTACTGTAAGAAGTACTACATTCACCCTTACTGTATGTTTGTCTTTGTGATAATATTGCTGTCTGTTACCAAAGAAATATGCCCAAATGTTCACATGGCTTCTATATATGCATTTTTGCATAGCAGGTGTGTGTAAGCCTACTGTGATCAGCATTGTGGGGTGGCCCAAATTATCCTTCCTCCAAAGAAGTACTAATGGGAAGGTTCTGAGCAACACCATGTCTGTAATGGTCCTAGTGCAGAAACTTGCATTTCATAAGGGAGAGTTTAAACTTGTCCAAAGTTTACCCCTCATTCCTGCCACTGCTTACTCAAAAGTCACCTTCCATTTACTGAATGCCATTCAGATATGTGTGGAACCAGACCATATGCATATGGTTTTCTTGGAGCAAAGCTTGTAGCATAAGCTGTGGGACTAAGTCAGCACAGAGAGATTAAATGCAAAGTTTTGGTCTCGGGGTACTGACTGAGTTCAGTGCTTATTACAGGAGATCTTAAGTACTGTAGCTTCTCAGAAAGCAGAAAAATGTCTTTAAGAAGAAAGAGTTTGTAGCTTAGGTGGTCGCAGAAATGAGCCTGCTGACAGAATGAACAGTACTAATCTGTTGTGGAGAGAGAGACAGTGAATCATAAAGGATGCAAGTTTGTGCACTCTGGTGTAATTAAACGATTAGCTTTCCCAACATCTAGGTTTATCTCTTTAACACAGAACAAAACTCGTAGCAATATTTTCCAATAAAAATGTTTGGTTTAGGCATCTCCTTCAGGTATCTCCAAGGAGTTTCAGTTCTTAAAGAAAATAGGCTGGTACTTTAGGGGATGTATAAATCACTTGATTTAGGGTGCATTAACTGGACAGGTCCAAAAGGAAGAGGGGTCTCAATCTTGCCCTCAAAAATTTTGTAGGCAAGATTTCCTTTGAGTTACAACAGTAGAGTTGAGGGCCCCAAAACACAGCAGGCCTGAGTAAATTTTTAAATTAGTGTAACTATTTTTAACTATTTTAACAGATTCTCTGCAGTAACAGTCTGCTAGAATCAACGGACTACTGGCTGCAGAACCAGAGGACACCATGCCAAATTGGCTTTCTGGAAGACAAGTCAGAAAGCAACTGTGCCTCAGTAAGTACTCACTGTAATCTCCTCTGCAGAAAAGACCATTGAGAGTTATTTGGGTAGGGTGTGGGGCCGACCACAGTACATGTTAAATTTTAAAAAGTTAATGACTGACGCTGAAAATATAGCAATCTAGCTATAGTTTCTGTAATTTCCAGCTTTCTGTTACAAGCAAACATACAAAGCAAAACTGCATACAGATTTCTATATAGAGCACGTTAATAAAGATTACTGCAGAAGTTTCCCCACATTTGGCCTTCAGACTTTGTCACCCTCCGTATTTTTTTATGCTCATAATCTGCAACTGACAAGAGAGAAGAAAAAGCCAAAGAGAAAATTATTCCGAACCGTAACTTGTTAAGTGGAAGGTTGGAAAGAGCAGATGTTTAAAAGGCTGCTCAATGTTCTTGAAGGCATAGAGATACAATTAAGGAGAAAACTCTTTCCATATTGGATGAGGAGAAGCTTCTAAAGAACTCAGAATTATTTTACATTTGAAATGAAATTTAAATCTCACTATTGTGGGTTATAATGCAATTAAGTACAGCTTTCGGTTAAGAGTGTACATGAAGAAATAGCAGTTATGTTGCTTTACACACTATCTACATGAAACTTCATGGAAGTACATTGCTATGATTGTAATAGTTTTTTATTTGATGATGAAGGACTCAGGAGAGCAGATCCTTACTCAGAATCCCATTTGATTGCTACTCCCTGGCCCCACTAAGCCAACAAGTGCTTCAGAAAAGAGCAGTTTAATCTCAGGCGAAAGGTTTTCAGCACTGCTTGTGCTGCACACAACCTAAAGACCAGCTGAGGGCTCTCATGAAATCTGCTGGGATTCCCTCAAGGACATGGACATTTCAGCTTTAGCTGATGAACCCAGATGCCTGCTGTCAAGAAACTAAATCTCCATCCCACAGTGGCGATGACTGGAGACTTTATGTCTTGCCTGGGGGTGATGCAGCATGCTTGAGAACAGCAGGAGTGATAGAACAGTGTAATTGCAGAAGTTCAAAGTTAGGAATATGGTCAAAGGTTACAGGGCTCAATTCACTGTCACGCTGTCCACTGGACTATCAGTTCCCATAAGACAGAGTGAGCAAAATACACAACGTAATCAGAGTGTGCTAGTAAGCAACATACAAGGTATAAGGTGAGAAACTAAACAGACTCCTGTGTCTTTTTTGGATGATGCTGGGTGAAACAAGGAAGGGGATATTCAGGAGTAATATTTACTGGTACTAATTTCCTAGACTCACAAAACTAGACAGACAGCAGTTTCCTGTTCTTTGAGCATTCTGCATGCATTCTCCCAAGCAAAACGGTCACAGTATTAGGAAGTACAAACATTGCTGAATTGCAGCTGAAATGCTGTCAGTTGAACAGTGTCCTGAATACGTTCTTAACCAGAACGGAGTCATCAAGCAGGTAATCAGTGGTATCCTGGTTGTTGGATATAGGAAAGGATTGCTTTTAGTGCAATCACTTGGGTTTTACTATTTAGTATTTCATATCTGAAAAAAAGGCTTATTTTCTCAGAGAAAATGATTACTCCAAATAATAATACAAAAATTAATTATGACTTGATTTTTGGTATGCTGAGCTTTGACTTTATGTTTCTATGAATCTTACAGGAAATTATGTCTATCTCTGATAGGATGGAGCTACCAAGAAAGGATAGCTTGTTAAAGTGAGACTATACTCAGATTTGGTTTAAAAATACCCAGTATAGCTGCTTGATACACACTTTTCCTCTTGAAAGCACAGATCAGGTTTTATCTAGCCCTGGCCATTCACCTTGTAGGGAAAATAAGCATTACTCTTACCATTCTGCAGACGTGTGAGAAGAGGCAGAAGTACTGAAATGACTTTTCATTACAATCCCAAAAGGAGATTCTGAGATAAGGCGTTTCAGCAAGTCACAGACCCAAATCTCGCATGTGCTGAATGCCCACAATTTTGCTGGCAAAGTCACGCAAGGTGATAATTTCCTTTTAATCACTTCTTTGACAAAGGAAAGACAAACAAGACAAAGCTCTTTCCTAAGAGAACAGCTTGTGTTACTATAGTGTGACGGTGTACTTCTGCTTGCAGGCAGAGGGTGGGCAAAGGTGCCCCTTGAGGCTTCCAGGACACACAACTGCCCCACAGCTCTGGACTACACACCATGCTAAACTACCACCACCTACAAGACCCTGACTGACTTCTTTCTTAAATGGGAGGAATGTTAGGATATGCTTTGAAACAAGGTCTGCCAAGTCATCTTCTCTCATTGCCTGCTCCTTGCTTAGTGTGCCTATAGGACAGTCAGCTTGCCTTGTATGGCTTTCTGAACTCAGTGGCAGCTCTACACACACAAAATGTTTTGCAATTTTCAAAGCAAAATTTCAGTGCCTAGTTGATCCTGAAATTTACAATTGTCACTGTAGAAGAGCGATATTGTACTGAAAGAATTTTGTATTAAGGAGTTTGAAGTGGAATGTACAATAATATATTGAGTGAAATTAAACTATCATATGTAGGGAACTTTAATTTAGAAGCTAAGAAGTTAAATATTATTTTGGAAGATCACTGTTCACATCAAGAGAATAGGTATTTGGTAGCCTGGAAGCTTAGCTCTTGATCTGACCCTGGAAGTTATACTTTTGAGTTACTGTTATGTAGTTACTCATAAACTGTTATGAGCAGAACTGAAGTTTTGTTCATATTCCTGGTTAATTTATTCTGAGTGGTAGTACAGTACAGAGTTTTGATTTGGGTGCCTAAAAAGTTGCACAACTAAAGTAAATACAAGAAGTAAACGAGAAAACTTTGATATTAATCATCAAACTTGATATGTGGATCAGAGTGTAAGCACTTGGTGGGGGTTTTTTTTTCAGAATTGCTCTCCCCATCATAGGTATAGGGATGGTTCCTTTGGCTGTGCACAGTCCTTGAGCAAACCAGGGAACAGGGAATACTTAACCACTGTGCAAGGATTAAGCATTAATTCAGTATCATTCTTGGAACCTGCGAAGCATTTCATTCTGAGTCCTTTCCGATGACTGACATTAAGCGAGCAGAAGCTGCAGGGATGAGGGAGGAAGGATACGAACATGCAGTAGTTTCCCCAGCTTCTCAATTAGCAAGCAAACCAGACTACTCTGCGCAGAGAATATGTTCTGTCTTCTCTTTCAGGTGGAAGATTTTATAAATTGCTGTTGCCAATGGTGCCAGAGGTGTTTTAATCAAACTGCCTCTGAAAGTTGTCATTGGATTTGCAGAAGGAAGAAAGAAATCTTGAATGTACTGTATCATTAACATTTGCTTTTCCCAAAGATAGCTGGTGATACATTTAGCAATAGTGTTCAGTTTTTGTTTGGAAGAGTTCATGTGTAGTTGCAAGGGGGTCTAATCTTACTGTAATTATAAATGCAACACGACCATATGAACATAGCTTTCATAAATGTTATATTCATTATGTCACATTACAGATTAGCACAGTTAGTACAAGTAAAAATAGACTCATGGCTGTCCTACATATGCTCACCAAGTATACTAACACTGATTTATTAAAACACTAAACATTTAACTTAGCAGACTACTTTTCCAAAGAAAGTTGGTTTTTTTTTAAGCAGAACAGGCATTTTGGCAATGTAATAGTCGATTCATTTCCAAAGTGTTTAATGAAAATGTAGCCATTATGTTATGAAAATAGTAAATTGTGTTAGATGAACCGTATTTCATATTTGATTAAGTTGGAAATCTTCTCCTGAGCTCTGAAAATTGTTATTTCAAATTCTGGTACCCCACTGTAATAGAAGAAATGCTAGTGTGTCCATATTTAATCCAATATTTCCGGTCATCTTTAAGGATGAACAATAGAAATCACAGGGAGAAATAACAGCGAGATGTTGTGTCTGTTCTCCATTTTTATGCCAGTTTAGTGGTATGTTGGTGAGCTGTCTATGAAAAGAAGTGCTATATGTATGAGTAGGATGTGAACAGAGTTTGGAAGGTTGTCTTGTCATAACTTTCCTTTTCTAGTTTCCGTACATACTATTTTTGTCCAATTCTTTGTGTTTACATTTGGGAAATCAGATTAGATGCACTGGGATTGAGTCCAGGGGGACAGGGCTAACTGTGTTAGGCTCAGGAAGACTTTGCGTAGAGGCTAGTCAGGAAGGGGCAGCCGAAAGAGATTTCTGCGTGCTTGAAGGCAAGTCACAGTGGGAGAGAGTGAAGGTAAATCCTAGGTAGCAGCGCTGTTTGTTTTCATTTCTATATTGGAATGAAACATCCTACCAGCTCTCTTCAAAATGTCCCTGGGTTCCAGTGTGCTACTTTCCTTATTTCAGGTGACCCTATCTGATTTTGTCGTGCTGTCTGCTTAAAAAAGTTAAACTCCCTCAAAGAACTTCTTCTACACTGCTGTTATGAGTGGTTTTTATCTCTTCAGAGAACAGAGTAATTGCTAAACATTAAATTAAACTTGGTTCAATTAACAGTGATACTGTTTAGCAGCAGTTTACTTCTGCAGATTAGAATACATAGTTTCATGGTAATATCATAATTAAATGGTATAAATTTTAAAGAGTTTAATTATGGAAGTCTTGTTTTGTTTGTTTCCTCTGAATGAGAATTTAATCAAAATCCACTTAAACAAATAAAACACATGGATTCATGAGACATAGTCATTCATAAGCTGCACATAATGACTTCTAAGTATAATTAAAATATCTGTAAGGTGACATTGCTATTACTTCATGGAGACACCTCATAAAATAAATGCAGTTTCACATAAATATATATACCTTTGTCCACTCCATTATTGCCAGCTATCTTCCTCTGAACCTACATCAAATGTTCCCTGCTTTGCACATGCTCTTAAGCAAACCTTGTTTGAAAAAAAAAAACTGATAGTTTGTCCCTACTTTCTCTCCAAAGGACTGGGTTATTTAATTGCCAGTGCTGAACATTTGTGGTTGGCTTATCTTAATACAAGTTAAGAAATTGAAATTCTTTCTTAATTAGATGATTTATAGTTTCTTCTCACATTGCACTCTCCTAAAGTTCAAAGTCTTAATCTTGCACACAGAAAAGTCATTTATGATGATTCTTAGCAGTTCCTAAGATTTGACATTTTTCTTTTCAATGCCTGTGCAGTAAGCATCAGCATGATTAAAGTGGTATTGTCATGCTGCTAACGATGTATCTTAATTGTCTTTTAGGAATTCTTAATGAAAATAGTTACTGAGAAAAAAATAAAATACAAAACAAAAGAAGAAAGATGGTACCATAGTCCTGCAAGACATTGGACATTCATTTACCTCAAGATGCATAAATCATAGCAGTGAATTTTCCAGAAATTGTCTGGACTTTCACACTGTAGACCAGCAACAGATAGAAGAGCCATTAGAAATGACGTTTACACTGAAAAAAGATATTTTCTCTCAGAATGGACCCAGACTCCAATAATCTCCCCCACAAAATACAACATCATGCCCTCTCCCTCTTCACAGGAGCATCTTGTCCCAACACGGAGGCTGGGAAGCAGGCCTTCCCACTCCACACAGCCTGACAAGGAATCACCCTTGAGAACTGCTGATCTGGGAAAATACACCCTTCCCTTCCCAAGCAGTGTGTCTCTGTGTGAGCAGGAATGGGATATCCAAACTTCGGCTGAAATGCTGCAAGCTTTTTCTCAAGAGTCCTGGAGAAGTAGAAACACAATCTTTACACCATTAAATGGCAGTGATAGATATGGAAGGTGGAAAGTCTTTGCTTTTCAATTAAAGCAAAGCAATAAAAACCAGTGCTCATTTCTTACTTTAGCATAACAGGATAACACTTTTCAAAGAATCAGGATGTGTCAAGGGCTCTAAAGCTCATTTTAAAATCATCTTACGTCTCCTTATAGCTGAAAGAAAATGCGGCTTTGCAGGCAGATGGGTGAGACAACAGTGTCAATAAAGAGTTTAAAGATTTGAAACGTTCTTGAAATAGTCCAGCAACTTTACCGCTTGCAAGTACTCCTACTCTGTAACAACATAAATGCTCACACCAGTATGCTCCATACAAGTATGCATATAGTATAGGCTTTATGCATAGACAGACACGGTTGTATATTGGTTAGATTCAGCCCCAGGGAGCAGCAGGAACACACGGCCAGAGTAGAGGGAAAGGGGAAGGACAGCAGCCCAAACTTTGGCCCAATTGAGTCTTGTTAAAGCACCCTCTCTTTTAATTGTTGGCTGCTTTTGGCTGACCCCGTGCCATTTGCACTTTCTCTCCAAGTGGTCTGATGAGTGCTGGTGGTAGCACAAAGGAGGGTGGATGACAACATGACTAGGGACGTGCGGATGGTGGAGACAGTAACCAGCAACATTTCCTGTGCAGCCTGCTCTAGGTGACCCTGCTTTGGCAGTGGGGTTGGAGTAGATGATCCACAGAGTTCGCTTCCAATCCGTAGCACTGTGATTCTGTGATCTGAGTGGATTTATGCAACACGGAAGAGCCCTCATCCATCCACAGCACAGGGGGAGGAGAAATTGCAGCTTGGGGTTGTTCACTGGTTAGCTGAGTACAGGAGAACATACCCAGTCTAGGAGACAGACATTAGCATCTCAAGGAAAGGAAGCAATGCTTATATTAGTGAAGGGTGGCAAGGCTGTTGCTTTGATGAGAAATAAAACAGGTTGTTAAGAAAGCAAACAGGTGATGTTATTATGGATCATTTTGTCTACGATCTCTCTGTTTACTGAGATAATGAAGAATGTTGTTTTGCCATCATAGCAGCTGGATTTTCAGAACTGACTGCTTAGCTTCCTACTGCATAGCTTGGCTGTCCTGAGCAGCAACCTAAGCATTATCCATCTCACAGCAGTTTAGCCATCAAGCTTTTAAACAGGTTCAGGAGGAGGTTAAGGATGCCATTATGCACTAATTTGAGCTGGTCAAATCAGGGCTTCTGTGGTCGCACCTCCTCCTCCATCCCCTACTTCATCTTTTTTACTACCCTGGCATTTGTACAAACATGAAATAAGTTGGTTCAGACAGGTAACTATGAAATTAAGAAATGCATTTTTCTGGCCAATTCTTCCTTGAATCATCTCACCATATTGTCAGACAAATGCCAGCGCTCACTTAAGTGATGGAAGAAAAACATCCAGGAAACAGTTCCCACAAATTAATTCAAAACAAATGATAACATATGCAGAACGGCAACATCCTTGGAAAGGTGTATTTTGATGGAAAGAAAGAGAACAGCTTTCAGCTGGATTATGAGTGTTTTTCATTCATTTCTTTGCCCAAGTCTTTTTAAAGATTTGACACTACATATTCTTTAGATGTTTAGGTACAAATATACAGATTTATATTTTACATCAGTCTTTGATAATAGAATTACTTCCGGGTAACTTGCAAACAGTAGTGCAGACACTGGGTCAGGGTGTTGAAATCTATACATTTTGTATCCCGTAATCAGGGCCCCTATCTTCCGTGTGTTCTCCAGTCTCTCCAAGGAATGAAAGCCTGCCCTTACTGAAGGGTGGAGGTCTAGTCCTACAGGAGTTCAGAAAGAAGGATGTTTTTCCCAGGCTTGGTAGTAGTCAACAAGGCTCTTGACACAGCCAAGTATGGAAGTGCAAACTTGAATCCCAAGGGAGGGGTTTTTTTTTGTTTTTAGGTTTTTTTTAAAATCAAAACCATATGTGTGTTCCTGAATAGTGACCATACGTAGCTGAAGCAACTGTTTTGTTTTACTGTGTTTGAATGAAGATTTACATTTGCTAGTAAATATAGCAAAGCCCTATTTGTCTGTGTAAAATAGACAGACCTACTACATACGAAGATGTTGGCCCTCCCTCATGAGGTTGCATGCACACCCTCAGCAGTATTTCATCTAGCCAGGAGATTACAAGAGTGTTTATTTTACCTTTCACTCAGTAATTACTCAACCATCTTCAAGAAGAGCAGTGTCTCTTTCAGAAATCAAAATCCATCCGTTGCTTTCCAGATCTAAGCCATAATTACTAGAGGTATTTTTAGTTTTCAGTCCCATCTTCCTATTCAGCCTGACGATACCTTAATTATATCCTGACAAGGAGCAGGAGCAGGAATTAACAGCTGCGGGCTAAATTGTGGCACTGAGTCTTAGTCCTTTCTCAGGCATGTGTGGGTGTTCATACTGCTGTGGTAAGGAATTGTACCTTCCAGAGAGCCCCTCTCTTGCTTGCACAGAGAAACCCTCCTCTTCACCAATTACTCTCTGCCTTATGGAGCCCAGTGCAGGCAGACTGAGCGCTAGTTTAAAAAACCGCTGAAAGATTACTTGTATAATCTGTAAAATGTTTCTCGTTTTGCTCTTGTACATACTTGGCTCTGAAAACTGTATCTTCATGTATGAGCTAATTGTAAAGCAGAAATAAAAACGTACCCTTAAAGGCTTTTATTTCCACACTTTCAGTACCACACATGTATTTCATACAGCAGCTAAAAGCTGCCTCATGAATGCTGGTGTGGGGAGGATTGACAGTAGATTTTCTTCTCTTTGCTTGTAACTTTAGGTTTGGACGCTCTTTAATCTTCTGCCTACATCTGACATCTTCTTCCCTGTCCCTCTGTGATACTCTCATACAGTAGTGTTTTCCTATCTATATTTAAGACAAGCGGATGCTGAGCCTTACTCTGACAAAGCTATAAATAGACACCAGGAGGATCAAGCGTGGTATTGCAGCTGTATCCCCTGCAGCATTTCACACTGACATGTTCTCAGTGCCTCCATGGTGTTTCTTTGTCAAGAAATGGGATTCTTGTGCTACCTCCAGAGTGGACATCTGTAACTGCTCGCTGCTATTATAACCACAGGCTCCTTCTGACATGAATTGCAGTGTAAGGCTTACAGAAATTGGTTAAATAGTAAGTATACAGGGCACCAGAGAAAGCAGATGGTGCATGTGACATAAATATTTATTGGCATGTTTTCTTTAAGTCATAAGTGACGATTAATTACATCAAACCCAAAGGAATAAGCCTTAATGGGAAGAAAATATTCACAGCTGCTTTTGAAGCAATGGATTATGAAGAGATGACTTGGGATGATTTATTAATGCAGTCCAGCCATTGAACTAGGGATAGTCTCCAAAATACCAAGACCGATAAATCCACCACATCATTTGAGATATGCAGCTTCAGAAGAGCAATTGGGACTAAATTTCAGGTACATTACTGCTAAAAACGCCAGAGGGAAAGCAGTGTAACACATCCTCTGACAACATACAATGTGTACCTAAAAAAGAATTGCAGCTGGGCTGGGGACACGCAGAAGAATCACGTCAGGACCTTATTTAGCTGAACTTGAGTGACTCACAGAAGATAGTACATACTGGGTTGTCTGCTTTTGGAAACACTCCGTTAAAGCTTGCAGAAGAAGAGCGGTTGGAAACCTCATCTACATGTTAGACAGCAGTTGTGCAGCTCATGGGAGAGATTTTTACATAGAATTTGAAAGGAGTAATGTGATTTTTGTGGCCATCCTAATAAAAATAAAGGGAAAAAAGTAGAAAAATACTTTCTCCACTCACAACTAGAGAGGGAAATTGTGACTTTCTAATCACGCTAAGGACTGTACAACAGAAGGAAGCCCCAGACTTGGCTTCAAGTTGATGTTTCCCCAACCTTCCCTGCATGCTGTTGAAGTTCTGGGTAGAGAAACTAGCAGCAGAGTGCTATGGTCCTACTTTGGCAAGGATGGACTTTTTGATGGTTTGCAGCAGCCTGATTTCACTTTGCCGAGATAAGGAAGATACCACTGTATAGCTGCCGGATACCTGTCGTGAAGGCTTTTATGTTATTTAGATTACAGTGCACAAGATGTGCCTGAGCTGCTTCATACTCTGGGGTTATCACTTGCAAATTTGCCCACCTGTGTAATACTGCTGCCTCACACTTCCTTTCATGTACATCCTTTTGCAAGCAGCTACGGGACATATCTAGTACATCCAAACTAATATTTTTATTTCTATGTTTCACAGCTGGTTCCTCTGCCAGAATCATTTTGGCAAGCATAGAAATTAATGCAAGACAAGCATTGCATCCAAATGTTAATGGATAATTAGCTCTGTCTTCCAGAAGATGCTTTTTTATTCTGAGTCACTATCAGGCTATTCCAAATACCTCATAGAAAGGCTGAGAGAGTTGGGGCTGTTCAGCCTGGAGAAAGCTGGAGGGAGACCTTATAGCAGCCTTCCAGTAACTGAAGGGGCCTACAATAAAGCTGAAGAGGGGCCTTTTACAACGGTCTGTAGTGGTAGGACAAGGGGTAATGGCTTCAAGCTGAAAGAGGGTAGATGTAGATTGGATAGAAGAACAAAATTCTTTATTATGAGGGTGGTGAGGCACTGGAACAGATTGCCCAGAGAAGCTGTGGCTGCCCCCTCCCTGGAAATATTCAAGGCCAGGTTGGATGGGGCTTTGAGCAACCTGGTCTGGTGGAAGGTGTCCCTGCCTATGGCAGGGGAGTTGGAACCAGATGATCTTTAAGGTCACTTCCAACCCAAACCATTCTATGATTCTATGATATAAGACATATTCCAACTTAAGATCCTCTTTAACCACTTAAATATCAAGGATCAAATGCTACCATGTGTGGATGAGAGCGCTACATCTCTTATACCATTTCCAGTCTCCTATCTAACAAAACATTGAGCTATGCATATTAGTTATAACTACTAATGACTCCAAAATGAAGTGATACGAGCCAATGGCAGGGAAGATAAGTCATTGAAATTTGGTCAGTGGGGGAAAGGAAACTGTAATCTAAAAGGAAATAACAGCAACATAAAGGCAACAACTGGTAATTTTCAGTTTCCTTATTTCTTATGAAATATTTCAGATCTCTACAAAAAGGAGATGTCAGTCCTTATAACACATCCTTCTTCAGTAGGCTCAGGGAAGGGAAACACTTAGGAATTACCCAATTATGTTCTTCCATCCCATGACAGCATACCAATTCAATAGCAAGGAAGGAAACAAATTCCTGTCTGCTTCCCAAAGCTACTCAGAGGTGGAGCAATAGGAGGCTGAATAATAGTAATGATAAAAAAAAAAAAAGATGGGAGAACACTCTATAGAATATTGCCTGATAATGAACGAATTTCAGCTAGCAGTTTGTGAACAGCTAGGATCTCTCTCTCTCCCAGAAACCATAGGAAAGTGTCTGTTCCTTTACGCGCTTGATAAAGTAGGTGTCACAAGCCTCTCTGCTCTGCATGAAGGGATGCTAAAGAAGCACGGTATAAAACCAGAAGGAAGCTGAATGAAGATCACACGCTATGCATTATGAAACTATGCACAAGAAAGCCACATGCATACACTCCTACTTCAGATAATCCTCATTTCCTCTTCATTAGGGTGTGTGTGACTGCACAGTTATATCTTTAAATAGCTGAGAAATTTGTGAGTGGGCCTGAGTGAGTGCAAAGACTGTCTGCCCCCAGGCAGCTTGTCTAAACCTCTGTCCCAGTTCAGTCTGCTGCTGGCTGCAGCAGTAGAGCTTCTGTTAAGTAAAATGAGCAGTTGTTTATTACACAGAAAAACACAGATTCCCAACAACAGTGTGAGAACTCGAACGTACTAGGACTGGAAGGTCTTCTGCATAGCATTGTGCTCTTAGGATTCAGAGCATGAAATCTAACTTGCACTGTAAGTTGAACCTAATTGAAGTCGTGTGTTTTGCCATAGGTTTTTTCTTCTCCAAAACTCAGGACCTTGTATAGACAAAGTATATGTTCATGTGCCCTTCGAACTGAAAGATCCACTACAGCTGTCCATACAACATCCATTTTACCATCAAAGTATTAGCATACAGCATTTTTTTTCCTAGCTGCACTAAGAAAAAGTTACCAGGGGTAAGCAAAAGCAGGGATGGGGGTTTCTGTTTTGTAGAGGTATTTACCTTCTCAAAGTATCAGCGTAAGTCAGAGAACAATCAGGAACAATCCGTGGACCAACATCCGTGGTGAGAGAGACTATTCATGTCCTGATTTGTACTTGAGACAAAGACTTGAGTCTAGACTACCTTTGCCCAAGGGGAAGAGAGAGGTGGGGAGAAGTATGGAAGACCACATAGTTG